>Ga0163144_10006871_pt1 | contig 25036 bp, 32 predicted proteins | sample OliLak19BULKMAT1_FD_123175 | JGI IMG/M metagenome (GOLD analysis project Ga0163144, IMG submission 123175) | Freshwater microbial mat bacterial communities from Lake Vanda, McMurdo Dry Valleys, Antarctica - Oligotrophic Lake LV.19.BULKMAT1 | ecosystem: Environmental > Aquatic > Freshwater >... | reverse complement strand
AGGACGCGGTATGCCCCCACGACCGTGCCCGCGACCCAGGCCTGAGGCTCGCACGCCTCCAGCTGCTCGGTGGCGTCTGGGAGGCTTCTCATTGGGTTCGCAGGAGCTGGTCGAGCTCCTCGACGGGCAGGCCCTCGTGCTCGGCTACCAACCTCAAGATCTCCGCGCGTCCGCCGACGTGGTGAGGCGTCGAGATCCCCGAAGCGACCGCCGTCGCCGCCGCTCGGAGCATGTGACCCGAGTAGCCCGCGGACTCGATCATCATGAAGAGGCGTTCGAAGTTGCGCACGAACTCTGGAAACTTCCGCACCATGAGCTCGCCGGCGCGGATCTCGCTGAAGCCAAGTCCAAGAAGTGGAGGAGCCAACACCAACTCGACCAGCGCGCGCCCAGCCTCGGCGCGAGCCGCCTCGCCGGCTTGCATCAGGAGCTCCACGTCCTCGACCTTGGGCGCACTGAGCCACAGCAGGATGAAGAGCCGTCCGCGAAGGACCACACGAAAGTTCGGCCCCGTTCGAAAGAACCTCTCTCGCTCAGCGGTCCCCGCACAGACCGAGCGCAGGTTTTCGAGGACCCGAGCGACCGATGGGCGCAGAGTGTGCGCCTTGCGGAGACACTCGTCGATGATCGCTTGCAAGGCCTCGGGGATCTCGGGCTCGAGCTCCGCGGCGCGCGCAGGTATCGCGTGCACGACCTCCAAGATGACCGCACTCGGATGGGAGCCGGGAAACGGCAAGAGACCAGTCAGGCACTCGTGCAGCGTGACGCCGAGGGACCAAACGTCCGCGGAGGCGCCGACCTCGTCAGGCGTCTGCAGCTGCTCCGGCGCGGAGTACGCGAGCGTCCCCACCGCGGCGACGCCCGAGGCGCTGCTCACCGCGTCGCGGTCGCTCACGCAAGCAAGCCCGAGGTCGATCACCTTGACCCGCTCGACGCCTTCGTGGCGGCTCAGAAAGAGGTTCGACGGCTTGATGTCCCGATGAACGAGCCCAGCGGCGTGCAAGATTGCAATCCCCTCGCAGGCTTGCGCGCAGAGGTGGGCCGCGTCGCGCCACGGCAGCTTGCCGCGCTGCTTCAGCCGCTCGGCAAGCGTCTCGCCCACGAGCCGCTCCATCACGATGAAGGGCGTACCCTCCGGATCGATATCGGCGTCGATGACCCGCGCGACGTGGGGGCTGTCGATCGACGCTGCGTGGCGGGCCTCACGGAGAAAGCGAGCCATCGAGGCCGGACGATACCCACCGTGAGGAACCTTGAGTGCGACTGTTTGCCCGGTCAGCTGTCGCTCGGCTTCGTACACGTGCCCCATGCCCCCGCTGCCGAGGTGCCGAAGGACGCGATACCCGCCGATGAGCTGTCCCGGGGACCACGGCGTCGTTGCCGAAAGGGACCCGATGGCCGCGGTGCTCACGAGTCGACGCTACAATCCAAGGGCAGCAGCCGCCAGGGCAACGTTGTGCGCGCCGCAGCTGTTGCGCTTTACGCAACAGCTCCGGTCGTCGAGCCGACTTCAACGGCGATTGTCCTGCCCTTGCTGCCGCAAGAGAGCAGGGGAGCGATGCAATTGACGCCGTGTAGCGCCCGGCGCCACACCCCTTCGCGCTACTTCACGCCACCCTTGGGCCGGTCGTAGTGGCCCATCTTGGGATGCCCTCCACTTGGCGTTATTGGTGTCCGCGCCCGCCGAGACTTCGCACTCCACCGCGTCGGTGCCTGCCGGCACCTTCGCCTTCGCTGGCGAGAGAGCGACCTTCTTCGTCTCGCCCGCGCGCTCCAGGTGCGCGAACACGTCCGCAAAGCGCGAGCGCTCGTAGTAGGAGTCACGCGCGTGCTCGAGTGACACGTAGTTGCCCTTCATCGCCACGAACGCGGCGATGCCGGCGGCGACGACGAGCGCAATGGTGATGACCTGTCCCTTGAGCCTTGAGAGATCGCGCAAGAGCTTCCTGTCCAGCGCGCTCACCATCGGACGTCGCTGGCCTTCACGCGGGCAGTGTTGGCTCGTTCGTCGGCGACGCGGCCATCTTGGAGCGTTGTCACGCGGTTCGCCATCTCTGCGATGGGCGCGTTGTGGGTGATGATGGCGGTGGTCGTGCCGAGGCCTCTTCTACACGAGCGAAGGTGACTTCCCGTTCACTTACGTGGCGGCTCCGCTGAGCGGCAGCATCACCCAGTCTGCGGTCCGCACCGCGTTCGCCGACGAAGTGAATGGCGATGAGGCGGCCGACAAGGCGCTGGCCGACCTGGTCGCGATGACGAAGACATGGGAGCAGTGGAAGTCCGAAGAGCACAGCTGCCAAGACAAGGAAGACCCGGAGTCGATGGTCATCTGCGCCCAGATGCGCAACTTCGAAGCCGTCCTCGAGGCGAACTTGAGCGACATCCAGATCTTCTACTCCGGCGCCAATGGCGAGCCCGGCAACGTGGAGCTCGCCACCATCCTCCAACGTCGCGACGAAGGCGCGGCTGCCAGCGGCGTGAACCCGCGCCGCAACGCCTAGAATCAAGTTGTTCTCGGCCTCCGCGGCGCCGAGCGACAGCGTCACGCGCTCCAGAAATGCAGCAGGGGTGGCGTACTCGACGACTCGCATGGGTGTCCTCCGGATCGACCCGACGGGCCCTTCGGCGCATGTCTGACGGCGCCGATCTTAGCGAGGCCCGAGCGCCGACGCCTCGAAGACAGCGTGCAGTCGAAGAGAGCCGCACGGCGCGTGTGTTTTGCTGCGTTGCTCGTTCACAGTCCGTTCTCTCCAGGACCAACCCAAGCTGCCGGGATCCGCGCAAGATCACTACGCGCTCGAGGAGACCAGCGAAGCACGAGGCACGTGCCCAGCACCTCGAGGTCGCACCGGCGCAACGGACCGCCTCAAGCTCGAAGCATAGTTCTCATGATCGTCGGAGCAATCGCCCGCCCATTGAGAGCCGATCGCTCAACGGAACGTCGGAACCGGCGCGTTGCCGTCGAGCGCGCGGAGGAACGCGACGAGGGCCCCCTCTTCCTCGAGGCTCAGATCGAGCGGCTCCGAGACGCTCACGCCAGGGTAGGTGCCCTGGGGGTCGCCCCCTCGATTGAAGAAGGCGACGACGTCCTCCAGCGAATGGAGCAGCCCGGAGTGCATGAACGTCGGCCGCTCGGCGACGCAACGAAGCGACGGGGTTCGGAAGGCGCCTTCGTAGGCAGGCCCCACGTCGCTGGGCATGCGGCCGTCGTCGCCGTCGCTGTACTGACTCGCAAGGCCGACCTCGTCATTGGCTGCCGCGAGGAGGTCGACGGCGGCTCCGTGATCGTCTCCGTTGAAGATCTCGATCTGGGTCGGCCTCTCTTCGAAGCCGACGTTGTAGAATTTCTGGTCGCTGAAGAAGGGGCCGGCGTGGCAGTCGGCACACCTGGCCTTGCCGACGAACAGGGCGAGCCCCCGCTGCTCCAAGGCCGTGAGGGCCCCCGCATCGCCGTGGACCCACGCGTCGAAGCGGCTCGGCCCGCAGGTCAAGAGTCGCTCGTACGCCGCGACGGCTTTGCCTGCGTTGACGACGATGCCAGTCACGAGCTCTTGATCTGCGGGCGTCATCGAGTCGTACTCGGCGCCGTCGCCGGGCACCCCGTGGCACTCGTAGAGCGGATCGGGTGGCAGCGCGCGAGGATGATCCACGTTCTCGGTCAGCTTGCAGCCCGTGGTGTCGGCCGTGAGCACGGGAAACCGCTGCGCATCCGAGAGCGGGTCGAGCGTGCCCGCGCCGAAGATCGATTCGTACTCGGCCTTGTACTGGGCCGCGATAAATTGCGCGACGAACAAGCGCGACGAGTTCATCTCGAGCGGGTTTTCGATGGGGCCGAAGAACTGACTGTACAACGTGGACCGCCCGCCGCCCCACATCACGATCTTCGCTTGTCCGACATCGAGCAGGGAGGGCGTGCGCCTCGCCGTCCAGCCGGTACCGAGCGAGATCTCCTGAAACGCCGAGCGCGTATCGAGAAACGCTGCATCGTCCATGTGACAGCCTGCGCACGCGACCTTGCCACTCTGCCCGCGCACCCCCAAGGACTTTTCGCTGCCGTCGTTGTCGATGTCCAGGAGCTTTCCCGAGTACCCGGTATCGAAGAACAGCCTCTCACCGAGCGCCGCAGCCGCGGGATCGTCGCCGTAGCCATTGCTGACGTCGACCGGGGCCGACGGCAGCTCGGGCGGCGCGAGCTCTTGCACGATCGCCCACTCTGCTTCGGTGAACAGCTCGGGGACGCCGCTTCCGCCTGCTGCTCCCCCGCCGCCCACCTCACCCGTCTCTCTGCCTGTGCACGCGGATGCAAGGGCGACCAGTGCGATGGTAGTTCGGGCCATCAAGGAACGTCGATCTCCAGATCGATGTTGGCGATGTGCATCGAATTCGGTGGCATCGTGTCGGGGACGGAGTTGGTGCCGAGCTCGAGCGTGTTGTCGCCCTGAACGAGATCGGCGAGCTCGACGGGGATGACGAACCCTTGCCGCTCCCACGTGCCGGCGAACGCCGGTACCTGGTAGTCGCGCCAGGCGTTGCCATTCAGGCGATAGCGCAGAGTGTCGCCCGCGCTCACGCGGCTGGTATTGAGGAGCAGCCGGGCGGCTTGCGCGCTGGACGTGTCCACGCCAGCGAGAACGAGCGTCTTCGGGACGCCCGGGCCGTCATTGAAGTCGAACGCCACGCCGTCGGTGACCCCGTAGCCGATGTGGTACGTGTCATTGGGAATTCCCGAGCCGACGATCGTCAGCGAGTCGGGTACCGAGTAGGCGCGAGGGGTGGCGAGCTGCGGGCCGTCGAACGCGATGCGCGCCCATTGGTAGCCCTGAAACGAGGTCACGTACGCCTTGTGCGCGTTGTAGTGAACGTGACTGAAGTGAACACTCGCCCGACTGAACGGTAGCGCGAGATCGGCTTCGCCGAGAGAGACGTACTCTTCGCCACCTGCGTCGGTGCCAAAGACCTCGATGCGACCTTCGCTGAGCTTGAACTGGAATTTGTTCAGCACGCCCTGCTCGCTGTCGACGCAGCGCGTATTGTCGAAGCCTGCGCCGTAGTACGCAGTCTCTATCGCGTAGTCCTTCACGACGAGAATCTCCGACACGCCCACCTTTCCCGCGCCAGCGGTGCCGAGATTGGCCGCGTCAACGCCGCAATTGAGCCCGAGCACGACGCCGACCGCGTTGGCGGAAGAGACGAGCTGGTCCGGCGCGTGGAAGTTTGCGCCCGGCACCGGGTCTTCGGTGAACCAGACCTCGACCCACCAGCCGTGGGTGCCCGACGTCCTCGCGTCGGCCTCCCATTGCAAGGTGCCGGTTCGACCGGCAAAGTCGAACGGCTGACGAACGCGAGCGGACAGGTATTGGAAGACCGTGTTGTCGTCGAAGCCCTCGGTCCAGCGAGCGACGCCGTCTTCGCCATCGCAAAAGGCCGAATCGGGGCCACCCGGCTCCACTGTGTTCCACGTGCCGCAGACGTTGATGGGGCTCTTTGGAAAGGCGAACGTGTAGTCGTTGCTGAAGCCGAAGCCCATCCGGGAGAAGCCCCACTTCGCGTCGTCGAGCGCGCCCGCCCTGCCGCCGAGCGACGGCTCAGTGAAGGCGTCGCAGAAGGCAGCGCCGTCGAGATGGCAGCTCGGGTCGACCGGCACGCTGCTCGAGCCGCCTGCGCCCCCCGAGCCCGGACCCGCCGCTCCGCCGGCCCCCGTTGCTTGGCTCCCGCCGACTTCGCTCCCGCCGGCGTCCCCGTCTGGGGTCGAGGCCGAGAAGCAACCCGCGACGAAGAGGGCGCAAGCCACGAATGGAATGGATGCCATTGGGGTCGCTTTCTGAAAAATGTTCGGTTGCATGGCAGAGGCCTCCGTCTGTGGTTATGGCGTCTCGAGGATCAAATCGATGTTCAGCACGACGGTCACCTTTCCCAAGCACAACGAGGTGGAGGGTCTTGAACAATCGGTCAGAGATTGGCCAGGTAATCGAAGCCGGCGCGTTGAATGGCGTCGGGCAAGACGACACCGCCGCAATCCCAATGCCAGATGTAGAAGGTCCGGGTCGCCGCCGAATAGGTGAGGCCCGCCGGTTGGTATGGCAGTGGCTCGCCGATCGGAGACCAGCTCTCTGCTCCGTCCGACGAAATGGCGAGCTTGCCGTCTCGCATGCTCACGAGCCTCCCATCGGGCAGCTCGACGGGTGTCAGCAGCGCGAGCGACGTCGACAGCTGCGAAAAGCTCTCGCCCCCGTCGCTGCTCTTCGCCAGCGTTCCGTCGCCGAGCGGCCAATAGATCGCGCCGTCGGATGCCCAGAGCGGCGCCGCTTGTGCGGGCAGATCGCTCACCTGGCCAAAGCTTGCGCCGCCGTCAGCGGTGCGCCAGATGCCGCATGTTCCGTCGCCCCAACCGCAGGTGCCGACGAGGTGGGCCTGCGCGTCGATCACGAGCGGGTAGCTGGAGAAATGCGAGCTCGCCGGAAGGTTTGCGCCAACATTGGTCCACGTCTCGCCGCCGTCGACCGAGCGGTGCAGCGTCTGCTTTTGCTCGTGTCCGCCCGCCAGCAGCGTCTTTCTCTCGGGGTCTGCGAAGTCGACGCTGACGAGATCGTTGTGGCCGATCTCACCGAGCTGCTCGAGCGTGACGCCGACGTCCGTGGACTTGTAGATACCGGCGCCGTTGTAGATGCCGGACACCCAGAACGCATCGGCATGCTCGGGATCGTGGACGATCGACGAAGGGCGGTTGGTGATGATCGCGGAGGCTTCACCCGTGCCGAGCGCCTCCCACGTCTCTCCGCCGTCCGTCGTTTGCCAGAGGCCTTTCAGCGCGACACCGGCGACGACTTGGGGCGAGCATGGCGTCGCCACCACGATGGTGAGGTTGCCGCATTCGGAGGGCATGTTGGCGAGGTTGCCGGTGACGTTCTCCCACGCCGCGCTGGGGGCCGCGCTGGGTGGATCCGAGCAGTCCGGTTGGATTGGGCCGGACCCGGTCGACCCTGCGCTGCCGGTCGAGCCGCCATCGCTCGGCGCAGCGCCGGCGCCCGTGGAGATCGGGCTGGGGTTGCCGCCGGCTCCTCGGCCGCCACCTTCGGTTGCGTCGCCTTCGGTGCTGGAGCACCCGTAGAGGGCCAGGCAAGCGGCGACGGATAGGACCACCCTCTTCATGCATCGGGGGTTTGCCGGTGGGCGGAGGTTTTTCTCTCGAAATCGTCCGGCGCGAATTTTTTTGTTCGCTATGGCCCGTATCGCAGCAAGATCGGCTCGAACCAGCCCACGGCGTAGAGCCCGTCGCAGCCGAGCGCGAGGCCGGTCATGCCCCGCCCGTCGAGGGCCAGCGCATCGCCGTCGCCGATGCGGATGCGGTAAACGCCCATCTGGCCGGCGACATAGAGGGTCCCGTCGAGCTCGGTCACCCCCTTGGGCTCGCCGAAGGGGGCCTCGAACACGCTGGGGTCACCGCCCTCGCGCGAGAGGCGGAACACCTTGTCGAATGTGGCCCACACGATCGCGTCGCTTGCGACGCCGAGCACGAGCGGTTCATCCAGGCTGGATAAAATCACCTCGGCACCGGTGAGATCCCCGAGAGGTGCGCGCACGAGCTCGCCGTTCGCTTCGCCGGGCTGCCCTTGGTTTATCCAGTACACATGCTCGCCGTCGACGCCGAGGTCGATCGGTGCGTTTTCGCCGGCGAGCGTCGTCGTCGCGCCCGAGCTCTTCGTCACCTTCGCGACCTCGCCGGAGTCGGTCAGCGCCAGGTAGAGGTCCGCGTCGTGCGACGCGATCGAGATCGGGTGTCCGAAGATCTCGGTCACGCTCTCCGTGGTGCCCCCCGCTTTCGGCACCCGGAAGATGCGCCCGTCGAACTCCGTCCAGTAGACGTTCTCTTCGTCGACGGTCAATCGCTCGAGGCTGGGAGCCACCGTAGCGAGCTCGACGACCGCGCCGCCGCCCTTCGGCATGCTGCTGAGCACGTCGGTCTCGGTGATGAAGTAGATGTGCTCGGCATCGACGGCCAGCGTCTCCTTGCCCATTTGCGCGGAGGTCAGCTCGGTGACGACGCAGGTTTCGGTGCTGCACGCGCGCAAGGGCGCGTCGGCCGGGCAGCTCGCGCCAGGGACCAACGCGTCGTTGTAGCCGACCGTGACCGAAACATCGCAGGCGGCGAGACCAGTGGCGACGACGAGCGCCGCGCGTCGAGCGTGCATCTTCACCGCGGCGCTGACCCTTTGTTCGCCGCCTTCAGCTTCGCGGCCTGGGCCATGAGGATGTCGCGCTCCTGGGCGAGCTCACCGCGAGGATACGTTCGCGCGTGCTGCTGGAGCGAGCCAATGGCCGTCGCGTGATCGCCGCGCATGAGGGCGGCGTTCGCAGCTTCGAGCAGAATTCTCTCGGCGCGCATCGAGGACTTGCGCAGCGCGGGCGCTTCGCTCGGCAGACTCGATGCGGAGGCGACCGCCACCGACGCGCTCGGAGCTGGCTCCGCCGCCTGCGCTGCTGCCACGGCGGTGACCGCGGGCTGCTCGACGGGCGTCACGACCGACGCAGCGACGGGCGAGCTCACCACGACGGTTCGTGGCGGGGCGAACGTGGCGTGCACGGTGGCTCCTCCAAGGGCGCCGATCATCGCCGAAACAACGGCTACGGCAAGCTTGCCCTGGAGCAAGCCCGTGGTTGCGCCAGCGGCTGCCGTTGCGCCGCCGATCGACGGGCCACCGATCGACGACGGGCCACCGCCTGCGTCTCCGGTCGGCGAGCCACCGCCTCCGCCAGGCGGAAGGAACGGTCCGAGGCTGGCAAAGAGCCGCGCTTTTGTGGCAGCAGGCACCGGCTCGGGCTCACGCGCGGCATCCAGGTACTCGAGCAGATCGTCGGGAAGAGGCGCGGGCTCGTTCATTCCAACCTCCCCCCTGCTTGAAGCCTTCGCATCTTGGCGGAGAAGTCCTCTCGCGCAAGTCGGAGCCTGGTGTACACCGTGCCGAGCGGAACCTCGAGCGTACGAGCGATCTCTTCGCCGGTGCAGCCGTCGATGTCGTGCAACACGAACACCGCGCGGCGATCGAGCTCGATCTCCTCGAGCACCAGCTGAACCATTCGCCGCTTTCGCGCCGTCTCGTACTGGGCGTCCGGTCGTTGGCCGGCGTCGACGAGCTTTTCGGGCGCTTCGAGCGGCTCGACCCGCCGTGCCTTGCGCCGGTACTGACTCGCGACTCGGAACGCGAAGCCGAACAGCCAAGGCTTGATCGGGCGCGACGGGTCGTACGTGTCGAATTGTTTGAGGACTGCGATGAACACGTCGTGCGCCATGTCTTCCACGTCTGCGCGGGCCACGCCGAGGCGCCGCAGCGTTTCGAGGACGTAGTTCAGCTCCCGTTCGAAGAGCGTACGGAAGTCGGGACGGGGAGGGACGGCGTCGATGGTGACTACAGAGCTTGATTGAATCTGGCGGTAAAGATCCATCCCGAAATCGGTGGGCCCCCCCGATCTTTCTTTGTGCGCTGGGCTAGGGCACGTGAAACACGAGGCCGAGCCCGCCCACGAAGCCGACTCGTTCGGCCGCCCACACCTCGCGCGGCTCGCCCCGGTCCTCGATGAAGAGGTGCGCACGCGCGAGGTTCACCGGCATATCGAAGGTGGCTGCGAAGCCAGCCTGCGGCCAGGGCATCACCGCCAACCCGGCGCGGGGACCCACTGTCGCGAAGATGTGGGTCTGCGGATCCGATCGCGTGACCTCCGCCGCGTCGGAGAACATCGCGCCGATAGATCCCACCGCGCAGAGATCGACGAACACGATCGGATGAAGAGGCAGGTGCCCACACGGTACGAGCGATCCGTGCGCGACGAACGAGGATACCGAGCCGAACGACTCCGCATGGGAGCTCGGGAAGAAGAAGGCGCCTTCGGCCACGAGCGACCAGACGCCTCCTTCGACGCCCGCACCGGCCCGCACGCCTCCGCGGGGCGCCGGGGTGAGCCCCACCGGCATCACGAAGGCCGCCGTGAGCCGCGCCCGCGGAGCCGTCGGTCGCCACATCGACGCAGCGCGATCATCCGGCGGGGCCAGCGGCGGCTTCGATGGCTCCGGTGGAGGAGAAGGCGTGGGCGGTGGCGCGGGCGGCGGCTCGTTGGGAACCGGGGGCGCGCCCGCGCGAACCGCGTCCGGATCGACCGCGATGGCTGTCGCGAGCGCCAGGCTCGATGCGAGCTCGAAGCAGTCGGCGTCACCAGACCGAAGCGTTCGCTCGGAGAGCTTTTCACCCGTCTTGCCGGTGAGAAGGAGGCTGCCCGAGACCTCTGTTCGCTGGAGTCGAAGCTCGACGCGCAGCGCGAGCGACCCTGCCTTGTCGAACGGATCGTAGCCAAGCCGCGCGAGCACCAGCGTACGGAAGGTGGCTTCGTCGGGGCACTCGGTCGCCGCTGCGTCCGCGCGGTCGTAGCTGAGGGCCACCCTCGCGGGCTCCGCGGCCAAAAGCTCGCTGTGCGTCGCGAGAATGGCGAGAACCACGAACGCAGTAACCCTCACGCGGCGATGCTAGTCGTTCCGGCCAGCGGAAGGCGAGCCGGCAGTGATCCCCTGGTTCGCCTTGGCGACGGATCTGGCAACGCTCACCAAGCGACTCGAGAAGCCCGCGGGTCTGTCGGACAACTCGTTCGTGCGTACGGCGCAGTTGCCCAATGACTCGGGCGGGGGCGAGGTGCTCGAGCGCACCAATGCGCTCGGTGCCGAACATTGACTCCACTTGAGGGCGCCGGCTGGCTGAGTCCGCCGGCCATCGAGCTCTGGTCGGGGTCCTCGCCAGCACTTGGAGAAATCGTAAAGGTGACTTTACGATTTCGAAACTGCCGATCGTCCCTAACGACCTCGTCGCTGGGCGCGTGCCTCGTGTCGCCTCCTGCATCGCCGATATTCGGCTGACCCGGCAGAGCTGTTCACCGTCGCGCGCAGCAATCGGACGGCGCTTCCGAGCTCGTTGTCGCGTCGGCGATCGAGCTGGCACGAGACCTCGATACATTCGTCGATCGCATTCAAGCTGCCGTCAGAAGAAGCATCTGGCGCGGCTTGAAGTGCCGCCGGCTGTCTTGGCTTCGCAAGGGATTGCTCCGCCGGCGCCTATTCATCCGTTTCGAAGACGGTGTCGAACGGCTCATTCTCGAGCAATATGTGCGCAGCGAAGCACGACACTGAGCGGTACCTTCCGTGCAACGTTCACAACCGCGGCACGCGGCGAGGACCGATGGCCCCGGTCAGCAGTAGCGCGCGTAGCGTTCGCCGCAGCCGACCAAGCCGAGCGCGCACAGTCGATTCACCAGGTGCAGCGCGAGAGTCGCCGGCAGCTGCGAGCGGTCGACAATCTCCTCGAGCGTCGACACGCCGTCGATCAAGCCGAGCATGAACGCCTCATCTTTGGCGACCTGCGCCGGGACCCCATCGTTTCGGTTCCTCAGTTTCTGCGGTACCTCCTGCTGGCCACCCAGCTCGGTCAGGTAGCGGCGGCGCAGAGACTCGCGCGCGGCAGCCAAGTACCGGAGCGCCGCGCTCATGCTGGGTCGGACCTCGAGCAATGCTTCTGCCGCGACCAAGAGGCCGACGTGGTCGCCGCGCTCGAAGGCCTGCCGCAGCGGCGCGAGATCGAAATCGTCGATCGCCTCGGCTTCGTCGAACGAGAGCACGGCCAGCCCGACCTCGACGTCCGAATCGCTCCCGAGCTGCTGCTGCTCCGTGGCGAGGTCTGCGTCGACCGCCGCCACCTCCTCCACGCTGAGGTTGGCTTCGCCGACCGTGATCGCGGGCGCCTCAGCCACGCCCTTGGATTCGGGAAGGCCGCGAACGCTGTCCACCAACCAAGACGCCACCGACAACAAGCTGGGCGGAGGGTCGGATGCCCATGGGTCGACGAGCTCGGGTGGCTGCGTGAAGCGAGCTTCGAGCGCGACGTTCTCGCGGAGAGCTCGACGGGTACCGGAGTCGTGCGTGCCGAGCCGCTGCCCCGGCACGTCCGGCTCGCCGTCGTTCTCTCTCGTCCTGGGGCTTGCCATGAGCGCTGCGTTGCGGGTCCGCGTCCCGCCGCCCTAGCGTAGGCCTCGAGAGCGGCCGCGTCGAGCCAACCAATTGTCGCTGAATGGTGTTCACGCTGCGCGCTCCGAACGGTTCGGCTACATTGGCTCGAGCGGGGCGAGCTGCCCCTCATCCTTTTGGAGGCGACCGTGAATAATACCCTTGGGCTTTTGAGCTTGTGTGGTCTCGTCATCGCAGGCTGCAGTGACGATGGAAACAACACGGCGGGCGGGGGCGCAGGCGCTGGCGGCGCTGCGCAGGGAGCTGGGCCGCAGGGCGCCGGTTCTCAAGGCGGCGACGGGCCGGTCGCCGGCTCACCGCAAGGCGGCTCTGGGCAAGGCGGCTCTGGGCAGGGCGGCTCTGGGCAAGGCGGCTCTGGGCAAGCCGGCTCTGGCCAAGGCGGCTCTGGCCAAGGCGGCGGCGGCACTGGAGGTGCTCCGCCCGCATTGACCTGCCAGACGGGTTGCGAGGCGCTCTTCGACTGCGCTCTCCAGAATGACAGCAACGGCACCCAGAACTGCCCTGGCTTGCAGGCGTCCGACGAGGCGCTCGTTGTGCCGGGCTGCGTACAGCAGTGCGAAAACCAGATGGCGTTGCTCGCGTTCATCGATCCCAGTGACTGCGAAGGTACGATCGACGCGCTCAGCACGCTCAGCGCCCAGTTCGACGACGCGTGCCAGAACGGCTTTTGAGTCGATCCCGTGCGGCTACTGACGCACGACCACACGCGTCGCTGCGCCAAGCTCTTTGATCGAGCGCGCGCCTTGCCAACCGTCGGGTAGCTTCGGCTCGGACCATTCGAATACCCATTTGGAGTCCAGCGGCGACAGGTTCACGCAGCCGCCGCTCTTCAGCTCGCCCCATTGGTCGTGCCAATAGGCGCCGTGGAGGGCGTGCGCCCCGTGAAAGTTCTGCACGTATTGCACTTCGGCGTGCACGATGTTCGAGTCGGAGCTGGAGACCATGCTCGCCCAGCGGAACTTGCCGTCGACGCGGAAGGTGCCGGTCGGGGTCGAGGCAGTGGAGATTGGATCTCGACCAGGGAAGGGTGTGCCGCCGCGGCCTGGCGAGGCCAGCGTCGCGAACACGGGTGTCTCGCCTTCGTAGGCGACGAAGGTGCCGCCGAACACCGAGACGTCGACCCAGGAACGTTTGCCGTCGACGACTTCGTCCTTGCGGTACGGAACCTCACGTCGCAGAGCTGCGACGGCCGCGTCCGACTCGAGCACCCAGGTGCTGGGCTCGCGCGTCTCTAGGTAGCGCTTCTTGTCGACCGTTTGGCTCTCGCCGGTGAGCATTACCCAAGCGAGCCGCTTGAAAGAAGCGCCTGTCTGCACGAACGCGGCGCCGTCTTTTTGGTACTTGGGCCGATCTTGTTTCCGGAAGAAGGCGATCGGCAGCTTGGTGTCGGCAGAGAGTACGACTCCGGAAAACGTCGGCTTGGGGTAGGGCTTCACGCGGTCTTTGGGGACCAGCGCGTGGTCGCTCGTGTAGAGCCAAGTTCGCCCACGCTCATCGTCGTAGGTCTTCGACCAAGCGATGGTCGATCCTTGAATCACGCGATCGCGGGCTTCGCGCGCGAAAGGCCCGACATTGGGTAGCCCTGGAAACGGCACACCCGCAAGCTTGGTATCCAAGCTTTTGTACGGCTCGGCGATGCCCGCCCAGTTGCCAGTTGCAGCCGCTGCGCGCGCTTGGGCGAGCTTCGCGAGGTGCGCCTCCAAGTCCCACTCGCGATCTCGCTGCTTCTCGGGCGTGGGCAGCTCGACGTAACGAGGTGCGCCGATCGATTCGCCGTATTCGAACGGAAACGGGTCGCCGTCTCTGCCCGCGTGCGTCTTCATCGTCACGAAGGCAGGGTCGTTCGCATCCAGTGTCGTTTCCTGACCGAGACAGACGTAGCCCATGGGCTCGATGCGGTACCAAGCGTCGCAGCCAGGCCCAATCGCTTTGGCCTTTTGGCGGCTGCCCTCGAACAAGCGGACGGAGCCCCCCAGCGTGAGAAAGCCGATCCACCCGTTGCCGCTCGACGGGGCTCGTTTGATCCACGCGAAGCGAGCCTTCGCGTAGATGCGGTCTCCCGCTTCGGTTGGCGTCCCCGTTGCGCTCGGCGCCAACGGCGATGCAGCCGGGGTGGGTGCCGCCTCGACAAGCGCCGCGGGGGAAGAGGAGGACGGCGCGGCGCTCTCTCGTGCCTCGATGCGGCCGAGCTCACTCGCAGGTTGCTCACGATCGGACGCGCACGCCGACGCGAGGCACGCGGCCAGTAAGAAGGTGCTCTTCGACTTCGCTATTTGCACTTCAGATCGGTAACCGACGATTGCACGATGGATCCCGTGGTGCAATTCGCAGTCATGTGCAGATCTGCGTCACTCTTCTGCGGAAAGGTCTGCCGGCCTCGCGCTGTCGCTTCGATGATGTCGGTGCCTGCCTGGCAGCGAAGCACCATCGAAGCCTCGCAGGTGAGCGCATTGTCGCAGCCGTTCTTGAGCTTGAGCGTGCACACAGCGCCGTCGCACAGGGCCTCGGCGGTCGCGCACTCGTGGCCCGTCGCGATTTTCTCCGGCTCTGGCGGGCCCGGGGGCAACGGCGGCGGTTCGGCGACCGAGGCAGAAGCCGCCGGCTCTATTGCTTGCTTCGAGGGCCCACAAGCGACCACCAAGACCGACGTGACGACCCGCGCGACTTTTCCCCCGAACATCGGTGGAGCGTAGCGATCGGATGCGGCTCTGGCCAAGAGGCCAGTGTGCTAAGGGAGGCATTCCAGATGGACTTCGAGCTCAACGAAACCCAGCTTCTGATCCAGAAAACCGCGCGCGACTTCGTCGAGCGCACGCTCTTGCCGGTCGCGGCCGAGCTGGACAAGACCGAGCGCTTTCCCCGGGCAGAGCTGCAAGCGCTGGCCGACCTCGGCATGATGGGCGTGAATTTGCCGACGGCCCTCGGTGGGGCAGAGGCTGGGGTGGTGTCCTATTCGCTCGCGATGAGCGAGGTCGCCCGCGGCTGCGCCTCGACCGCCGTGACCATGGCAGTCACCAATATGGTGGGGGAGGTGATCAACGCCTTCGGCACCGACGCGCAGCGCGAGGCCCACATCCCCAAGCTCACCTCCGGTGAGTATGCCGCGGGGTCATTCGCGCTGAGCGAGCCAGAAGCAGGCAGCGACCCAGGCTCGATGCGCACTGTCGCGCGCCGCGACGGCGACAGCTTCGTGCTCGACGGTCCCAAGCAGTGGATCACGAGCGGCAGCCACGCGGGCGTGTTCGTGGTGTGGGCGCGCACCGGTGAGCTTTCCGCCGGCACCAAGGCAATCAGCTGCTTTTTGGTCGAGGGTGGCGCTGATGGGCTTCGCATCGGCAAACACGAAGACAAGCTCGGCCTGCGCGCCTCCAACACCGTGTCGCTCTCGTTCGAGGGCGTGCGCGTGCCGGCTTCAGCGCTGCTCGGCGAGATGAACGGCGGCTTCAAGATCGCGATGATGGCGCTCGACGGCGGCCGCATCGGCATCGCCAGCCAGGCCATCGGTATCGCTACCGCCGCGCTAGGAGAAGCGGTCGCCTACGCCAAAGACCGCAAGCAGTTCGGTAAGCCGATCGGCGACTACCAGGCGATTCAGTGGATGCTCGCAGACTCCAAGACCGAGCTCGACGCGGCCAGAATGCTCACCTTGCGCGCCGCCTGGCTCAAAGAGCAAGGGGGCCTGTTCTCCAAAGAGGCCGCGATGGCGAAGCTGTTCGCCAGTGAGGCCTGCGGCAAGATCGTCGATCGCTGCTTGCAGGTGCACGGCGGCTACGGCTACGTGAAAGAGTTCGCCATCGAGCGGCACTACCGCGACGCCCGCGTCACGCGCATCTACGAAGGCACCAGCGAAATTCAGCGTGTCGTCATCGCTCGCAACGTACTGAGGTGATCGTGGCTAATTGGGTGGTCACAGGGGCAAACCGCGGCATTGGGCTCGAGCTCGTGCGCCAGCTCGCGGCCCGCGGTGACAGCGTGCACGCTGGCGCGCGCGACCCCAGCGCCGCGCCAGAGCTCGGCGCGCTCGAAAAGGCCCACGGGGGCGTGCGTGTCCATGCTTGTGACGTCAAAGACGACGGCAGCGTGAAGGCGATGGCAAAAGCGGTCGCTGGCGAGACGGTCGACGTGCTGGTGAACAACGCCGGCGTGATGGGCAAGATGGTCTCGTTGGAAGATCTCGACCTCACGGACGCGATGGCGACCTTCGACACCAATGCCCTCGGCGCGCTGCGCGTGACGCGCGCGCTGTTGCCGAACCTGCGGCAGGCCAAGCTGCCGCGTGTCGCGCACATCACCAGCGGCATGGGCTCGATCGGCGACAACACCAGCGGCGGCGCCTATGGCTATCGCATGTCCAAAGCGGCGCTCAACATGGCCAACAAGTCGATGAGCATCGATTTGAAAGAGCGCGGCATCATCTGCGTGGTCGTGAACCCGGGTTGGGTCCAGACGGACATGGGCGGCGCTGGCGCACCGACCCCCGTCGAAGATTCTGTCGGCAGAATGATCGCCTTGTTCGACGAGCTGACGCTGGCGCGGACGGGCAGCTTCATCGACTATCGCGGCGGAACGTTGGAGTGGTGAGCGTCACTGCCCCCTCCAAGTCAGAGCTCGACGAGCTGTTGGCGTTCGCCGACCAGCTCGCCGATGCGGCGCGCGGCGTCATCTTGCCTCGCTTCAGGTCGACGCTCACCATCGACAACAAGGCGCAGCGGGGCTTCGACCCTGTCACCGACGCCGATCGTGACGCCGAGACGGTGATGCGCCACATGATCGAAGAGCGCTTCCCGAGTCACGGCATCGTCGGCGAAGAGTTCGGTGACAAGCGCGCGGCGAGCGGCTTCACCTGGGTGCTCGACCCAATCGACGGAACCCGCGCATTCGTCGCTGGCTTGCCGGTCTGGGGCACGCTGATCGGACTCTTGCACGACGGGGTGCCGCTGGTCGGCGTCATCGATCAAGGTCATATCGGCGAACGCTTCCGTGGCTGGCCGGGGGCTGCTGATCTGGTCGATCGGCGCGGGTCGCGGCCCCTTCGTGCGCGCGCTTGTGCGCGCCTCTCGGACGCGGTCATCGCGACGACCGACTCCGCCCTATTCACTGGTAAAGAGGCCCCGGCCTACGAGGCCGTCCGCAGCGCAGCCAAGTTCGCGCGTTATGGCTGTGACTGTTACGCGTACGCGATGGTGGCGCTCGGGACCATCGACGTCGTGGTCGAGACCGACCTCGCCCCGTGGGACGTCGCGGCGCTGATCCCGGTCGTCGCAGGTGCCGGTGGTCGAGTCAGCGACTGGAAAGGCGCGCCAATCTCCGATGACGGCTGGCTGCTCACGCGCGGAACCCGCACCCAGCTACTCGCATGCGGAGACTCAGTTGTCGGAGACGAGGCGCTCGGCCTTCTGAGCGACGCCGTCAGCAGGACGACGCGATCAGCATCGTGAGCACGCCGAGTATCGCGATGAACGCCACGGTGACGAACGCGATCTTGCGCAGGTGTGGCAGCAAGAGCTTCCACAAGTAGACGCGCATGACCTTCCACACCAACCGGAGGATCTCTCGGATGACCTTGCTCACGAAGACGAGCCTAGCAGAGCCTCGCGCCCCTGCTCGTGCCCGCAAGCTTTCTTAACCAGTCGCGGGTTTCACATCCCGGGGTAGCTCTGGCTCAGTACATGAACATGCTGATGGCCAGCGGACCGACCACGCCGACCACGATGCCAATCAGCAGCTTCGTCGTGGTGTCACCCATGAAATACAGAAATCGAGGCGGCTGAAAGGCCGAGGCCAAGAAGTTCGGTGGATTGACGAAGGCGAACACCACCCACGAGAAGCCGTACAGCGCCAAAAGGCCCATGAGGAACAAGGGGAAAAACATGGGAACCTCTCTCGTTCGAGGACCGCATTCTACCTCAGATCGTGCGGATCTGTCAGGAGCCGAAAAGGCGCGCGAGCAGGTTGCCCAGGGAGAGCAGCACGAGCACAGCCACAGCGAGGCCCACGATCACGAGCACGCTGCGCTTCTTCTTGGCTGCCCTCAGCTCGGCACGCTCTTGCATTTCCGCGAAAGCGCGCGACGCGTGGTAGCTCTTCGGTGCGTCGTACGGACCGAAGTCGAGGCGTTGCGGCGGCGGAGCTTCGGGGGGAGGCTCGCCTTCGTTTACGGAGGTGCTGCGTGGAGTCACGAGGGCTGTCCGAGAAGGCTACCAGAACTGTCGTTATTGCGCTCGCAACCGGCGAAGACGCAGCGGAGATCGTGCAGAAGAACTGGCGAATGGCCAACGAAACGGAGGGCAAAGACCTGCCACGCGAGCGCCTCGATCGCGGCGTTCGCCTGCTGCTTGCCGACAAATCGAAGGGCTTCTATATCGTCGCCAAAGTGGGCGCCGAAACCGTTGGCCAACTGATGGTCACGTTCGAGTGGAGCGACTGGCGCGCCGGCACCTTCTGGTGGATCCAGTCCGTCTATGTAGACTCGCCGTTTCGGCGCAGTGGCATCTATCGGGCGCTGTACGAACATGTGTTGGGGCTCGCCAAGGCCGACGCTAGCGTTTGCGGCGTACGTCTCTACGTCGAGCGACACAACACGGTTGCACAGCAGACATACGCAGATTTGGGGATGACTCGGGCGGCCTACGAGATGTTCGAGGTCGACTTCACATCCTGAGCGCCCCGGCCGCGGGCCCACTGCCGGGAAGTCGCGTTCATTCGAAGCACAGTGCTACAAATCGTCAACCAGCGAGGGTTCACGATGAGACTTGGCGCACTGCTGCCGGCCGCACGTCTGCCGGCGCTCTGTATTTTTTGCAGCGCTCTCCTGAGCTGCGTTACCAACGGCCAGGTCGAGGGCGGGGGGTATTGGGGCACGCGCGGCGCCGTCCAAGGTGCCGCCGCCGAGCTGAAGGCATTGAACGACGCGGGCAAGCTGCCGAGCTTCGATGCCGAAGCGATGAACGGCACCGTGCACGACTTGGCCGAGTCGGCCGTGGTGGGAGCGGGTGACGGTGCCAAGCAGCTCGAGCTCGACAAGGACTTGAAGAAACTGATCGAAGTCCTGTTCGAGACGACCGAAGCCCGAAGCAACGCGCTCTTGAAGTCCGTGATCGAGCAGCAAGGGCCACGCGTCGAGGCGCTGACGCGCAGCCTCCTGAGCGGCACCCTGGGCGAAGCCCGCAGCGAGCTCAAAGAGACGACTCAAAAAGATCTGCCGGCGGCCACTCGCCTCGTAATCACCGACGCCGTCGATTCCTTCGCCACCGCGATGGGCAGCGAAAAGGTCGGCACAGTGCGCAAAGACTTGGTCGCCACGACAGGGGAGGTGACCTACGCGGCCTCGGCCAATGCGGTGATCGGTCTTCGTACCGAGCTTGCAAACCAGAAGACGCTCGACGCCCTCGAGGGGGTCACTGCCACCGTCACCGACACCGTTCTCAAGAAGGTGAAAGATTCCGCCAAAGACACGGTCGACAAGTGGCTCTTGACCGTGGTCGGGCTCTTGCTCGTTGCCGTGGGGATCATCCTTTTTCAGCTGTGGCGCGCACGCGCCACGATCCGCGCGCTCAAGCTGGTGACCGCCGAAATCAACAAGCACGAGCACGCCAAGAGCTTGAAAGAGAGCATCCAGCGCAAGGCCGCGCAACACACCGCACTCGACCGCTATCTCAAGGATTTTTTGCTCGACAACAGGCTTTGACGCGAAGCGAGCGAGACTTCGGCGCGCAGCCGATCTAGATGCGTGGCTCGCCATGCGCTTCGAGCTCACCGAAGAACAGTCGCTCGTCCTTGCAACTGCGCGCGACTTCGCCAAACGCGAGATCGAGCCGAAGGCCGCGAGCCTCGACCGCGAAGCCCGTTGGCCAAGCGAGATCATCGCCCAGATGGCGGAGCTCGGTTTTTTGGGCATGGCCATCCCCGAGGCTCACGGCGGGGCTGGGCTCGACTACCTGTCGTACGCCCTGGTGGTCGAAGAAGTGAGCCGCGCCTGCGCCAGCACCGGCGTCATCATGAGCGTCAACAACTCGCTCTTCTGCGACCCGATCTACAAATTCGGCACCGACGACCAAAAAGCGCGCGTGCTGGCCCCCGTGGCCAGCGGCAAAGCACTGGGCGCGTTCGGGCTGACCGAGCCCTCCAGCGGCTCCGACGCGCGCACCATGAAGTCCGTCGCCGAGCAGCAGCCGGACGGCAGCTTCGTTTTGAACGGCGCAAAAAATTGGATCACCAACGGCCCGCACGCCGAGTTCATCCTGGTGTTCGCGGTGAGCACCGTCGATCCGGTAAAACCCCGTCATACAGCGCTACTCTTGCAAAAGGGCATGCCTGGCTTCACCGTCGCCGAGCCTGATCACAAGCTCGGCATCCACGCGGCGCACTCGGCGACGATCTTCTTCGACAACGTGCGTGTGCCCAAAGAAAACGTGGTCGGTGAGGTCGGCGGTGGCTTCAAAGTGGCGATGGCGACGCTCGATGGCGGCCGCATCGGCATCGCCGCGCAGGCTGTGGGTATCGCGCAAGCGGCCTTCGAGAAGGCCGTCGCCTACTCCAAAGAGCGGGAGTCGTTTGGCGGCGTGATCGCCAACCTGCAGGCGATTCAATTCATGCTGGCGGACATGGCCACCGAGCTGGAGGCGGCGCGCCTGTTGGTGCATCGCGCGGCGACCCTCAAAGACCAAGGCAAGAAGCACAACGCCGAGGCGAGCATGGCCAAGCTTTTCGCTTCCGAGATGGCGACCCGCGTCGCGCACAAGGCAATTCAAGTGCATGGCGGCTACGGCTACTCGACCGAATACGACGTCGAGCGCCACTATCGCGATGCGCGCATCACCGAAATCTACGAAGGCACCAGCGAAATTCAGCGCATCGTCGTGGCAAACTCACTGCTCAGGGAATGATCGCAGCATGAATCTTCGACGCGCCGCTCTCGCCTTCGTTTCGTTGGGGTTGTTCGCCTGCGGCGCAGCTGTCGAGAAAGCGCCCGACGACCCCGTCACCGACGCCAGCAGTCGTGACCGCGGCGATCGTGGCCCTGGCATTTCGATGGAGTCCGAGGTCGGCGCACTGAACGAAGCAGCCGTCACGACCGCGTTTCAGAAAAGCGCAGATGGCATGCTGCAGTGCCTGAAGAAGGCCTCCAATCGGCTCCCCTACATTTCCGGCGTGGCAGGCGTTTACGTCCGCGTCGGCGAGAGTGGCGTGAAGTACGCCTACATGAAGCGATCGAGCCTGGGCGACCGCGACACCGAGCAGTGCATGCTCGACATCATCCGTAAACAGTCGTGGCCTGCGCCTGTCGGCGGCAAAGAGGGCTTCGCAGAGAACGAGTTCACCTTCGACCCGCCGGACCGCGTACGTATGCCTGTCTCGTGGAGCGAAGGCGACGCGGGGAAGACCGTGGAAGATGCCAAGAAGGTCCTCGCCAGGTGCAAAGCCAATTCGGCGAGCGGCCGGCTCACGGCCACGCTGTACGTCGAGACGGACGGTTCGGTGCTCGCGGCAGGTGTCTCTGGCGAGCAGCCGGGCACCGAACAGGCTGCGTCGTGTGTCGTGGACGGGTTGAAGGCCATCAAGCTCGGCTCTCCGGGCAGCTTTGCCGCCAAGCTGACGCTCACGGACTGACGGAGGGGCGGGCCGCTGCGCGTGGAAGGACCCGCCGCGCGAGGCGCCGGAAGGAGTCGGCGTCCGCAGGCGTATGCTCGAGATCATGCACGCCTTCGCTCGCGGCCTGGCTGGTATCCTTGGATCTGCGACCGCTGTGCTGGTCGCCTTCGTGGGGTCGGAGCCGGCCTTGGCCAGTCTGGACGAGCACGCTGCGACGCTGACGACCCGAGAGGATCGTCCCCGGGTGTGCTCCGCAGCTCTCTCGGTCAAGCAGACCTCGACGCCGGCGGGCTGCTGGATCGACGAGCGCGTGACCGGAGCGCCCGGGAGGCTCGACTTCCCATGTGAGGGTGGCGCGGCTATCGCCACCTTCGGCGAGTCTCGGTTCGGCGGTACGGTGCAGGGTGGCGTGGTCTCGGTCGGCTTGAAAACACGCTTCAATTGGTCGGATGGCTGCGTTTGGGAGAGCACGCAGGAGGTCGCGGGCACGCTCTCCGATAAGACCCTGACGTTCTCCTACCGCGAGGCACCGCTGGCCAATCAGAAGGGCTGCGCGTCTTCCTGCGCCGCGCAAGGCGCCGTCGAGGTGCGCTGACCCGCTGCTGCAGCTGACCTGCTGCCGATGTTTGGTTAGGCTGGTACCATGTGGCTGATCGTGGGCGGTCGCACCAAGGTGCAGCGCATCGAAGGGGGCCGTGAGGTCCAGCGTCGGTGTACGGAGTGCGAGAAGGTAACGACGTTCGCCGAGTGCGACATGCTCGATCGGGTCGAGGTCTTCTTCGTCTCGCTGCTGGACATGAAGTCGCGCCGCATGGTGTGTATGACCTGCGGCGACGACCTCGACATGTCGGAGGTGTCCGCGACAGCGCTTGCCTCGTCACGCGCTGCCGCTCCAGCGTCGACGCGGCAAGTTGCTGCGCCGGCTTCGAGACCGAAGCCCGACGATCCGGAGATCGATGACATGTTGGCCGCGCTCAAAGCTCGGATTGGCAAGTAGTGGTGCGATTCGACCTACGGTGGCTCGTTGCGATGTGGTTCTCGTTCGTGGGTTGCGAGCAAGCGCCGCCGATCAGCATCGACGCCTCGAGCGCCACCCAAACGGCACCGGCAAGCGCAACCAGCGGGTCCGCAGCGTCGGCGCCCGTCCCGTCGGCCAGCGAGCCGCCGATCTCGAGCGAGGCTGCCGCGTCCAGCGGGCTTGTGTCCGCGAGCAGCCAGCCGAGCGCCCAGACGAGCTTCGCTGCGCAGCCTTCGTCAGGGCCTGCGGCCTCACCCAGCGGCAAGATCGCGAAGGGAGGCTGTGACGGTCTCGCTTACTGCGCATGCAAGGCCAACCCAGCTTGCGAAGTGAAAGCGAAGGGCTGCCTCTGCGCTTGCGACTTCGGCTGCCCGAAAGGGTGCAAGTGTGTCTGCGGCGGCGGTGCGTACCTCGGCTGCAAGGCGAGGTAGCGAGCTCAGCGAGGCCAGGCTCTCACCCCGTCACGGAGTGGAGGGGCTGGTAGCGCGGGGACGTCGAGGAAAGAACGCCGAGGTGCGCTGGATGTATTCGCGATAGCCCGGTTTACTGCTGGTGAGATGGGCATCGAGCATCGCCACGCCGGACACTTTCAGCAGCAGAAAAGTCATCAGCGCGGGCGCGAAAATGGTGACCCAGCCGAGGGGCTGGTCGAGCGCGCAGATCCAGAAGCCCCAGCCGAGTACGCACTCTCCGAAGTAGTTGGGGTGGCGCGTGTAGCGCCAAAGCCCGGTATCGAGGACGCGGCCGCGGCTCTCCTTGTTGCGCTGAAAGGAGAGCAGCTGGGCGTCGCCGATCGCCTCGAAGCCGAAGCCGACTGCGATCAGCGCGAAGCCAACCCAATCGAGCCACGACAGTGAATCAGCCGGGCTGGCGCTGGCCGAGAGCTGCAGCGGCGCGGAGATCACGAACGCAAGGCAGCCTTGCAGCAGAAAGACTTGGAAGAAGCTGAACCACCAATAGCGCTTTGCGCCGAAGCGCACGCGAAACGCGGCGTAGCGCGCATCTTCGGGCTGGCCATGGCTGCGCACCAACAAATGGAGCCACAGCCGCAGCGCCCACACGGCGACGAGCATCAACAGCACGAGCTTGGCATTGCCGAGCCCGGTCGCGACCACGCTATGCGCAGTCACCAACAAGAACGCGATCGACCACCATGGATCGATGATGCTGACGTCGCGTCGAAACACGCTGACCATCCACAAGGCGGAGACCATTGCCAGCACGAGCGAAAAATTCTGGGCAGCGAGCTGGAGCGTCATGGGCATCGATCGAGACAGGCTAGTCCTAGCCCCAGCGGCGCATGCCGCCCAGGTTGTGCACAGCGCTGTAGCCCGCGCTCTTCAGGATGCGGGCGGCGCTGGCGCTGCGCATGCCGCTTTGGCAATAGAGGACGATGGGCTTGTCGCTCGGCGCGAGCTCGCCTGTGCGGGTGCTGAGCTCCTGGACTGGAATGTTGATCGCGCCGGGCAGGTGACCGCTGGAGAACTCGGCGGGGCTGCGCACGTCGACGAGGCGAGCCCCCGCTTCGACGAGCTTGCGCGCTTCGGTGCCGGAGATGCCGCCAGCGCGGAGAAAGAGCACGTAGACGACCGCCACGAACACCGCGAGGGCGACCAGAAAGCTTGTCGTGGGTGTCATCGAGCGAGTCCCCTATTTCTTCTTCGGCAGCGTCTTGGGACAGGTCGCCGCTTGGGTGGTGGCGGCGGGCTGCCGAGCTCCGGCGGGCAGTCGACACCATCGCCGAGAAAATGAAGCCAGGCCGCAGCGGTTTCATGCGCGCAGTCTACGAGGTTTCAGATCGCGAAGCAGTACAGGTGACCCTGGCCAGCCAAGGTGCGGGCGTTGGGAGCACCGTAGCGCTTGCTTTCACAACTCGGTCAAGGTGTCTCGAAACGACTCCCTCACTACTCGATGACCAATACGATCGCGCCAGCATTGCCCGGCCAAAGCGGTCGCTCGACGCGCATTTTCTTGTCCAAGACGCTCTGCTCTAGCGTGTGGGGGCTGGCGTCGTGGACGACGTCGTCGAGCCTTGCTCGGGGAGAGATTCACGATCCCGCGCCGGAGCAACTCTTCCACGTGGGCCGCGCCGTCGCTGCCGGTGATCCGGTCGAGGTCGCCGGCGTCGAGGGGGCCGTCGAAGATGGCGAGTGTCTCGGCGACACTGCGCTTCCGTGCTCGCGGCGGCCCACGGCAGGGTCGAGCCAGGTTGCAGCGCGTGTGCGTGGCCTGGGCGCTGCACACGACGAGCTCAACCTGATCGCGCTCACCCACAACTTGCTGAAGCTCTTTCGCTTCGGCGTGCGACCCGCGTTGACCTTGGCCGCCTGACCGAATCGGGCTGGGCTACTGCTGCTCAGCCGAGAATT
>Ga0163144_10006870_pt1 | contig 25039 bp, 21 predicted proteins | sample OliLak19BULKMAT1_FD_123175 | JGI IMG/M metagenome (GOLD analysis project Ga0163144, IMG submission 123175) | Freshwater microbial mat bacterial communities from Lake Vanda, McMurdo Dry Valleys, Antarctica - Oligotrophic Lake LV.19.BULKMAT1 | ecosystem: Environmental > Aquatic > Freshwater >... | reverse complement strand
CCGATGAGGATCATGAATCCGACGTATCCCCAGCGCATGAGGGATCGGTAATCGAGTACGGTGCACGCAAGATAAATCCCAATTCCCACGGCTAATCCAGCGGTCTGTTTTTTGAAGAACAGTGACATCGCATGTTCGGGAGTTGTGGTTGCGCTAAAAACAAATAGGAGCCCGATGCACCCGATCACAATGGTAAGCAAGAAGGCTACCCAGTCAAAATGGTATATAAATTTGTTTATGATCATCTATTTTCTCGTTTTTTTCTTCTTTCGTATCTGTGCGTTGTAATGAGGTTTAGTGTATCTTGAATTCGATCAAATGATAAAAGATTTTTTTAAAAAAAGGACCATAATATAATGATCACAATTCTTTTGACACTAATTTCGCTCATTGCAAGTTGCATCGGTACCGTGAGTGGATTTGGTGTGGGAACGATTCTGACGCCGGCCCTGCTTTTTTTTATCTCATTTCCACAAACAATTCTCATGGCCGGTATCATCCATTGGTTTCATGATATTTGGAAAGTGATTTTATTTAAGGGTGCAGTTGATTGGAAGCTGTTTTTTTATTTTGGATTGCCGGCAGTGATAGCGAGTTTTGTTGGTGCGCAATTCTTGTTTATATCGCCGAATATATTACTTAAGGCCCTTGGTATATTCTTGGTTGTTTATGCATTAACGTTGCTCTTTTTTCCTGATTTTAAATTACCAAATACAAAGCCATTTGCAGTAGCTGGTGGGGCAACTGCCGGATTCTTTGCCGGTATTTTTGGTATACGGGGGGCGATAAGTAGTATGTTCTTATCTGCCTTTGACCTTAAAAAAGCGATGTATCTTTCAACGGTGGGCGCCATAAGCTTCATGATCGATTCGAGCCGGATTTTAGCATATGTGTATGAAGGCATTGAGTTGACCTATGCATTGAAGGTAGATCTTGCGTTTATGGTGGTTGCCTCATTGGCTGGCGCCTGGATCGGGAGCCGCTTGGTGCACCAGATTCCCCAGGATTATTTTCGCCGCGTTGTGGCAGCTTTTTTGCTTTTGGCGGGGGTTCGCTTGCTATTCATGGCATAATCCATAGCTAATTATTTCTAATATAGAATTTGTTGTCGATTTGGCGGTTTTTATGGCCTATCCATTTGACGCCTATTTATGCAAACCTTAAACTGAAAGGACATTATGGTATAAAGTTTAGCCAGTCTACGCTTATCCGGGTCTTCAGACTTGGCAAGTTGCGCCGGGCAAGGGAGTATAAATGGTACGGTTATTCAATAAATTTCTCTTATTTTTCGTTTTCTTTACCCAGGTCACTCTCCCCATGGGGCACCAAGCTCCTGAACCGCAGGTTGACCAAGCGGCTATTGACCGTGCGGTAGAACGTGCGAACGCGGTGATTGAACGTATGCCCGCCATTCTTGAGCGCGTTCCGGTAATTCTGGAACGGGTTGAACGGCGTGAGCGAGAACGTAAGGCCGCGGAGCGATTGGCTGCGACTAATGCGGTGCAAGATCAAAACACGATTTTATTGGCCACGCCACGGTATCCATATCAATATCGGGTAAATGATGGATATCACTATGAGTACTTTAATAATGGAAATGGAGTTATGCGGGTTGATGATTACCATATGCAACACGGCCAATACCCGCGCATTGCCTTATTCAAACGAGACCTGATTACCGGTGGCATGTATCTTGCCAACCTCGCATCTGATGTGCTGATGTACAAATTAATCAAAAAATTCCGCGTTGAGCGTATCACTGAATACATGCTTGAGCATCATCAAGAAGTTGAAAATCTACTCACGCACATCAACGATGAGCTTTTGAAAATCGACTATGCTGTCGAAGACAAAAAGATGACCGAAGCGCAAGCTGGTATTGAGAAGAAAAAATTTATAGCGCTTATCAAAACATTCGTCGAAAAAGAACACACGCTCCAAAGCGCGTTCTTCAACAAAGAAATTTTGGCCACCATTATTGGCCGTTTGGTTGTTGAAAAGGTAACTGATGGGATCGAAAGTTCGCTCATCAGCAACAAGGTGCCTACACAAATGTTTGGATTTGATGTGACTATGCCATTGCCACCATTCATGCAAGCATCATACGAACGCAATGAAGCCGGTGAACGTGTTGCGTGTCAAGATGGTCCCGTTCCACCCATTTCAGTAGTGAGTTTGGTTCGCACGGTGAATGCATTCCTTTTCAATACCGGCGACTTGGGCAAAATATTCTGGGCCGACGTCGGCGATATGGCTCAAGATGGACTCAAAACCGCAAATTCGATGTTCGGACTCGGCATACCAAAAGTTTTCTTTAATCCACACGTGCGTAGCGCGACTCGTTTGGCAACTCAAATTGCCTCACTTGCGTGGGCAGTGAAAATATTCGATGCACAAAGCCATCAAGGTTGGATCGTGCACCTTGAGAAAAATCATGCAGAGCTTTTGCCTTTGATGCAAGAATACAAAGCGTTAAAAAATAGCGCGACTCCTGATGATCTTAAAAAATTGAAGGACGTTGAGAAAAAGATCGAAGCATTTATCGCCAAAGGGCACGAATCATCTTGGGTACCAGGATCCGATTGCCGCTCATGGTTTAGTGCCAAGGGCCTTGGCAGTGCAGTAGTGAATGGGTATCAAAATTTAGTGTTCTATGGATTGATAGCCGTGAAGGCTTTCCAGGTATATAGACATTTTATGGCGCCCGCGGTTGTTCCGAATGTGAACGCTACGCAACCAACAAATTAGTTTAGGGATTTATTTTTATGAATATGAAACAGAAGGGATTTATTATGACATTACATTTAAGAATTATGATTGCATTTGTGCTTGTCGCACATGGTGCGCAAACGTTGCCAATGGCTTTGCCCTTTCAAGGTTTATTGGGCAATGGGACAGTGGAAGATTTGATGCGTAGAATGAACAATCAAATGGATGCATTAGGGAATAGTTTTCAGCGCCGAATGGAGCGCCAACAAATGGAGCGCCAAATGGAGCGCCGACGGCTTGAAGGCATCCTTAATGATCCACGATCACTACAAGGTGCTCGTGATCAAGCGCAGCGCGAGCTGGAAAGGCTTGCTCAACAGGATGATCGATCACAAGCTTTGATTAATAATGTCGCAGAGAAAGGGCTGAATGTTGCCGAAGAAATGCTTAAAACTCCTGGTAAAATGTTGGAGCAATATGCAAAGGATCAGGGTGAATTGCAACGCGCAGCAGTCAATGCTGAAGCAAGTAAAAAAGCAAGTATAAAAAACCACAAAGAGACCATGGACTGGATCAGGCAGCCAAAGAGCTGGGCAACAGTAGCTGGTGGTGTTGGGTTGATTGTTTTTGCAGGCTATGGCGCGTATCACGCGACCACAATACTTGCAGAAATGGTGCGCCAAATGTATAGCACCCCTACGCTTGCACAAGAAACTTCAATGCTTTCTTTGAGCGAGAAGATTTCTCAATTTATTTTTGGCAGAAAAGTTGAATCGACAAAAGTTTCGGACGTTATTTTAACTCCTGAACTTGAAAAGCAGATGGCTATCATTTCTGAAGCCCTCAAAAAGTCGGTAGAGACTGATGACTTCTTGCCAAACATTTTGCTTTGGGGTCCTCCAGGAACCGGTAAAACGATGGTCGCGGCGCGTCTTGCCCGTTCATCTGGTATGCATTATCACATTTTTCCGGCATCTTCTCTTGATAAATATTCAGTTGAGCAAGCACTTCTCAAGTTGCAAGAGCTCTTTGAAGATGCGAAGAAAAAGGGTGTGAAGCTCGTTATCGTGATCGATGAAGCCGAAAAGTTGTTTGCAAATCGTGAGAACAATGTTTCTGATAAAACAGGGAAGATGCTCACGCAATTACTCGCATACACCGGTACAGAAACGACCGATTTCAGCGTTATTGCGATGACCAATAGACCGCAGGATCTTGATGAAGCGTTCTTGAGTCGTTGCGATTATCAGCTGCACATTGCTGCACCCGATCAAACACAACGCGAACGTATTCTCAAGAAGTATATGACCGATTATTTGTTAACCACTCCGCCAGCAACTCGTGTGCCAACGGCATTTGGTCGATTAGCAAACATGATCGTTAAACCAAAGCCGCAACCGCGTATTGGTGTTGCAGCTGATGCAGTGAATGATGCAATGATTCAAGAAATTGCACGCAAAATTGATGGCTATGTGGGTCGTGATATATCGAAAATGGTATTCGAAATGCGCCGAATTGCTCGTATTTCACCTGGCAAAACACTCAGCAAAGCAATGGTTGAAGAAGTTGTTGATCGTAAGATCAAAGAACACAACCAAAAACAAGGTGGTTTTACAAAAGACGACTTCCGAGTGAAATCTCTAACGGCGGCGAAGCCGGTTGCTTCGGTTGTAACGCCAGTTGTGATTGCTAAGCCTGCACCTGTAAAACAAGTACAGCCTGCGCGTGGCAGTAAGAAAAAGACACGTTCTTCTTCGGGCAATCGCACATAGACTATTGAATTCATAAGGGTTCATTTTTATCGAAGAGTAAATTTATATCCCCGTTCGTCCCGAAGTCTTGAGGGATGTGCCTTGTAGAAAATAAAAAAAATGCATTAGTTTTTAATCGGTATGTCCCTCAAGACTTCGGGACGAACGGGTGAGTGAAGGATATGACCATGGTTAAGAAATACTTTTTATTCATTCTAGGTTTGTTGATGCTGGCACCCAGCATACGCGCCGATCGCATTGATGATGCTGTGCGCGCAAGTAGCTTTGACGAGGTGAATTATTTGCTCGCCATGAAAGGCAATACCGTTTCACAGCATCGCAAAGATGAACTCGTTTTGCTTGCCAATGAAATCACGCTGACGCGCAAGCGAGGCAAATATCCATTCGGCACGCTTTGGGATTCATATACGACCGCCAGGGGCGTTGTAGCGTGCGTGGTTGCCTATAAATGCGCACGTGCAATGATAAGAACGGGTCTTCCCGATATGGATGATAATCTGAGCCTTATGTGGGGCATAGCGAAGCTCGAAGTCTTCGGCATAGTTGGCCTCACAAGCGTTGGTCTTGGTATTTATTGGCTCATCGACGGCTTACGATGTTCGCATGGTAGGAACTTATTCGAACAAGCGACTCAAATCGAGAAGCGGGTTAATGAACTCAAGGTTGCGGGTGACGTAGTCTAATTGGTATGTCCCTCCCCTCAATACTTCGGGGCAAGCAAACTCGGGCGTGTCCGGCGTAGCCCTTTCGGGCGTAGACGAAACGAACGGTAATTTATTTAGCTTGTCTTGGTCCGGCTAGAAAGCGGTACACCAAAAAAGTAAGTAGCACATACGCATAGACGAATAAAAAAATATAAACGGCGCCCAGGAGCGTCGTTTTCAAGTCAATCTGCAAAAAATTCTTCAAATACAATAATCCCTTCAGATGGATCAATTCTCCTGTTCCTCGTAATGCTTCCTTTGGTTTATATTGCAAGAATATTGTCCAGGCGCTGTAGGTTGCGGACATCACGAGGCCGGCGGCAAATGCGAGTTTGTATGGATTAAAGGTCATTGGATTTTTTCTCCCCTTGTCCGGCATAGCTCGCAAGAGCGACGACGATTTTTTTAAGATAGCTTTCAATTACATGCTACTAAAATGGATGGGGTGAAGGCAAGATTACAGGATTTTAAAAGGAATGTCCCTCAAGACTTCGGGACGAACGGATTAGATTTTTTCTTGATTGGGTTCGGTCATTAGTCTTTTTCGAAGAAATACTCTGCCAGAATGAGTCTTCAAGAATTTTTCAAAATCATAAGCTTTATTTATATCGCTGAATGCAACATAAGCAACTTCTTTCCAAGGTCTAAATTTGGCCGTGTGGGGGATTTGCCACGATTATGAATGAGTATCCTGTTCTCTAGATCGAGCGTGCAGCCGATGTAAATTTCATCGGGAAATGGAATTGATTGGAGTATGTAGATGTAATGTATGAGTAATGATTTGTTGGATTTGATTTTAGGATATTTTTTTGACGCGACGACTTCCGTCTACGCCTTTTCAGGCTTCACCTATTATCTTCACGTAATTATATAGTTTCCTTTTCTAGCGATGGCTGGCTTGCCAGGCGTAACCCTTTAGGGTGAAGCCTGGTCGGGGCGGCCAGACTCGAACTGGCAACCCCTCGCTCCCAAAGCGAGTGCGCTACCAATTGCGCTACGCCCCGACGTAAATTTTTTGTGTGATTCCCACGGGTAATGTGGGTAGATGAGTCAAATATGGTTAAATTGTAAAGGCTTTTGCAGCTTCTTGCAACTTTTTTTTACTTATTTTCAATTTCAAGGTTGCCGAAGGTAACTTGAGCCTGAATTTTGAGTATCGGTTCGACGTCCACTCCGTGCGTGCGATAGATATGGCTTCCCATAGAAACCTGGCTATTATCAGGGAATTCTACTTTGCCAAATGAGGCGTTGGCGGTGACGATGGTCGGTACATTTGGATCAAGCTGGAGTGTGGCTGATCCGAAAGTAACCGTGATATCCATTGAAGTAGGCGTTTCGATTTTGTGTTCTCGCAAGTCGATGGTGCCTTGGCCGAATACGATTTGGTAATTTCCTGCGAGCTTTTCGTCCTTAAAGTTGCGCTTACTGAATGTCGCTTGGCGTAAGCCGGAAGATGAGTGGGAGTAGGAGTGTGATACATGAACTTTTGTTTGAGGCGGACTCACGAGCATCGAAACACCCGCATAAACGAGTAGCAATGCAAGCAAGATACGAAAAATAGGAATATTGAAACCAAAAAATGCATTAATGAGAATGAGTGCACCAAGAATAATAAAACCAATGCCCCAGATATTTACGCCAATCATGTGAATCCTCGTTAATTTTAAAATTGTTTGTTTTGTTAGTTATGTATTCCGATTTTGCTTGTCCGCCATAGCTTACAGAGCCGGGAGGCCCGGATAAGCGAAGGAGGAAAAAAAAGGGAGTCGATTTACCGACCCCCTTGTGCCACAACGGGCATTATTTCTTCGCCTGAACTAAAAGTGTACCAATATCCATGAGCGCATTAAGAATACGCCAACAGCGATGAGCACTGCAGGAACTAATATACTGACGAGTGATAGGTTACCGCTGAGTGCCGCTTGTGCGAATCCAATAACACCAACGATTACCAAAATCACGCCGATTATTTGTGCAATATTTTCCATGATAACTTCCTTTTTTAGAGTTTAGAAAAATCTCGATCGCATTAAGAATGCACCGATTACAACCAGAAGAATCGGAATTAAAAGTCCTTCGAGCGACACTGATCCGCTGAGTGCTGAGCGGGCAATGCCCACAACCCCAACAATGACCAAGACTATGCCAATGATGTGTTCTACGTTTTCCATTACGGTTCCTTTTTATAGGAGGCTTAAACAATTCAAATTTTATGGGGTGAATGATGGGGATCGAACCCACGACATCCAGAACCACAACCTGGCGCTCTACCAACTGAGCTACATTCACCATAATATTCAATGAAAAGTATAAGGGATAGTATAGGGGGTTTGGCAATAAAATCAAAAATAATAAGGAGAAAACCTTTAAAATAGGCCTTTCTCAGGGTAAGTACCCATTTTCCAAGACCCCCATCTTGTAGTATAATAGAGATATAAAGATATAGAGACCCTCAAAAATGGAGTATTCACATGAATAATAACTGGATCCATATTTTCGGCGCCCGGGAGCATAACCTCAAAGAGGTTGATGTTTCCATACCCAAAAACAAACTAACCGTGATTACCGGTCCATCAGGATCGGGTAAAAGTTCCCTCGCGCTCGACATCCTCTACACCGAGGGAAAGCGTCGCTACATGGAATCACTTTCTTCCTACGCACGCCAATTCTTGGGAATCGCAAAACGGCCCGACTTCGATCGCATTGACGGACTTTGCCCATCGATTGCCATTGAACAAAAAACCGTGAGCAAAAATCCCCGTTCCACAGTGGGAACCATTACTGAAATTTATGATTACCTGCGCGTGCTTTATGCGCGTATCGGCGTGGTCCATTGCCCGAATTGCATGGTGCCGGTCAGCGCACAATCAGCAGAAAGCATTACCGATTTGATTTTGCGCAATTTTGCAGGAAACGTGATCACGATCGCTGCGCCCATCGCCATCGAGAAAAAGGGTGAGTTTGTTAAAGAACTGCAAGAGCTTATGCAAGCAGGATTCTATCGTTTTCGCATTGATGGTGAACAGTACAAATTTAAATCTGAAGATGATATCACCGCATTAAAATTGAAAAAGACATTTAAGCATTCGATCGATCTGCTTATTGATGCAATTGAGGTTGGCCCAACCGAACGTGCACGCGTGCAAGAAGCGGTTGAAATTGCCTTCAAGCATGCGGCAGGGGCGTGTAAGGTAGTTGTGGGTACTGAAGAGCATCTCTATTCTTCTAATCGCATGTGTATGCAATGTAACGCATCAGTTCCCGATTTGGAGCCCCGTCTGTTTTCATTCAACTCCCCCATTGGCGCATGTCCTAGTTGCCAGGGGCTTGGTATCATTCATGAATGGCCATGGAGCAAGCATGATCCAGATGCGTGGAAAGCAAAATATCCCGATTTCTTTGGTGATAAATGGGCAAAGAAAAAAACCTGCTCATCATGTAACGGCAAGCGTTTAAATAAAAGCGCGCTGGCAGTTACCATTGGCGGTGAAAATGTATTCGATTTGTGTGAACGGTCAATCGGGCGCCTTGCGGTGTTTCTTGAATATTTAGAACTTGATGAGCACTCAAAAGCAATTGGCGGCGTCTTGGTGCAAGAAATTAGAAATCGTGTTCAGTTCCTGAACAATGTGGGTCTTGGCTACTTGACGCTTAATCGTCCGGCACAAACACTTTCGGGCGGTGAGGGGCAGCGTATTCGCTTGGCTACACAAATTGGTTCAGCGCTCAGTGGCGTGCTTTACATTCTTGATGAACCGAGTATTGGTTTGCATCAGCGCGACAATGATCGGTTGATCGAAACACTCAAAAAATTACGCGATCTTGGCAACACCGTGGTCGTGGTTGAGCATGATGTGGATACCATGATGCAAGCGGATTACCTGATTGATATGGGCCCTGCAGCCGGCGTTCTTGGTGGGCGCGTGACTGCGTTTGGCACACCGGAAGAGGTTGCTAAAAATCCAAATTCACTCACGGGCGCATATTTGTCCGGTAAAAAATCGATTGCCGTTCCCGATAAAGTACGCACACCGCATGGCTACATGACGCTCACCAATGCAAACAAAAATAATTTACGCGATCTCACTGTGGAGTTTCCGCTGGGTGTGATATGTGGTATTTCGGGTGTATCGGGCTCGGGGAAAAGCACTTTGATTTTGCAAGAGCTTGTTCCTGCCATCGAACAGGATATGGGTGGCATGGCGCGTAAGGGCCGCAGAACTCAAAATAAATTCTCCGATCTAACCGGTGCTGAACCTTTAGAAAGCTTGGTCGTGATCGATCAAGCGCCAATTGGGCGCACGCCGCGATCAAATCCGGCAACCTATCTTGGTATCTTTGATGACGTTCGCAAGCTATTCGCGGGTTTACCGGAAAGTAATGCGCGCGGCTATGCGCTTGGGCGATTCAGTTTTAACGTTGCAGAAGGACGTTGTTTTGAATGTCGTGGTGATGGTAAGGTTACCGTTGAGATGCATTTTTTGCCCGAAGTTACCATTCGATGCAAATCATGCAAGGGTAAACGGTATAACCGCGAAACGTTGCAGATTCTTTATAAAAATAAAAACATTGCCGATGTACTCGAAATGACCGCGTATGAAGCGCGTGAATTCTTCGCAGCGCACAAGCATATCGAAAAGCGTTTGGCGTTGATGTGTGAAGTTGGCCTTGATTACCTCAAGCTTGGTCAGGAATCAACTACCCTTTCGGGTGGCGAAGCGCAGCGCATAAAGTTAGTTGAAGAACTTGCTAAGCGTGGGAACAGTACGCTCTACATTCTCGATGAACCGACCACCGGATTGCATTCGAGTGACATTGATAAATTACTCAAGGTGTTGAATCGATTGGTTGATAAGGGTAATTCGATGATCGTGATTGAACATAATCTTGATGTATTGAAAACAGTTGATTATCTTATTGATCTTGGGCCCGAGGGTGGCGATGGTGGGGGAATGATTGTCGCGGCCGGAACTCCCGCAGAGGTGGCGGAAAATAAAAATAGTCATACGGGTACTTATTTAAAACAGCTGCAGGTCTCAAAAACTTTGTGAGTAACAAAATGAATCGCATTATCAACCTGACCCTACTGAGCTTATTACTCAGTGCAAACTTAATCACAGCAAATCAAACTCCCGCCAATCTTGCCATTCGCCCTCTGAGCGAACAACGCATAACCGCCAAACAAAACCGACTCCAAAAAGAGTTGAACCGCCACAGCAAAATGCGCGGTGTGCTGTACGCTGCCGGTGGGACCATGACGGTGCTGAGCATTGGTAAAATGATTCGAGAGTTTTTTAGCGCGACACAATTATTCTCTCGGGATGATGTGCCAAATGCCGTAGAAAAACCGTTAAGCAAAAAAATCTCTTCATTCGCAACAGGCTTTGGTTGGTTCTGTGCCGAAACAGGCGGAGCAATTGCGGTGAATCATATCCTTGGCCAACTCCTTGGCAAGGTGATGCATGATGAATCATTGGCGTGGTGGCTGAAAACGCATGCACCATACCAACAAACGGTTGAGCTGATGGAAGAAATTGCAGAGCAATATGCGCATGCAATGACCCCCGAAGACGCAGCACGCCATCAAGTACGTTTCGTGCGCGTGGCAACCAATTTGTTTGATCAATTCGAATCGGTGATTGCATTCATGCGATACAAATCGAAATCTGGTACGGTGACCATGAAGAGCTTGAAGCGTGAAATTGAATCAACTACATCCGATCATATGGATGCGTTTTATGCGCAACTTCAGGATTCTGTGGTGAAGAACAATGCGAGTGCTTTGGCTGCCTTGATCCAAGATTTTAAATCTCAACTCAATCAGGCCCTAGTTCGCTTCGCCTACGCCGACCAATAAATAAAAAAAAATAATTTTAACCCGTTCGTCCCGAGTTTGCCTGCCCCGAAGGCTCGAGGGGAGGGACATACCGAATAATTTTTACATGAACGAAACACAAACAGCCACACCCTTGATGCAACAATATTTCGAGATCAAGGCGCAACACGCTGACGCCATTCTCATGTTCCAAGTGGGTGATTTTTACGAACTCTTTTTTGATGATGCCAAGCAAGCAGCTGCATTCTTGGGCATTGCCCTCACTGCACGTGGTACCAATAAGGGCGAACCGATTCCGCTTTGTGGCGTGCCACTCAATTCTCTCGATCACTATCTCAATAAATTGGTAAAAGGCGGATTCAAGGTAGCGATTTGCGATCAGCTTGAATTGCCTGTTCCTGGTAGGGTGGTCAAGCGAGGTGTGACGCAAGTGCTCACTCCCGGAACACTCACCGATGCAAAATTACTTGATGCAAAATCAGCATCCTATCTCCTCTCATTTTTCCCCACCAAAGATTCGTGGGGTTTGTTGTTTGGTGAAATTCTAACCGGGCAATTATTTGCAACCACATTGCCAGCCGAATCGGAAAAGTTATTGGAATCGGAACTGATTCGCTTTTTTCCGGACGAAGTATTGCTTCCGCATACCACGCAAGGCAAATCTCTTGCTGCGTTGTTCAAGCGCCAGGGATATTACACCACCTTCTTGCATGATGATATGGACACGCAATCGGCAAGTGCAGAGGCGTGGATGCGCACGCAATTCAAGGAATCGGTACAAGCTGCGTTCAAAGAACAAGAATCTTTGCGCTTAGCGCTTTATTATTTTTATGCCTACGTCAAAAAGAACCAAGAAAATGCACTTTCGCAATTTACCAATGTGCACATGTATTCTCCCGATGATTTTTTGATGCTTGATCCGGCTACCCAGCGCAATTTGGAGCTGGTTAAAAATACACAGAATGGTGGTAGTGCGGATACCTTGTTTGCGGTGCTCGATCGCGCCGTGACGCCCATGGGCTCGCGCATGATCAAGAAATGGCTGTTGCGCCCATTGGTCAAAAAAGAAGGGATCATGCAGCGCCAAGATGCGGTTGAAGCATTTGTCACCGATCAAATGGCCGCGCAAATATGTGAAGACAAATTGATCGTGGTGGGAGATGTGGAACGGATTGTTGGGCGCATTGCGTTGCAACGTGCGCATATGCATGATTACTTGGCACTCAAACGGGCGTTGGGCGCCGTACCCGAACTCAAACGGTTAGTGCAAAAAAAACAGAAATTACCTTTGTTCGCCGTGATCGATAAACATCTTGATAACTTTGAACCATTGGAATCGTTGCTTAATGCTTCGTTAAATGACGACGCGAGTAAGGATTGGATCATAAAACAAAATTTTGATGCTGTGCTCGATGATTTGCGCGAGCTCGTGCACAACGGCAACAATCGCATTCTGGCCATGGAGCAAGATGAAATTGCAAAGACCGGCATTAATTCACTCAAAATTCGGTACAACAATGTGTTCGGCTACTACATCGAAGTGACCAATGCTAACATGCATTTGGTTCCCGATCGATTCATCAGAAAACAGACCCTTGCCGGGCGCGAACGGTTCATAACGCCTGAGTTGCAAGAATTGCAGGCCCATATCATGCAAGCCAAAACAGAAATCGATGCGGTCGAAAAGCGGGTATTCGAACGGATAAAACTTGAAGTTGCCTCCTATCTGACTCAATTGCGCAAACTTTCCCATGCACTTTCGCACCTTGATGCGATCTTGGGGCTCAGTATCGTGGCCTACCAAAACGGCTATCGCCGGCCGCAGCTGCATGATGGATATGATGTGCTCATTACCCTTGGCAAGCATCCGGTGGTCGAAACAACGCTGCGTGGTTCGTTTATTCCCAATGACACACAACTAACCGATGAACAATCGCTCTGGATCATTACCGGCCCCAACATGGGCGGCAAATCAACCTACTTGCGGCAAGTTGCACTCATTTGCATCATGGCGCAGTGCGGATCATTTGTGCCGGCCGAATCGGCTCAGCTTCCTTTGCTTGATCGTGTGTTCACGCGCATTGGCGCAGGGGACAATGTTGCACATGGCAAGAGTACCTTTTTGGTCGAGATGGAAGAGACTGCGGCAATTTGCACACATGCAACGAAACGGAGCTTGGTGATCCTAGATGAAGTGGGGCGCGGCACGAGTACGTTTGATGGACTCGCTATTGCGCAGGCGGTGGTGGAACACATTGAAAAAATTGGAGCCCGATGCCTGTTTGCAACCCACTACCATGAACTGACTCATTTGCAGGAAAAGCATCCGAGCATTGCTAGCTACTATGCGGCCAATAAAAAGACCCCTGATGGGATTGTGTTTTTATACAAAATGGTCCGTGGTGTGGCGGATGGGAGTTTTGGCATCGAGGTGGCAAAATTGGCCCAGCTACCGGCCCCGGTTATCGCTCGGGCAACGGAGTTATTGGAGGGGCTGATAAATGGGTCTCTCAATCAACTCGGGACGAACGGTACGGAGTCTCGTTTATTAACCAGAAGTCAATTTGCGATCTCAAATGCGCGGGTTTTAGATAACGAAGTAAATTTTTCAGTTCGTCCCGAGTTGATTGAGGGACATACCGAATTTCTAGCCCTCAAAACCCAGATCCAAGACCTGCAAAATGCCCTTCTTGGGGCCCAAGGCCAGCTTGCCGCAATTCATGAAATTGATGCAAATGAGCTATCCCCCCGGGCGGCATTCGAGCTTATTTGGTCGATCAAGGACAAAAGAGTTTCAAATAGAAATAATATGATATAAAAAGTGAGAAAAAGGCTGATTTTAGCGGGTTACCATTTGTATCACCCATTAAATCATGCTAGAATATTGATATCTAAACGTTATGAGCTTAAAGCTGTGATTCTTAAAGGATATGTTCAATGGAACAGATTAAAACGCAAGAAGCGTACGTGATATTTGAAACCGGTGGCCATCAATTTTTTGGTATTCCGGGTAAAACTATCGAAGTTGAAAAACTTGAAGGTGAAGATGGCGCGAAACTAGTATTTGATAAAGTACTCCTTCGCAAAACTGCATCAGGAAAAATTGAAATTGGTACCCCGTTTTTGGGTACACAAGTTACCGCAACTATTGTTAAGCAAACGAAGGGACCGAAAGTAATCGCGTTCCGCTTCAAACGCCGACAAAAAGTTCGCGTAAAACGTGGCCATCGTCAATTAGCGACGGTTATCCGCGTGGAATCAATTTAATCCAGTCATCTTTAAAAATGACGGATGTACAAAATTATCGAGGCAACTGAGTTTAAATTCTTTTGCCTCTTTATTTTAAAAGGGTGTTAGATGTAAAGCGGGTTTAAATGGTCCGCGAATTAGTAGCCGTAAATGGTTGTTATAAAATAGTTGTTACAAATGATGAGAGGTTATCATGAATAATGTAGGGTTATTGAAATTCGTTTTTGTTGCACTTGTTGCAACGTCGTTCCAACATGCCTTTGGCATGGAGGCAAATCCGGCACCAAAACTAGCAGTATGCACCATATGCATTACCGATCCGGCAAACCAGGTGGTACACGCAAATCACGCGTTTTGTGCCGAATGTTTGGGCGAGCGTATTGATCTTGCGCATCGAGAAAGAAATGGCGCAGACGTTGATCAGATGCTTAGATGTCCATTTCAAGGTTGCGAATATGGCATTACCGAAGCAGATGTGCGTCGCATAATTCCAGCTCGCTTGCCACAATTCCAAGACATTCAACGAACACGAGCTGAAAAGCGAAACTTCGTTGCTGATAAAGCAAAGCAAGAAGCTAAAGCTCAGCAAGATGATCGCTCGAACTTAGTCTGGAAATTCAAAAATACAAAACCCTGCCCAACTTGCAACACTGCAATTGAAAAAAACCAAGGTTGCCAGCACGTTATTTGCACCCAATGTCGTACCGATTTTTGCTGGTTATGCTTAGGCATTCACAATCATCGTGCGCACAATCCGTGCATTCCGGCCGATCCGTGGAAAGCAGAAAAAGAAAAATTAAATGCCGAACAAACAGTTCAAAATGTAGCGATCACCATTAGTGGCATTGCATTGATCGCAGCAATCTGGGGAATCTCAGAACTCTATGATTGGTTCCAAACCAAAAAATCAAAACGAGCTGCAGCAAGAAAACAAGCAGCTGCAAAAAAGACAGCGCCAGCGGCGCAACGCAGAGTACCTGCGCAATATGGTACAGCGAGAAGCTGATTGGGTTAATGAAATAAGTATTTTAAAAAAAGGCAGAGAGAGACGATGAGTCTTACTCTGCCTTTTTAGTTGATTTAGGGTTGTTTCTGGGGATTTATTATGGAAATTATGCGAAAAATTACTTTTACACTTTGTATGTTACTGGGCTTCTCGGCTAGTTCGACGTTGCCGATGCGGGGAGGTTATAATTATAACCATCGCCAATGTAATACCTGTTGGGAGCAAGTTCAACAGAATGAATTTCCATTGATCCGGTGTTGTTACGATAATGCCACGTGTAATGAATGCCTTCGCGCAAATATTGAAGGCGCAATTGCGCGATGAGCGCTACGCGATATCACATGCGTGAATTGTAGAAATCCCTTACGTGAAGCACAAGTATTTGAGTTGATTCAAGACCAAGGATTGCAAAATCAGTACCGTCAATTACAAGAAGCAGAACGAGTTGGCCGTGCAGCTCAGCAAGCAGCTGGGCTTACTTGGGAAAAGCGAAAAATGATTTGGAATGGTTCCAATATGCAGGCTTGTCCGGAGTGCCATACCATTATTCAAAAGCAATCAGGTTGCAATCATATGACCTGCCAACCAGGAGCGGGAGGGTGTGGGCATAATTTTTGTTGGGTGTGTTTAGACCCGCGACCTAGTTATCATGGCCATCATTGTAATCTATTCGCTGTAGCGAAAGCTCAGTTAAATCGAATTCATCCAGTGAGAGGTATTATCGGTGCTTTAGTGGTAGCAGCAGCCGCGTATGGTGCGTATAGATTGCATAAATATTTGAATGCGCCAAAACCAATGCCGGTAAAAGATTTGAAAACAGCAACTGAAGATCTACTCAAAGAAGCAAGCCGATGCAAGCGGTTAGCTGAAAATGGCACGTACACGACTGGAACGTTCAAGCTTTATTATTTGAATGAAATAAAAAATAAAAGTTTTGAAGATCTCGATGAAACACAAATGACTCAACTGGAAAATAGAGTTGATCGTTTTGAATTTTGCCTCATGGCTGGTAAGTATGAGCAAGAATATGCAGGTTTTGTGAAATTCATGGTGGGATTTGGTGAGCAGGTTGAGCCTCGGGTTGCGCAAACGAAACCCGCAGTGAAACAGAAGCCTGTGCCAGTTCCGCAACAGATTGCAGTGAAACAAACACAAGAAAAAAAGATTGCGACAACAAAGGCAGTTGCGAAGCCATTAATAAAAAAGCGCGGAGCGCCAAGAAAACGACCAGTAAAGAAAAATAAATAATGGGTGAGGTGTGATTATGAGATTGAATTTATTAAAAATTATATTATGCATGATGGCGATGAGCCCAACGCTTGTGCTTTCGATGGGTAATGCGCAAAATCAAGCGAATGCTGGTCAGGGGTGTAATATTTTATGTGGTGGAGAAGTGAAGCAACCAAATGAGCTTACGCAGTTAGCTTGTACCCATAGAGCATGCACCGAGTGTTTAACTGATGCGGTGGAGCGAGCAATTGACGCGGGTGTGATTGGCCGTGTTCATTGCGGGACCCAAAATTGCAATGCACTCCTTACTCAAAATGAAGTTTATAATCTGATTCCTGCGGGAGCTCGGCGAACGGTCTATGATCGGTTTCGCATTCAAGCAAATCCTAACGGACGGTTTTGTCCTGGTGTAAATTGTAACAGTGGCCATATTTATAACCCAGTTCATGGTCCGCAACAAATAGTATGTATCGATTGCCGGCATGCACATTGCAATGATTGCCTTGTGCAGCATCGGCAGGGTGCGCGTTGCCAACCTAGAAACGTTGCAGAAAATGCGGTGCGTGGTAATCCCAACGTCCGAGCATGTCCTCAGTGCCAACGAGTGATTTACCGAGAAGCTGGATGCAATTACCTTCGTTGCGATTGTGGCCATGCGTTTTGCTGGATGTGCTTAGTGCCAGATCCCAATCATCAGCATAGGCATTGTGAGCCAGATGCCTTAGCGCGTGTACGTCAAATTTATGGTGATGTAGATGGTGTACCAAATCTTAATGGTGCCTTTGGCTTTGCTCAACCGCAAGGTGCTCCTGCCTTCAATTGGAATCAACCAGCAGCACGCCCAGCACCAGCTCGTCCACAAATTCCTGCGTATCAGTATAATCCCTATGGTTTCTATGATCCGTATGCTGCACGTGAACCTGTAGCAGCTCCTCAAGGGAACCGGCATCGATGGGATCCACCACGTAATAATTTTCCCTACTTCCTTATTGCATGTGCAGTAGCGGGTGCTGCCGGATATGGTGCATATAAACTGTACCAATATTTCACTACTCCAAAAGTTGCCCCGGTAAAAGAATTGAAATCCGCACTTGATGATTTACTCAAAGAAGCGCATCGATGCAAGCAGCTTGCTGAGCGTGATGCGTATGTGAATGGCTTGTTCAAGCTATATCAGATAACAGAAACTGAAAATAATAGCTTTAAGAATCTTGATGAAGCACTAATGACTGCACTTGAAAAGAGTGTCGATCGTCTTGAGGTTGGTTTTATGACCAATGATTATGATCGCGCATATGTAGAGTTGGTGAATCTTGTGGTAGGGATGAAAGCGCAAGAGACGACTGCGGTTGTGATCAAACCCGAGCCAACCAAAGAGCCGCAGGTGAAAACAGCTCCCAAGCCCGCAAAACCAATTGCGAAGCCGGCGCCCGTGAAACCGCGTACGAAGCAGTCCGTAATAAAGCGCCTGGCACCTAAAAAGCAACGCGTGAAAAAGAGTAAAAAACAAGTAATCAATCGAAAAAATAAAGAAGAAAATAATGAAATATTCAAGATTTTATAGTTTCATGTTTGCGGCATTGCTACTGGGCACTGCAACAGAAATAATGCCGATGAGTGGTAATCCAAATAGGGTAAATCAAGTGCAGCCTCAGCAATGTACCCTATGCCTTAACAACGCTCCTGATGTCGAATTTAGGCAGCTAACCTGCGGCCACAATGACACGTGTGTTGAATGCCTTCAGGATCAGTTGGATAGAGCTTTGGATGCACCGGCTTTGAATGAAGATTTGCGTGTGCAGTTACGATGCCCGCATCGGGCCTGTCGAGGAGTTGCAGGCAATCCAAATGCAGTGCTACCTCTCATGCAGCCAGGGGACATTCGAATTATTTATGGCGATCAAGCGAGAGTTGAAAGATTTAATGAAGTAGTCCGTGTACTGGATCTTCGTCTGGAAAATGTTCGCAATGAAGCGCAATTCAATAGATTTCTTCGTGAGAATCCAGATGCACGCCGATGCCCAACTGATGGTTGCCAATGGGCCTATATGCTTGGAGTTAACCAAAGGCTCGAGAATGTTCAGTGTGAAGTGTGCCATCACCAATTTTGTTCACATTGTCGCGCACCGCATAGAGTTGGTGCCCGATGTGTAGATCCAAATGCTCCGGTACAGAACAACAACAATGTTGCACCCGATTCACCAGAAGAGCGTGCGCGCCTCGAGCAAGAACGGCAAAATCGAGAATGGGCGCGTCGCAATATCAAGGCATGTCCTGCATGTCGCCGAAATATTCATAAGTACTCTGGATGTAATCACATGACGTGTTATGAGCGGGAAGGTGGTTGTGGGCATCAATTCTGTTGGATTGATTTAGAGCCTTGGGGTATAGGGCATGGTGACCATCAATTTGGAGAGCATCTTAATCTGGAAGTTCAAAACAATAATCCAGAGCCGGATATTCAAGAGGCTCTACGTGATGGTCTCTTGCCGCCAAAGATTCGCCGCAACTATACACCGCTCTATGTTGCAGCAGGCATTGCCGTAGCAGCAGGTGCCGGATACGGCGTTTACCGACTTTACAAATATCTGACTGCACCAAAACCGGTTGAGCCAAAAGATGCGAAGATAACTCTCATTGCGGTAGAAAAAGAAGCGCTTCGCAACAAACGGCTTGCGGAAAATGCCAACTATGTCCGTGAATCGTTCAAAAACTACTTTGTGAACCAAGAGAAGAATAAAGGATTTGCGAATCTCGATGAAGTCACAATGGCGAGATTGAGAAAAATGGTTGATGATCTTGAAGCTGCATTCTGTACAGGTAATTGTGATCAGGCGTATGCAGCATTGGTGAATTTCATTATTGAGGTGAATGCAAAGGAATTGGCTAAGCCTGTAGATGCAACCCAATCTGCTGTGAAACCAACAGTAGTTGCGCCGCCAGTTGTAGTTCCCGATGTTCGTAAAGATGTTCCGGTGAAACAAACTACTCCAATTAAACCAGCTGTGAAACCAGCTTCAAAAACTGGGCCTGGATTGAATAAGCCAAGAAATGACGAATCAGCAAGGAACAGGATCCTTAGAGCAACGCCGACCAAATCATTGCAGAAGACCGGTTTGCGTCGTAGCAAAAACAAGCACGTAAAAAAAGTTAAATAAACCAAGAATAATTGAAGGGTGAAATCAAATGAAACGTATTAATTTTTGTAGATTCATGTTTGTAGCATTGCTTGTTGGTAATGCATCGATGATCATGCCGATGTCATTGCCGTTATTTGGCTATGCAGAAGATTCGAGTGATTCAGAAGATGCTTTACCCATACAAGCACCAATGATAATCATGCCGATGGAACAACCAGCAGCCCCAGCGCAAGAGCAGCGCCGATGTGCAGTGTGTTTGGAAGATGAGCCAGGGAATGGGTTTCCGCCACTCGTTTGTGGGCATGATGGTGTTTGTGCGGGTTGTCTTACCGATCAAATAGATCCCGGGCTCGCGCAGTGGCAGGAGTTGGATCAGCGGTTACATTGCTCTGAAGAAGGATGCCAGTATGTCATGAATGCGGTTGATATTCAAAATGTTACTGGTGATGCAGTGCGAGTAGCTGCGTATAATCGTATTCTTACCGATAGATTTATTAACGCTAACCAAAACTTTAGACGTTGCCCAACGGCGCAATGTGAAGTGATATATGAATTCGATCGTGCAGCGCGCACCATTAGATGTGAACTTGGGTGCCATCAGGAGTATTGTTCTGATTGTCGCATAGCGCATCCACAAGGTGCAGCGTGTAACCAGCCAATTGCACCAGCGCCGAACGATAACAATGCGCCTGCAAATGAAGAACAAGTTCGCCGTGCAGAGCAAGAGCGGCAACAGCAAGAATGGATTCGCCAAAATACGAGGCCGTGTCCTCGCTGCCGAGCAAATATTCAAAAAGATGGTGGTTGCAACCACATGACGTGCAGAGCTTGTAATCACGAATTTTGTTGGTTTCATTTGCGAGCGTGGAACGCAGATTGCCAGCGCGATCATTGGTTTAATGCTCATCCTGAATTGGATGATGAAGCAGCTCGCGCTGCGCAAGCGTTGAGAGTAGTTCCAGAACCAGTGGCTCCAGCACCGATTGATTGGGCTCAGCGCTTTCAGGCAGATATTGCAGGTGATGATGAACTTCGCTTCCTAGGAATTTTAGATCCGGTGAATCATGGCAACAACAATAATCAACACGCAGGTTTCAACAATCCGAATCCAGCTCAACCCGCTGGGCCAGGAAGACAATTCCGCGCACAGCCGGCAGTAAAAGGGACAAATCCATTCTTAATTGCGGCAGGGGTCTCAGTAGTTGCAGCAGCGGTTACTGGTACGGTGTATGGATGCTATCGATTGTACAAATACGTGACTGCGCCAAAACCGCATCTGCTCAAGGATGTCAAAGTTGCTCTTGCTGAATTGCATAAAGAAGCGATTCGAAGCAAGGGCCTTGCGCAATCAAGTGCATACACCTTGGGTTCTCTCAAAGCATTTTATGATGCACAAACAAAAGCCGGTTCATATGCATCCCTCAGCCAAGAAAAAAGTGCGATGCTTACTACGCGGGTGAATGCGTTGGAAGCTGCATTGAGTGTGCAGGGTGCAATTGAAGAAGAGTATGTATCATTTGTGCGATGCGTTTCAGCGTTGTTGCAGGCAGTGAATAATGCAGTTGTTGCGACTCCGATTGTAACCCCAGTAGGGCCGGTTATCCCGGTAGTTATTCCTCTCAAGCCAGCTGAGATTACGGTGAAGACCGTGAAGCCGGCGTTAACAAAGAAACCCGTAACTAAACGGCTAGTGCGTGCGAAGCGTGTGAGGAAAGCAAAGAAATAAGGCATGTCCCTCAAGACTTCGGGACGAACGGGATAGTTTTTTTGAGTTAGGTAATAAAACACAGCCGGAGCAAAGATTAAATTCTAAGCTCCGGTTTTTTTTGATTCTTTAATTCAGTTGATGTTTCTGTGGTTGGAAATATTTTAAATCCGTTCGTCCCGTCTACGTCTATCCAGGCCTTCAGGCTCGGCAGACTACGCCGGACACGCCCGAGATTGCCTGCCCCGAAGTATTGAGGGGAGTGACATACCTTACAACTTCGTAATCTTCTCCAAATCCTCATTTTGCCCGCTCAGAATAAGCTTATCATTTTCATGCACTACATAATCGGGCCCGACGGGCGTGATCTTTTCATCAGTTTTAACACCGATGCAGGTGATGTGGTACTTGATGTAAAGATCAAGTTCGCTTACGGTTTTGCCCTCAAAATCATGCGGGGCGCTAATCTGCGTAATTGCGAATTTTTTGGATAGCCGGACAATGTCGGCAAATGGTGAGCTGAGATTATCAGCAAGGCGAATGCCAATTTCCTTTTCGGGGAGAATGACGCGATCGGCGCCCACGAGCTTGAGAATATCTTTGTGGATTTCATCGATCGCACGCGCAATCACGCGCTGGATGTTCAGTCGCTTTTTCAGGAGCGCAGTAACTAAAATCGATTGTGCAAAGTTTTCCCCCATCGCTACAATCACCGTGTCCATTTCTTCGATGCCAACGCTCCGGAGCGAAGCTTCATCGATCACGCGCATGCAGATTGCCTGCGTGACCTGATCACGAATCGACGCGATAATGCCTTCGTTGCTGTCTATGGCCATCACTTCCATGCCGTTCTCGGCAAGTACCGTGGCAACCTGATATCCAAATCTTCCAAGTCCGATTACACAAAATTTCATACGAGTTCCCATATAGTTTTAACCTAACATTACCCGCTCTTCTGGATACGCAAATTCGACCGTCTCAGTTTTCTTGCTCATTCTCATGGCGAGTACCAGCGTTAAAGATCCGATACGCCCGATGAGCATGCTCATCATGATGAAGAATTTACCGCTTGCCGATAGATTTGCCGTGATCCCAGTAGAGAAACCGAGTGTGGTAAATGCGCATACATTTTCAAATAAAATATCAAGAAATGATAATCCTTGTTCGGTGATCAGCAAGCAGAAGGTGCTCACCATGATCCATCCGATGGCCAACCCAATAATGGCGACTGTTTTATACACCTGATCTATGGGAATTTCGCGTCCACGAATTTGCACCGAATGCTTGCCCAAGAATGCAGCTTTGATGGTGGATAGAAACACCGCGAACGTTGTGAGCTTAATACCACTACCGGTTGATCCTGGTGCGCAACCAATGAACGAAGTCACCATCATAAGGAGCAGGGTGGCGAGCTGAAAGTTGGTCACAAGCGTGGTGGCATAGCCGCAACTTTTGAATGCAACTGCATGGAAAATACTGAGCATGATGCCGTGCATGGTACTCATGTTGCTGAGGGCATTATCTCGTTCGAGTATCCAGAATAGGATGCCCACCACTGCGATCATGGCAAAATAGTATTGGATAATAATTTTACTGCTCAGTGACATGCGATAGCGTTTTTTATCAAATGCTGTTTTGATGCGGCGAATCAGCTCGTGCCAGGTGATGAATCCAAGGCCGCCAAGGACCATCAAAACGGTAGTGGTAATGAGCATGACGTAATTATTTGGAATCAGATCCGGTTGAGTGTTGATGAGTCCGACGCCCGCATTACAAAACGATGAAACCGCTTGGAAAATAGAAAGCAGCCACGCCTCGCCGGCCGGATGAGACGATTGCAATACGCTAAAAAAGCAAAATGCGCCGAGAAGTTCGGCGTAAATGGTGATCAAGCAAATGAAAAACAAGATTTTCTTGAGATCTTTCCAGGTATCAATTTCCAGCAGTTGCCCAGCCATGAGTTGAGTTGCCAAGCCCATTTCCATGAACAATGATAAAAAGAATAGGGTGAGCGTGATCATACCCAGTCCACCGATTTGAATTAAACAGAGCAGCACAATCTTGCCGAATGTGGTAAAGCTGGCGAGTGAGATAGTGAAGAGCCCGGTCACGCAGGTGGCCGATGTGGCGGTGAAAAAAAGATCGATGAGTGGAATTTCTACGGTGCGCGCCATCGGGAGCGCGAGCAACAGTGTGCCGAGTCCGATCATGATGAATACCGAAACTAAAATGGTGCGAGCGGGTGAAAAATGAGCGAGTTTTCTAATTCCCATTGGATTTCTCAGCCTTTCTAGTACAAATTATTTTTTTCCGTTCGTTCCGTCTACCTCTATCCGGGTCATCAGACTCGGCAGACTACGCCGGACAAGCCCGAGTTTTGCTCTCCTCCTAAGCTTTAGCGCAGGAGGAATAGATATACCTTATCTCTTCAATGCGAATATAACTATGCCAACAATAATCATCGCTAATATAATCATACCATTAAAGTACCGGTCAATGGATTTGCGAATACTATCTCCAAAGAGTGTGATAACGCCTGCAATCAAGAAATAACGTGATCCGCGTACCACCGTTGCACACAACGCAAATGGAACAAATGAAAGTTGGCAAAATCCTGCGCAAAAAGTAGTTGCTTTGAAAGGCACCGGCATGAATCCGGCAGCGAGCAGCGCTGCCCACTGGTAATATTGGAACTGTGCAAGGATGTAAGTAAATGTTTCTGGTTTAATCAGATAGCCTACCCGCGGGTTGTGGATGATGCTTTCGCCGTAGTTGGCCCAAAGTACCGAACCAATCAGGTAACTCGTGATGCCGCCCAGCACAGCGCCGAGAGTCGCGATCATCGCGTAGTACCATGCCTTATCCTTGCGTTCAACGCAAAATAATACAAGCAGCGGTTCGGTGGGCACAAAGCAAATTGCTTCCAAATAAAACAGGAAACCTAAGAGGTAATCCGCGTAAGGAGAATGAACTTGGGCTCCTGCCCATTTGTAGAGGCGTTTTATGTAACTAAACATGCTACCTATTTAATATTTTGAGTAGATATTCTTCAACTTTATCAATCGGAATACGTTCCTGCTTGGTCGTATCGCGATCGCGCGCCGTCACGCATCCATCCACTTCACTCTCAAAATCATAAGTAAAGCAGACCGGTGTACCAATTTCATCTTGGCGACGATACCGCTTGCCAATCGATCCTGATTCATCCATCGTTACCGGGTATCCGCGTTGCGCAATTGAGCGGAACAATTTTTCGGTCGGTTCAGATAACTTCTTAGTTAATGACATGAAGGCTGCTTTGATAGGCGCGATGCAGGGGTGAAATTTGAGCACTACGCGCTCTTCGCCCTCAACGATATCTTCATGATAGGCATCAAAGAGAACGGTCAGAAATAGGCGATCTGCACCCACTGAGCATTCCACCACATGTGGCATGTAGGATGATTTTGTTTCTTCGTCGTGAATTGATAAATCTTTGCCCGAATGTTTGCTGTGCTGATCAAGGTCAAAGCTGCCACGATTGGCGATACCTTCGAGTTCCTTCCACCCAAACGGGAAATGGTATTCCACGTCACTGGTGCCACTCGAGTAGTGGGACAGTTCATCTTTTTCATGCATGCGCAGACGGATTTTTTCCGGGTCTATGCCGATTTGCGCGTAAAAGTTTTTGCGTACATCACACCAGAAT
>Ga0163144_10006869_pt1 | contig 25040 bp, 27 predicted proteins | sample OliLak19BULKMAT1_FD_123175 | JGI IMG/M metagenome (GOLD analysis project Ga0163144, IMG submission 123175) | Freshwater microbial mat bacterial communities from Lake Vanda, McMurdo Dry Valleys, Antarctica - Oligotrophic Lake LV.19.BULKMAT1 | ecosystem: Environmental > Aquatic > Freshwater >... | reverse complement strand
GAACGCGCACCACACTGGCTTTCTCCTCATGGACGATGGCTTCCAAAATCTTCAGCTTAGGCACGATCTCGATATCGTCGTACTTCCCGAAGCGGGAACATGGGCAGAGCAATTTTGCCATCCACTTGGACCCTTACGCGAATCTGCCGGGCGCCTGCGCTATGCCGATGCTGCGGTGGTGATGAGTGGACGAATCAATGCCGACCAGGTTTTTCGTTGGCGTTCTTACCTGCAGGAATTTTTTCCTAAGTTGCCGCTATTCGAGGTTCGGCCAAGTTGGGGCGGTCTCTATAAGGGAGATACTCCTTTTGTTCCCCAAGGCGGCGAAAACTTCGGGGCCTTTTGCGGCATTGCTCGCCCTTCCCGTTTTTTCGAAGCACTGCATGCGCACCTGCCACCAGGCGCCATTCGCCTCAATCATCCTTTTGACGACCACCATCCCTTCACGAATTCCGATGTCGATCGTCTTAAGACTGAGGGCCGGTTGGTCGGTGTTACACATTGGATTACGACGGAAAAAGACCTGATTCGTATTGATCCGGCACAGTTAGGTGGGGTCATTCTAACGGCTAGGGTTGAGTATGATATTCCAGAAGGCCTGGTTGCCTTTATCCAAGAACGTCTGGAGAAGACTTGATTCGCGTTTTGGAAATATTTTCTAAAGCCTTGGGCTTGATTCCCCGTTCCCTGCTCATGTTGGCGGGAACCGCAGTCGGTTTATTTTGGTTTCACATCTTACGTTTCCGACGATCTGTTATTTTCGAAAATCTCCGTCACGCATTTGGCTCGCAAAAAACGGAATCTGAAATCTATCAAATCGCGCGCGGCAACAGCATTCACTACGGCAAAACAATTATCGATTTTCTGCTGTCGGTTGGCTGGAACAAAAAGCAGGCCGTGGAGAATATCCCGCTATCCGGCGAGGAACATTTAAAGAGCGCTCTAGCCAAGGGACGCGGTGTGTACATGCTGTGCATGCATAGCGGTGCTTGGGAGTTTTCCATGCCAGCGCTCTCGGCTCGCGGTTATCCGTTTGATGTCGTCGTAAAGCGTGCAAAGAGCCCGCGCGTGAATGAGCTAATCGTTTGGTACCGCGCCAAGACTGGCACTACTACTTTTGCCGAGACGCGTACCACGTCACAGATTTTCCAATCGCTGACTGCGAACCGTGCCGTCGGCTTCGTCCTCGATCAGTTTATGGGCCCGCCGATTGGGCTGCCGGTAAAGTTCTTTGGCCAGGTCGCTGGTACTGCCGCGGCGCTCGCGCTGTTTTCAGAAAAACGAGATGCGCCAGTCCTTCTCCTATACAATTATCGTGATGCTGCTGGGCGGCCACGTTCTGTGATTGAACCTGCCGTCCGTTGGCACGACTTGCCGCAAGATAAAACCGAGCGGCTATACTACAAAACACAGGTTTTTAACGACATGATCGAACGCGTCATCCGCCAATATCCCGACCAATGGCTGTGGCTTCACCGCCGGTGGAAGGCTTTTAACGGAGAGCCAAAATGGCAGCTGAAGGCTTTGGCTCCTGTGATGGCGGCGCTGCTATTTGCTTTCGCAGGTTGTTCCTCTAGTCCTACGACGCGCGATGGAATCACATCGCCCACCGGCCAAGGCGTGCCTGAAGAGCCCACAGTTGCGATCCCACAAGAAGCTCCGACTCAAGATGGCCCATTGCCTACCGAGGAAGCTCCAGTAGAAAAAAAGCCGGAGCCCCCAAAAACAGATACGAAGGCCAAGAAGAAAAAAACCAGCGCTGTAGAAGCCAAACCAGAAAAGAAGTTAGTGAAGCGAAGTTTCAATATTTCCGACCTCCCCTTTGAAGTGGGCGAGCGCCAAGTAATTGAGCTAAATTGGACGATGATTCCGGCTGGGCGAATCACGCTTGAAGTGCGACCAGGTGGCGACAAGTTGTTTAATGGTCGTCCGACGTTTCACTTCTGGGGCAGTGTCCGATCTTCGAAGATCGTCGATACGATGTATCGGATCAATAACACCATCCAGAGCTACGTCGATAAAGAGTGGTTCCTGCCGTACAAGTTCCTTCTCACGATGGATGAGAAGATGCAGTACAAAGAAACGCGCGCTGTTTTTGATCACACCAAAAACAAGGCTTACTACTGGTCTGATCGCAAATCCGAACGCTGGGGCAACGAAGTACAAAACCGCGAAGACACAATTGCCGCCAACGCAATTGATATGTACTCGGCGATTTATTACGCGCGAATCCTGAACCTCAAAATCGGCGAGACACAGGAATTTGCTGTTTATGAGAACAATAAGAATCTCACTGTGACGCTGACACCAGTCGCAAGTGAGTTGGTTGCCACTCCGGTGGGGACTTTTCAGTGTTTGAAGATTCGCACTATCGTGCATCTTAATAACGTCCTCAAACCTACCGGCGATATGTTTGTTTGGTTGAGCGATGATTTTAAGAAATACGTCGTGAAATTCGACGCCACGCTTAAGATTGGCTCTCTCCGGGGAACTCTGGTAGAGCTGCGCGACAGGAGTTTAGCAGGGAAGTAGCAGTCGCTGCTAGCGCAGCGAAGCAGTTTTTTATGCAGTCAAAGCTTTCCATTACCGCGATCGTCCTCACTCTCAACGAGCAGTCGCATATCGTCGAGTGCCTCCGTAGCCTCTCCTTTTGTAAGCAAGTTCTCGTCGTCGATTCCGGAAGCCGCGATGCCACGTGCCAGCTAGCCCGTCAGAATGGCGCTGAAGTCTTAGAACTCCAGTGGGAAGGCTTTGCCGCCCAAAGAAATAAAGCATTGGCCCACGCCACCAACGATTGGATTTTATCCATCGATGCCGACGAGCGAGTCACTCCCGAATTAGAAGCCGAGTTGGAGCAGCTTTTTACTACCGACAGCGAAAGAGCTGCGGCCTACACGATGCCGCGAAAGACCATCCACTTTGGTCGGTGGATTCGCCACGGCGGTTGGTACCCCAATCGTCTCGTGCGCTTATTCCGCAAAAGCCAGGGCAGCTGGGAAGGCGGAGAGCTCCATGAAAAGTGGGAAACTCCGGGCAAGGTCGGCGGCCTTGGCGGCGATATTCTGCATTTCTCGTTTTCGGATTTTTCAGACCAAGTAGAACGCAATAATTTGTATTCGACTCTCGGCGCGCAGAAGCTAATGCGTCAGGGAAGAAAGTTTACTTTCATTAAGCTCGTCGCTAAAACTCTTTCAAAGTTCATCGAGACGTACATTCTCAAACGGGGTTTTCTAGATGGCTACCCAGGACTCTTCATCTCAGTATCAGCAGCCTATTCAGTCTTCCTCAAGTGGGCAAAGCTCTGGGAACTTGAACGAGTCTCCGACAGTCGTTGCGAGCGCAGCGAAGCAATCTCCGAGCAGATCCCGGAAAAAAACTAGCGCCAAGAAAAAGTCCACGTCTTCCTCTTCTGGTGGACTGAAAGAGCTCGGCCTCAAAACCGGCTTTATCGTCACAATCGATGGCCCTGCAGGTGCGGGTAAATCGACGGTGAGCAAGCAGCTCGCTGAATCTCTAGATGGAATTTTATTAGATACTGGCGGAATGTATCGCAGTGTTGCGTACTACTCGATTCGCGAAGGCGTTACGTCGGCAGCTGATTTAGGAAAACTTGCCCGCCGATTAGAGTTTGACGTCGATCCCGAAGCTAAGAAGCTACTGACGAATGGCGAAGATCTTGGACACAAGATCCGCACTGAAGAAGTGAGCAACAATTCGTCAGCAATCAGCAAACTCCGCGCGGTCCGCACAGCGCTTACTAGCAAGCAACGAACACTCGGCAAAAAATGGGCAAAAAAAATGCCCGTTGTCGTCGAGGGCCGAGACATCGGGACAGTCGTTTTTAAAGCCGCGCCGTTTAAGTTTTTCGTCACCGCTAGCCCAGAAGTCCGCGCCGAGCGCCGACTCGCTCAATTAGAGCGGCAGGGTGTAACGGGCTTGTCGGTGAAGGCGATTTTAAAACAGAACGAACAACGCGATAAACAAGACAGCACCCGAAAAATCGCTCCTCTAAAATGCCCCGACGACGCAGTTATCGTCGATACATCCAGCATGGGCATCGCTCAGGTAGTTCACTTTATGGGAGATCACATTCGCAATCGCCTGCTGATCGAGCAAGAATGACTATTTGGTTACTGTGGACCATTGTTCAAGCAGCTTAATCTGCTCCGGGCTAATCTTCGCTCCCTGCTCTGAAACCATTCTCTCCGCTGCGCCAGCTGCTGACGATAGTTGATCCTTCGTTAGTTTTGAGAAATCATCGACGGCAAAGTTCGATCTTGCCATCTGGTTCTTGGAGTCAGCGCCATGGCAGCCGGTACATGCTGCAACAACTGCCTCAGAGGCCGGTTTGAACTGGGCGTTGGGCACTACGTGAGTTGCGGGACTTTTGTCCTGCACCTTGTTCTGCGGATTGTCTACTCCAGGTTGTCCCGCAGCGGGCTGCTGCGTCTGCGCAACCGCAGGCGTGGGAGGCTTCACTTCTTTATATCTTTCTGGCCAGAACCAAGGAAGCGTTTTGTTTTTCTTGGCTTCATAAACAAACGTTAGCTTCTCAAATTCATCCGCCGGTTTCTGTTCCGCAGTCCATTTTAATTCCTGTAATGGGCCACGGGCGTTTTCAAACTTCACAGTTCGAACTCCATCTTTGTAGTCTGCCTGAACCGCTGACATGATTCGGAAGGCCAAGTTAGCGGAGTTCTTTCCGTTAATCTTGTCATCCTTTTTATCAAAGAATCCGCTGTTCATTTGCTGAACTGCAAAAGCTCCCAAATTCTTTCCGCTCACTCGTTCGGAAATCGCCTTAAAAGCGGCTGCTTTCTCCGCATCATTTGCGCCGTCTTTAGTAATTTCGCCCGCTTTGGCGTGGTACTCCTGATTCCATTTCCAAACTTTTTCAGCAGCAGGCCCAAACGCGGCCTTAAACTTTTCGTAATTCCCGTATGTGCCGTCGTAGCAATTCTTGGTTGCTGTATCTTTTAACTTAGCTTCTTCCTCGTCCTCAAACTTACCTTCAGAGGCCTTCACTTCTTTTCCGCCATCAACAAGGAGTTGGTACGCGGCGGTCAGACCCTCATCGCCCTTCCAGTTTGCAGCATCAAATTTAATCTTGGGGTCGGCTTCGCCAGCTTTTTTCTCAGCGGCAGCAACGGTGGCGGAACAAAATGCTTTCTTCTCATCTATTTCTTCAGGCCATCCCCAAAACCCAAAGAGCATGCTCTCAAAGAAATTACTCTCTGATTTGAGGTCTGCGTTGGTCTTAGCTCCCTCGTGACGCTTCAGGAGTTCCAAACGCGCGCTGTTGAATGCCTTATCGACGACTGCCGGGTTGGCCGTTCCCATCAGTTGGGCGGCAATTTCAGCCATCTGGCTGTAATCGCCAGCGGCCATACGCGAAAGTGCAGAAGGGAGTGAAAGGCCCTTATCTCCTTTGTCGCCCCACTGTGTTTCGATAAATTCTTTGCTGAGACCGAAGTTATCAATCAGCCACGTTTGAATCGCTAGCGGAACTGTTCCGTGCGCGCCCCGCGCTTCAGTAGGCGCCGTTGTTTGGTGAGTTCGGTTTTCTTCAGCCGGCGGATCCGCCGAGAACGAAAGGTTCGAAAGAACGATAAATCCAGCAAGAATCAAAGCGCGCATTGTCTTCCCCCAAAAAATTCAACGCTACTACCGACGAGAAATCTTATTTGATAATGATACCCCTCTTCATTGCCCCGCATCCACACCATTCGACGACAACCGTCGTATGCAGCGTGTCTTCAGATGCCAATCTACGTCACCATCGCGCCAACTCACCTCAAGGTAAGTTGCGACAAATTGCGCTGCCCTAAGAAAATTTTTTCCCTTGACCGTTTTTCTGTGTGTCTTTTGCGCCGAGTCACAGGTGCGATTTTATTCGTCGTAATAAAGCCCTCATTGCTTCCTATGACGCGTTTCTCAATAACTCCAAAGTTTCAAAACTCTCCTTACCAATCGCTCGCCACCGCCCACCCAACAGAGTCAAAAAAACCAGGTGTATGGTCCTCCCAAAACAAGGAGACCCAAATGCAAAATCATCCCCTTCACGAGCAAGCTCTCTCGTTAGCAAAACGCTATTTGCAAACCGAAGCAGCGCTTATCGATGTCTTACAGAAAATCCAGGCGCAGAAAATTTTCCTGCAACTCGGTTATGCATCGCTGTTTCAGTATTGCGTCGAGGCTCTGAAGCTCGCTGAGAATCAGGCTTACACGCTGATAGGAGTCTCAAGAAAGTGCCGCGAAATTCCCGAATTGCAAAAAGCCATTTCCACAGGCCATCTGAACGCCTCTCGAGCCAAACGCATCCTTCCCGTCGTCAACAACGACAACGCATCGCTTTGGATCGAAAAAGCCTCGACCCTCCCTCAAAAAGAAGTTGAGCGACAAGTTGCTGCAACGAATCCCAAGCTCCTAGTGCAAGAACGCGTCAAACCGGTTTGCGAAGACCGAAGCATGCTGGTTGCCGGAATTTCTGATGCTCTCAAAAAGAAAATCGCCCGCATTCGCGAACTCGAAGCACAAAGTACTTCCAAGCCCTGTGGTATCGAAGAAGCTCTAGATGCAATGGCTTCCTATTATCTCCAAAGAAAAGATCCCCTCGAAAAAGCGGCTCGCGCACTTACCTCAAGGCAAGTTGCAGGTTCAACAGCCCCCGCCATTCAGGATAAAGCCTGCTCTAAGCGCACTGCTCTCCCGGCTCATATCAAGCACAGCGTCGTAAGCCGCGACCAAGCGACATGTCAGTTCCGCTTACCCACCGGCAAACTATGCGGCGCTAAGCAATGGGTCGACATCCACCACATCCAACCAGTTTCAGACGGCGGCACAAACACGCCAGAGAATCTCATCCACCTCTGCCGCAGCCACCACCGTGCAGCACATCACCTTTTCGAGACACAGCGTGCCTAGGCCCATTGAAAAACAAAGCAGATACTAGTTGCTCACACTTGGAGACCCCGCTTGAAAACAAAACTATTTCTCTCGACAGTCCTCGTTGGATCGCTCACCGCCGTGAGTCTTCTACTCCCTTCTTGTGGCACCTCTTCAGACAACGAAGAAACGGGCCAGCAAGTAGGCGACGTAATGGCATCTGTCGACGAGTCAGGAGGCAGTTCAGGGTCTCTGGCCATGGTGCCCGCGGAAAGTATCCGCAAGACTTTCAACCGGCTCTCTCCGGCAGACATTTCCCCAACCTGGTTTGAAACGCTACTGGAACAAGAGGCCAACGCCACGTCTTGCCGACTCGCAACCACCTTTGGCAGTTGCACCAGCAACGTCATCACCCGCACGTTTGGCGATTGTACGGTTGGCGCGGCGACTTTCTCTGGAACGGTTACTCTCACTTTCGATGATGCCGCTAGCAACAGTACCTGTCAGATGACGACGGCGGGGCACTCCGTAATTCGCGTTCCGGCCTTCACGGTTACAGGCCGACGTGGCGCGACACTCACAGTTTCCAAAACAGGCACTTTGGGGCAAAAAATCACCAAGGGCTCTGGCTCCGCTTTTACTTTTACCAACGATGGAATCCGGCGTGTGTTCACAACTGCCGCCGGCGCAACCACTTTCGACCTCACCACTGCGACGACGTCCGACATCACAGTGACGGGCACCAGCCGCGCCAGCCGCACGATGACAGGTGGCACGTTGCGCGTGACCAACAATCTCACCAACGTGACGTGCGATTACAGCCCGTCCGCTGTGACTTGGGTCAGCACCTGCAATTGTGCGACTTCGGGCACATGGTCCGGTAGCTGTTCCGACGGCAAAACAACATCTCTCGAGCTCACGGGGTGTGGCTCTGCGACGTTAACGACGGGTTCTGAGAGCGAATCGATTACTTTCGATCGTTGTGAAGGGGCGTAGAAACGCGGGGCAATTTGGGTAAGGCAGTGACGTAGATCAGTTTGTTCAAAAACTTTAAAGCTTTAAAAACCAACTCCCTAATCAAAATCCTCGGGACTGGATTTTTTCTGACCTTCCAGCGTCGCTAAGCTCTTATGAGCAGCTTCAGTCGAGCGCTTCAGTTCACCCTCATAGTGCTTGAGGATCTGAGCCTCCATGGCATTACGCATATCCGAGTTGAGCGGATGTGCGATGTCACGGAACGTTCCATCTTTTCGCTTCTTGCTAGGCATAGCGACAAAGAGGCCAGAGTTTCCATTGATGATTTTCAAGTCGCGGACCACGAAGCAGTTATCAAAGATGACTGTAACGTAGGCCTTCAGCTTGTCTTCGTTCACCGGGAAGACTTTCACTTCGGTGATTTCCATTGCTGTTCTCCCTAAGAAGTCTGAAGACCCGCCACCAGTAAAGAATTCACATACTTACTGGAACGTACGAGCCACCAGGCTTTTACAGCGAATAGATCGGCATTTTTCTTCAATAACTTGAGCGGCTTCGATCGCCGTAGACCTCGACGGATAAACGGCAAAACACGTCGACCCACTGCCCGACATATCTGCGTAAATTGCCGGCGTTTGCCAAAGCGCGTCGATAACAGTGCCAATGTCCGGACAAATTTGCTCGGCGTAGGGCGTTAAGTCATTCCCAGCACCGAGCAGGAACTTTTTCAAAGTATCCTCAGTCAAAAATTCGGGCACATTATCTTCTAGAACAGAGAACCGGGCGTTCTGTTCCTTATATTTCTTAAAAACTTCACCCGTCGAACAAGGCGTAGGAATGAGGACCAAGACGAATGACAATTTGTCCAAGAGCTCCGGCGCCAAACCAATCGTCTTTTGCCGCTCACCGATTCCGGTAATCCAACTCGGTCGTGGATTTAAAAAGAACGGAACATCGGCTCCTAGTTCAATCGCCAGGTCATAAGCGCGCATTGGCGGTATCCAGCCCGCCTGCACCAAAGCACGCAGAGTACTTCCCGCATTCGACGAGCCGCCGCCCAATCCGCCACCAATGGGAATGCGTTTAGAAAGTCTAATGTCCGCTGCAGTTCCCGAATAGCGAACCGCACGCGTTACTAAATTCTCATTGCCACGAGGCAAGTCCGACGGAATCGGCGCATCAGGGGCCCAATCCGCATCCAGTTTCACGTCTTCCACCAACTGATCATTGTGATGAATGCCTTTGAGCGAAATATCGTCGTAAACATCCAACGGCCAGAACAAGCTTGAGAGCTCGTGGTATCCATCGGGTCTACGCCCTGTGATCCGAAGACCCAGGTTTAGTTTTGCCGGTGCTTTAAATGAGAGAGTTTCTGGACAAGTGGACACGGGGTAGTCACCTCTTACGTTTTCAACCACAACTCTAATCGTTTGAACCACTTATGGGAACAGACCTACGCTCGTTGTGACCTTTCGCTCACACAGTGCTCACAGTGTGGACGATCACCCTCGCAGACACTCTCACAATCCCATTAAAAATCAGCTACTTAGCGCGCCGCTCACCGGCACAGAACTTGAAGTTAATCCCCCTGATTGAGGGTACCGGACTGTGCTCACTTCGAGTGGACAGTCCGAAACGGGGACAAGTCGGTAATGCGCAATTCGCTGCAATACATTTACACCATCCTGGTATTTAGCGGCGCTCTCACGACTTCTTATTTGATGATCGCGCAACAAGAAATGCGCAACCAAACTCGTACCGCACAAAACCTCGATTCCTCTCGCAGTTACCGACGAGAAGCAGCTTTTGATTCTGGCGTTACCAATCTTTTTGAAATTGAAAATGCACTTTCGAGAGTTCCTGCGCAAAACGACCGCATGCCAGCAGATGCTCGCCGTAAGGCGATTGATGCAATGAATGCAACCCCAGTTCAATCGACGGGTGAACGTTCTGGCTCTGGCGCAACCGCCGCTCCGTTTCCCTTCCTTCAGTAGTCATTCCCACATTGTTGGTGTAACTATTTGCCATGGCTGGCACCGCACTCATTTTTTCGGATGTGCATCTTCGAGATGCTGCCAGCGTAAAGACTCGCCTGGTTCTACGTTTCTTACAGGAAAAAGCCTCACAGTTTGAACGCATTTATATTTTAGGCGACCTCTTTGACGTGTGGCCGGGAACAAACGCGTTTCTCGTTCGCACCTTCCGCCCGGTTCTCGATACTCTGCGCGGCCTAGTTCGCGATGGCCACCAGGTGCACTATCTCGAGGGGAATCACGATTTCAAATTGGGAGATTTCTTTACCGACACTTTGGGAATCAGAGTTTACGAACGAGAGATCATCGAGGAGTGGAACGGTAAGAAGATCTACATGCAGCACGGCGATTTAGGAAATCCGAAAGAAGTCGGATACCGCGCTCTCCGCTATTTGCTTCGTCACGACGTCGTTCAGTGGGTTGCGCACAAAGTTCCGCCAGATTGGATTTACAAGGTCGGGCAAGGCAGCTCGCAAATGAGCCGCAACTATCAGAAGACCAATGTCCCTCTCGAAGAAGAAATTCGCGGCATCTACCGTAAGACGGCGAGCGATCTGTTTGCACAAGGCTACGACTACGTGCTGATGGGCCACACCCATTTGCCAGACGATTACACCGTGCAAGTCGACGGCCGCACCTGTCGCTATCTCAATTCAGGCGATTGGATTCGCAACTTTTCGTACCTAGAATTCGACGGTAAAGACTTCCATCGCCGCACCCATCCCGTAAAAGAGATTTAATTTGTCGGCGAGCGCCGCCTTCCAGTCGTTGCGAGCGAAGCGAAGCAATCTCATGGCTCACTGCGCGCCGAGCCAGCCGTTTCTTAAGATATAATAACTGCCATGCAAACCACCCGAGCCTCATCCCCCGCAACTGCTGGACGTGTAGACACCGGTACTGCCGAATCCCTCAAAGATCGTTATTTGGAACTGCTGAAAAACACTCTCAGCTACTCCTTGTGGGAAGAACCCGGCATGCCAATCGATACCATCACTGCCGGCCTCGGTTTTCCGCTATCGACGACAGGCAAGATGATTCAGTCGGTTTTACGGCCCTTTGGCATGAAACTAACGTATAGCCGTCCAGGGGCTGGTAGCCGCGAAGAAGGCAAAATCTGGCCAGACCAAGCATTCACCATGGTTGGCAATCTGCGCCTCAATCAATTGCAAGCCGCCGCTGAAACAGTCATCAAAGAAAATGTCCGCGGCGATCTCATTGAAACAGGCGTTTGGCGCGGTGGCTCGTCGATTTTGATGCGCGCAGTACTCGAAGCTTATGGCGTTAGAGATCGCAAAGTTTGGGTCTGTGATTCTTTTGAAGGTCTGCCAAAACCAGACGTGAAGAATTACCCCATCGATAAAGACGACATGCACTACAAACTGACGTTCGACGCCGTCTCACTCGAGGCAGTGCAAGGGAACTTCAAAAAATTTGGATTGCTCGACAATCAGGTGGTGTTTCTCAAGGGTTGGTTTAAAGACACCCTCCCCACTGCATCCATCGACAAGATTTCTGTCCTTCGGCTCGATGGCGATATGTACGAGTCGACGATTCAAGCTTTAGATGCGCTCTACCCTAAATTGTCTTCAGGCGGATTCTGTATCGTCGACGACTACGGTCTCTCTCGTTGCAAACAAGCCGTAGAAGACTATCGCAAAAAGCACTCAATCAATGCACCCATCCAAAAAATCGATTGGTCTGGAGTTTACTGGCGGAAATAGTTTTCGTTCCGTCGACCACGCAAACCCTCCGTTCGGCGGACCCTCCAGTTATCCAATGGAGTTGGCGCTGCTGATTGGAATATCGGCACTCGCCCTACTAGTCGACGGCGGTACTACCGCCGGTAGAATTGCGCTAGGAGTAGTAGTTTTCTCACTCGTAGGCTTTTCTTTTGCAGGATTATTCTCCCTTTTCACTCCGCGGGTATTTGCTGTCGCTTAGTTAGCGTGTTTGGGGCAGGCCATTTGCTTCATCTACTTTCTCACTCGCGTTTCACTGGCAAATGCCTGGGTACTACCGCCCTTCACCGCGACAGAGTGGAAGGCCACACTCATTCTGCTCGTTGCCACCGGGTGGTTTTCCCAACGAAAAGTTCTGCGTCATTCATTCGACGCCCGCGTTTTTATCACCTCCGCGATAGCCATTTTCCTGTGGAGTGCAATGTACTTTTGGCGCAGCCGAGTAGAACTCTCACTTTGGGCGCCACTGGGGAGCGATAGCGATTTGCACATCGCCCATGCACGTGTGCTATCGGAAATTGGAAAATTCTTTTATTCGTTCCCGGGCAGCGACGCCTCGATGGAGTATCCCCTGGGTTTTGCCACACTCAATTGGCTTTGGATGCAGACAACGGGAATGAGCGCACCCGTCGCTGTTATTCTCCAACCTAGCCTGCAGGTCCTGTTGCTATTGGGTTCTGCCCTCGCAATTTGGTTTCACCTGTTGGCGCCCACCAAGAACCTCGGCATCGCCGCCTTGTTTGGTGTCTGGATTCTCGGTTGGGTGTGGTTTGATCCGATTAATAACTCGTCGTTAAACGGCACCGCGCGCATCTCTTACACCAGCCTTTTGCTCATGCCTGTGTTTCTCTCTGCCACCGGTGACCTTCGTCGCTCCGGCTTGGCGTTTCTTCTGGCGTCGCTCTGTGCGTTGGTAGCCGTAGTTTTTAATCCCTGCTTGCTGCCATCAAGTTTCGTTTTATTCGCCGTCGCGGTTTACCTTAGCCGCGATTTATTTGCTCGCTTGCGCTGGGTAAAGTCGCTCACCCTTATCTCGGCGGTCATCGTCACGGGCGTGCTCTGGATGAGCGCGGACCCGTTTCTTCGCGGCTTTGTTTACTCAGGCCATGTCTTTGGAAAAAATGAAATCCAATCAGCGGATGTGCCTTCGCAACGTGGCAATGGAGTGACTGCAAACGGAACCGCATTGTACGCCCCTCTCGTCGATATATCTAAGTCCTCGACGCGCGCGCACCGAATTACTTGGAGTACCTTTCTGCCGTTTAATGATCGTTTCTGCACTTTGTGGCTCATCGCTTTGGGGGTGTTAGCGCTATTGCCATGTTTCAAACCCAGGCGCGCGGCTCCACTGCAAGGTTTCTTCCGCACTCTTTTGTTGTTTGTTTTCTTCCATGGTGCAATTGCAGCCATCGTCGTCAAATTCGCCAACCCGTCGAGTCTCTTTGGTGCGCTTTTAGAAAACTACGTAACCGACGCCCACTTTAGAACATTGCTCTGTCTCTCACTCTTGTGCCTACCTGCCGTGCTCTATTTCCGACCTCGGCAGAAATGGCAGCAGTACGTCGCAATCGGTCTGGCGGTAGCAACTTTAGAATCGTTCTACCAATACGCAAACGTCGCCTGGCTAGTTCCCAAAGATGATTTTCTAATGGTGAATGAAGAAGACGTTCAGATGGCCCAGTGGATGGAACAAAACATTGCAGGCGACAAACGCATTCTCTTGGAAGGCAAAGTCTTGTCCAACAGCCACCAATCGACGGTACATCCGCAGGGTGGCTCTCGGGCCGTAGCGCTTTACACGTCTCTTCCAACTGCTTTCTTTTATGGAATGGACGGCCGTGCGTTCAACAGCGCTAACTACATTGCCCATGTCACGCAGTGGGATCCCGAATGGATGGAGCAAAATCAGATTGGCTATTTCTATCACGACGCACGCGTACAAGATTTCTCCCCTCCCCCACACGCTGAGCTAGTCCACTCGATCGGCGGAGCGTTTCTCTACAAGCTTACTCCGTAGCTCTCTCGGGTCGTTGTACTTTCGCCTGAGTAGCTTCTATAATTTAGACGACTTTGGGGAGTCGCCCGTGAATCCACTCTCAGCCACATTCGAATACCACCGCGAAGTACCGCCACAGTGGAGTGCCACGCTTCATGGATTAAAAAAACAAGGAGTCGAGAATCTCATTCTCCCTGTCGATTGGTCCGTGCATGAACCCGTAAAAGGAATTCGCGATTTCTCTCGCAGCTCCAAATTAAGAATCGAGCGCGTCTTATCCTGCGCTGAAGAAGCAGGTCTGACTGTCACTGCTACCACGGGCTTCCGCGATTTTTTGCGAGCTACTCCGATGTGGGCCCGCTCTACTTGGGAAAACGCGGCGCTACTGCCCAGCACTCTGGTTTATCGTCGACCGCTCGGTGCAGAACTCACTACGGTTTCTTCGCTCTTTGATATTGAATTTAAATCGGCATGGTTCGATTTCTTGCAAGAGATGCTATCGATCCTTTCGCTATATGCCCAACCAGAGGGCCCTTTATCCTCGGTAGAGATCGACCTCAGTCTTTTTGAAACTGATCAGGGCATGTTGCGCGCGCAACGCTTCCCCGAAATCCTGGCACGTCGCTACGGCGCAATTGATCAATTGAATTTGCGTTACCAATCTTCTTTCCGCACCTTTGAATCCGCTTGTTCACCACAAGGCTATCGTCTGCTAATGGATAAGCGACCGTGGCACGCGGTCTACGATTACCGCTGGTGTCGTCGAGAATTGCTGCGCGAACTTTCGCTAGAAGTGCTCAATTTACCAATCTGTCTTACAGACGGACTGAAGAACCGCGTGCGTGTCAGAACCAGCGCTCCCACTAGCTTTATCCAGACAGAGAGCGACCTGTCCGTTGCGGTCGATTCCGTTTTCATCGAGCAAATTAGCGACGTAAAGCGCTCGCCATTTGATACCACCGCTTTCCCTTGCAGCCCGGACGGCTTGGTCCACGCACAAGCCGCTATCGCCTTGCGAATTTGGGAGGCGCTGTCGCATTCCGGGTTTGAAAGCGACGTCCCCGTCTATCTGATGCCGGTCGATTCTGTACCCTCCGGTCTTTTAAAAACTTCGGTCCAAGTTGTGATATGTGGACGGTATCTCTGTCGGAACTGGGCAGGGGCTTTGGCGGAATATGTCCACCAAGGCGGGCACGCGATCTTTCCGTTTGGATTGCCCCAATACGACGAGTGCCTAAAGGCTTTGTCTTGGAAGGGAACGCCAGGAGAGTCTGTTATCGTCGACGAGAGTAGAGTGAGCCGCACCGACTGGGGAAAAGGGTCCTACTGGGTTCCATCACCCGCACCAGTCTTTGGCGAAGATTTTTTTGCGACGATCCAAGAGTTGGGTCAATTGGTGATACGTACGCGGCACCATTAACCCAAAGGGAGTCAGAGTGAGTTTAGAACTGTTTCATACAGCCGCCCCCCAAAGCCTGCACGCGGGCTCGTGGGCGGATATCGATGAATCCACCCGCTGGCGCTTTTGCATCGGCCTGGGCGTCTCTGTGTTCCCTCTAGCGATTGTAGAAAAAGTTGGCGGTTTATTAGTCAGCGCTAACGTCGTGCAAGGTGCTCAAGAAGCGCGCCCCGTATTCAATGAAAACACAGCAATAGAAACTCCCAGCCGTATTGTCGTTTCTCATTTAGATAAAAAGCTTCCGCAAGCACCGGTTGCCGCGTCCACTGGCTTGTGGAACGAGCTTTTGCCGTATCCATTTTCTCAATACGTGTCTGCTGCCGCCAAAGCGGATTCTGAATCGCGGACGGTATTGGAATTTTTCCCGTCTCGCCTCCGCACGCTAGTAGAGCATGCGTTTCGTTCCGTTCAGAATTTGGAATCTCAATTAGCCAAGCAGGAACTCAGCATCTTAGTGTTGCGCTCTTCGGCGGATCCTGAGTTTTTAGCTTTTCAATATGTGCGCGGAAAAAGAGTGCGTGCTGGGTTATTGGTTGGCGAAGCTAGGGCGTGGGCAATGAAAATGGTAGTTCACCCCGAGTCGCGCGATGTTACTGCTTTGCCCCGAGGCTACTTTTTCGACACTCCGAAATCAGAATCATGGGGTTCCACGGATTCCCATCTTCCAAACTTTTAAAATTCTTCTCGTCTGATTTTACTGACAAGACATCTGGCAAACCCATCATGCGCTTTCCTTTAGAAAGAACATATTTGGGATGAAACTTATTTGGAGATTTCACTCGCTGAACGTAGTGGCTCACCCGCCCAAAGTGCCGCGACAACATTGTGTGGAATTCTTTCAGCGACCATTCTTGCAAATGAAATGGATTCGACGGCTTTTCTCCGGGCCCAAGTCCCGAGAACACCCGATTCGGCGTAGAAACCAAAAGTCGACCGCCTGGCTTTAAGACGCGCACGGCTTCTGCCAAAAGCTTTTCAGGATTGGGAACATGCTCAATCGTTTCAAAGCAAACATAGAGATCAAAGCTGTCTGATTCGAATTTCAATTCTTCCGCGTTGCCCATTTCAAAGCGCACACCGGAGGCCGCATACCGCGCGCGACAAAATTGAATCGCTTCTTTAGATAAATCGACGGCGACAACATCTTCCGAACGCTGTCCCAATAGAACCGATCCATAACCCGTGCCACAGGCGCAATCCAAGACTTGCGAGGTAGGTTCGACAAAGCGCAGAGCAAATCGATAACGGTCCATGTGCTCTCGCACCATCCGAGAATCATCGTCCGCCAAAATCCGCTCACCAAAATTCGTAATATCCACGTTGGGATCTATATCGGGAGCCGAGATAGGAAACAATCTCTATAGCTGTCTAAAAGATCGACACTTTGCCTCTAAAAACCCGTCGGTTTCGAGGCTACCAATAGCCCGGAAGTGGGCCTGTTTTATGCATTTTCACAATGTATCGGCAACAAGGGGGCGACATGATTTTCGCAACAAAGCAGACCAAATCCGCAATTTTCCTAGTGGCATCACTAGCCGCATTTCTCTTGGTCCACTCCGTCGCCATCGGCGACGACGAAGCCAAAAAACCAGCTGCTTCCGCTGACGCCAAGCCAACAGCAGCAGCTGATGACAAAAAAGCCGAAGTAAAACCCGAAGACGCTTGGAAAAAATCCCAAGATCTTATTGCTAAGTTTAACAACCATAAGGCGACAGTCGATGATTTGCGCAAGGCATTTGGAGCCGATCCGAAAGATATCATCAAAAATTTGGGCCTGGATCCGGATTTGGTGAAAGCAGATCCAAAGAGCGACCATGGCTTTACCTTCGATCACAAAGCATTCGAGAAACTCGCACCAGCGGTGCAAGAGCGGAACAAAGCAATTATTCAGGCGATTGCTTCCAATGAGCCACTATTGGCAGTCTTCAACAATCAAAGTCGAGACGCGAACAAAGACAAAGGTTGCCTCTTCTGCGCTATCGCGGCCAGCCCGGACGAAAGAAAATTCTTTGGAGTCGAAACGGCAAAGGCGGAAACTCCGGCGGCTGTTCGACCTGCCCAAAAAGCGGCGGCGATAAGGGTGGCGGTGGAGGAGGCGGCGGTGGCGCGGGTGGTGGCGGAGGTGGCGGCGGCGGAGGAGGACAAGGAAATGAAAATGGTGGAATGGGCCAGATGCCTCCTCAACAAATGATGCCTCCCCAGCAACAGCAACAACCCGGTGGCAGTGGCGGAAGCGGCGGCAGTGGTGGCGGATCGAGTTCTTCGTCCGGCGGAGATTCCAAAGGCGGATCCGTCGCGACAATCGCAGGCCCTGGAAAAGTCGCGGGCAGCCCAGAAACCACGCGCCCAAAAGAAGCGGCTCCGATTTTTGTTTCGACCAGAAAAAAAGAGAAATCTAAAGAAGCATCCAGCGGCGCATCTCTCTTGCCCGACTCGATCATTGCAGCGGTTATTCCCAACATCGAAGAAGCACCCAAATCTTCCACAGTGACCGAGCGCAAAGTTTCATCGACGAGTGGTGAAACCTTCGACGGCCCTCAGGCCCAAGTGCCATCGTCGCTTGCGACGAACGCTTCGGCTCCTGCTGCGGAATCTGCAAAAGCATTTGCGAACTCTGTCGATACGTCCGAAGCGCGCTCAGGCCACGGCCTCACTCGCGATTCTGAATAGCTGTTGCTATTAGGGCCGCTTCCCAGCTAGGAAGTGCCCGTGACCGGAGTTCTCTATAATTGTGTATTTATTATTTTAGGCGCCTTCCTCGGCCGCATTCTCCGCCGCGCAATCAACGATCGTATTACTGAAGCTCTCTTGTCTGTCCTTGGACTCTGCACTCTCGTTATCGGCTTTCGCATTTCACTGCGTATGGAAAACATCCTGCTCGTTTTGGGATGTCTGATTATCGGCGGCGGTTTCGGCACGGCTTTACAAATCGAAAACGTCCTCGAACGCTGGTTAGTCGCTTTGCAAAACCGCTGGGCGCAAACTTTTTCCAAGCCCTCCGGCGGCACCAAGCGCGAAGTCACTCAGGTCCTGCTCAATACCTCCGTACTTTTTTGCACGGGTGCTATGGCTATCTTGGGCCCCATCGAATCCGCCCTCCGGCAAGATCACGAAATTCTCATTACCAAAGGAATTCTCGACGCCACTTTCACCATGACCTTGGCTGCCGTTTACGGCCCGATCCTGTCGCTAACTGCCATTCCCGTGCTGATTTACCAGGGGCTCGTCGCCTTTTTCGCCTCCCAATTGGAGTACCTAAATAACCCCTCCACGCTCAATAATCTCTCTGGTGTGGGCGGCATCATTCTCATCATGATTGGCCTATCAATTTTGAAGATCAAGTCCTTCAAGGTAGCGGATTTCCTCCCCGCGATTTTCCTCTACCTGCTTTACACCGGCCTGTTGGCGCATTTTGCTTAGCTGCCTTGTCTTTCCACACTTCCTTTGTTAGCTATGAGGACCTTTTTGGATAAACCTTGCCCCGGCATAGACCTGGGGCCAGCGGGTAAAACGCCCACTGACCGGGAGGATAAATGGCAGAAGCCCAAGCACGTCTCAATAATTACGAAACAGTTTATATCTTTAAGTCGGACATCACCGATGCAGGCGCTGCTTCGATCAACGAAAAGATCGATAGCGTTGTTGCCCGATTCGGCGGTCAAATTAAGAACCGCGATGAGTGGGGCCTCAAAGAATTAGCATTCCCAATCGACCGCGCAACGATGGGTCGTTACTACGTGGTTGTGTACACGGGTGCTTCTGGTGTCGTCGAAGAAATCGAACGTCATTTCAAGATTCTTCCTGAAGTAATTCGCTTCATCTCCGTCAAGGTGGAAGCTGACTACGATTACGACACACAAATTAAAGCCATTCAGCAAGCCGAAGAAGATCTCAAACGCAGCCGCGAAATGCGCAAGCGTGAAGGCCGTGATGGATTCGGTGGCGGCGGTCGCGACGGCGGCGGTTTTGGTGGCGGACGTGATGGTGGTGGGTTTGGTGGAGGCCGCGAAGGCGGTTTCGGCGGAGGCCGTGAAGGTGGCGGTGGCTTCCGTGGTGATAAGGGTGGTTCGGAGCGGGGAGCTTAATCTCTGCACGACAGAGACTCCCATAATTCCGTTTCTCTTGTTGGCAAGGTCACGTCGGCTGGAAAGCTTCGTTACACTCCCTCAGGAATTGCTGTCTTAGAGTTTGCAATAGCGGTGGAGCAGTCTTTTCTAGGGACTGCCTCTCGCGGACGATACGATATTTTGGCGGTTGGTGAGTTAGGGGCGGGTCTGGAGCACAAGCTCCGAGTGGGTGTTCCCGTGAAAGTAGCTGGGCAACTTTGGCTGCGCGAGTTCCGAAATCGGAAAGGCACAGCTGTCAAAGAAGTCAAAATCGTGGGTAAATCCATTTCGATTGTGAAACCCGAACCCAAACTACCCATAGAAAAACAGGACGAAAAAAGTGCGCCTAGACAATGACAGGCCAGTCGAGCAGCAAACGCCGGCACCAGATTTTTTCTCGGTACTGAGCTTTGGTGTGCTTTGCGGTCTAGGCATTGTCAGTTTTCTCTTTAGTCCCCTCGCGATGCTCTGGGCTCACACCCGAATGGTCGAGCCCTGGCCAAAGTTGGCAGCTGTTATCGGAGCTGTCGTCGCTATTGCAGTTTTTAATCAATCGCCAGCAGTCGTGGTGCTTAGTTTCGTTTACGGATTAGTCTGTGCCGACACCATCATCCGCGGCATCTCCCGACCGGTTGGGTTTCTCAGAGTTGTTGCGGTGGGAATGACCATCACAACGCTAGTTATCGTGTTTCTGGCCCGGATGGAAAATCTCGATCCGTGGGCATTTTGGGTTCGCCAAGTTTCGGATACGGTCGATGCTCTCGCCATTCAATGGCAGCAATCTTCCGCAGAGCCGATGGATTGGAATGCTTGGAAGCAAATTTTCATCCACGAAGGCCCGTTTCAATACGTTGCCCTGCTCCTTCTGACATTCTGGTTCGCAGTCGGCGCCGGCGCCCATTTTGGTTGGACCGAGAGTCCAAACCCCTGGAGCGCTAACAATCTCAAGGCAATGCCGCTCTTAAAGTCGGCAAGCTTTGTGTTTCTTGGACTTTTCGTGGTAGTAGCTTTTAGGATTATTCCCGGATTAAGCGGGCTTTTGGGAATCGGGCGCGCCTGGATGTTTGTCCAGGGTTCAGTGGTTCTTTCTAAATGGTTGGGACTCAGAAATTTGACCCGGCCCCAAAAGACGCTGGCGTACTGCCTGGGTATTTTTCCAGGCTTTTACGCTTTGATTGGTTTGGGTGTTATTGGACCTTGGTTAGTAGGACCGTGGTTTAAATTGCGGTCAGGTTTAAAGGAGAAGACGTGAAAGTTATCTTGAAGCAAGATGTGAGCAACTTGGGAGACGCAGGCACTATCGTGAGCGTTCGCGACGGTTACGCGCGCAACTACCTCCTCCCTCGTGCAGTTGCGATTCCAGCAACACAAAACAATTTAAAGGCCTTTGAGCACGAGCGCCGTGCTCTCGATGCCCGCAAGACCAAGCGTAAGAAGGAAGCAGACGGCTTGAAGCAACAGCTCGAGCGCGTTTCTATTTCCATCGCGAAAAAAGTCGGTGAACAGGACAAGTTGTTCGGTTCCGTCACTACGCAGGACATTGAAAAAGCATTCACCACCGAAGGCTTCCAGGTCGACAAGAAGGACATCCTTCTTACAGAACCTATCAAAGCTTTGGGTGTTTACACGGTTCCCGTCCGCGTTTTTGACGACGTGGTAGCGAATACGAAAGTCTGGGTAGTGCGCGAGTAGCGCTTGCCTTGGCTAGTAACGCTTGTTTATTAGCGTATTGAAAAAAAATCGCCGCCCTCTCATTTCGGTAGATAGTCTCGGGTAAAGAACTCTTCCGGAAATTTAGAGGGCGGCTTTTTTTATCTGAGCTGCGCCGAGGGTTGCCTACCTCGTACGCCCTCTGTTCATGGCCGGTCAGTCTCCAGTTCTTCTTTGGGAGTCAGCCATTCGTATAAGGAGCTAAAACTGTGAGAACCTTTAGTTCCAATTAAAACCAATTCCACCGAATCAACGGTTTCACCGAACAGTTTCACTTCTAAAGATCGCAAGGCGCGATTTTTTGCGGAAACTCTTTCAAGCCGAACACCATCTTTGCCGCCCCAATAAAATCGTTTCCAGCCGATTTCTTCGAGCTCACGCACGGTGCCTTCATCCAATTGATCGATTTCCTTCACACGAAGTTTGGTCGAAGTGGACGTCTGTGGATCCACTGGACCAATCAATTCTGTGTATGAATCCGAAACGCGCGTCGTCCAACCGCGCACCGCAGGCGGAAGAGTAATCTCGCCTTCTGCGGACCGGTCAGCGGTTCCTTCGAAACCTAGTTGGCCATTTCCAATTTCAATTCCCGCGGAGCGGGCATTGTCGGTCGCCGGGAAAGCGTGTACGCAGAGCGCGCTGGTGGTTCCAATCACCACCGCCACCGAAGCTGCGATCGATCGCAGTTCGTTACGCCAAGAAATATAACCCATCATGCGTTTTCTCCCTTATTAGTCACAGGGAATAGATACAGCCCCACGAAGTAAACTTCGTCGCCCGTTCTATCCAATCCATATTTCCTGTTTAACTTTTTCCGAAACTCTTTGAGTTCTTCCTTCATCTCTTTAACCCGATGGGAAGGAACCGAAAGCACTAATCCCGATAACTCGCGCCGATCCATCGGCACCGAGAAGATAGAGTTAATCGCTTTGCGTAAGAAAGTACGATGAAGACTGCGAATCACGTGTGAAGGCACTTCATCGGAGCTGGTAAGGAGCGGCTCGCGTTGCGCCAACTTTCCTTGCTCGTTTCTTTCCAAAATATTTAGGCGGACCAGCAGCTCCAGGCTCTCTTTCGCTTGCGCCTCGGTGATCTTGTTCCCTAGGCGACGCGCGATCCAAGCCGGATCTTCTTTAAAATCTTTATTGAGAACTAGTTCGCGAATAACCGCGTGGTACCAGTCCAGTAGAAACTTAATTTTGTCCGAGCGCAGAGGAACAGGTGTGCGTTGCTTCTCTTGGTACTTCAAGAGCGAGCGTAAGTGCTGTTCCTTGCTGTCTGGATCGGAAACTTCTTGGTAGAGGACCAATTCGCGAAAATATTTTTCTTCGTCGCGCGTAAGTCCTAGTCCGCGAGCGAACTGATAAATCGTGCGGTCTGTGATGCGTCTTTTGCCATCTACAACCAGTTTTAAATAGTTTGGTGAACCCAGCTTCGCTTTCCGAGCAAATAGTCGGTAGCTGTAAGCAGAGTTTCGGCTCTTGTGGTGCCGATAGTAATCCTGCAGGTATTCTCGATAGTCGAAGTAATCAAACAGACTAGGAGGAGAGGATTCGAAAACTTTTTCAGATGAAGGAGTTGGGAGTGCTGAGCGTGTGTAGTCGTGCGAATTTCGCTTTTCAGTCTTGGAATCTAATTTGGCGTCGAGTTTTTTTTCGGGCTTGCGATCGGGTTTACCGTCTCCCCGTTCCGGCCGACTCTCGACTTTGCCTTCAAGATTATCCATTCACCCATTGGACCAAAATGGCCCGTCCCCTAAGATCGGTGTTAACACGGGTTACCAAACGAATACAATTTTTTGTTGTTTTTAACAGGTGTTATGCGCAGCGAGCCAAGCTCACCTAGCTGGTGGCCTCAGACGTAGGCTGCGCAGGCTCGGACGGGGTTTCGGCCTTTTCGAAAAGACGCGAGAAATTTTCCATAACAAGGTCCATATGAGCCAGCTGTTTGGGCGAATCCTTCAGTCGAACTTCAGATCCTAAGTAAGAAAAGTCGGGTCCAAGCTCAAGACTTGCAGCTGCTAATGGCTCATCTAATGCCATGCGGGACAGATAAATAATCCGCTCACTCTCTACTGACTGATCTAAATCCGGAAATTGACGAAAGAGCTCGCGCTTAAAATTGCGCAGACAATGCGCAACTTCTTCTTTATTTTCCGACAGCGCTTCTTCGAGGTAAAGAGTCCAGTAAATAACTTGCTTGTTATCGTCGATAAACAGCGGTGTGCCAGTCGCACGCGCTTTGCCATCACCAAAGCGAAATGAAATTCCGATCGAATTTTTATTCGTCGTAAAAAGCTTATTCAAATGCATTTGCAGAACAACTGCGCCAAGTTCTCGTCGATTCTTTGGAATTTTCCACTGCGCGGCAGATGCTTCCGAACAACATTTAAAAAAGTCTGCAAGCGGCGCACACCAAAGAGCGCGCTCATACTCGTATTCACTTCCGTCGGAGCACCAAACTTTTTTCTGCTCGAGAGAAACTCTCACTGCAGTTTTGTCCGTTTCAAATTTGCCGAGCAATTCCGGAGTGAAGCTCTGGAGAAACCAATCCGCAGTCGGCTGTGCGGGACGGAAGAACTTGGCTCGGGAGAAATAGGCTTCCCAAGGCTCGACCCCGCTTGCCTGCTCTACCCAGGCACCTTTTTTCGCTTCTACAGCGACGTCTTCAATAAATTCCCATTCTGTAGTGGGAAACAACGTCTGCAACTTACCCTTGCTGACCTCGTCTTGTACCCGCGGAACTGAGCTCAAAATGCGGCCCCCGAGCTGCTCCCCACGCTCAAGTCCTACCCAATCCACACCTGTTTCCTGCAGGTTTTTAGCGGCCATAAGCCCAGATAAGCCGCCACCAATGATAAGAAACTTCTTCATAGGCCTAAACTTACCTTTAAACTTTTCTTCCAACAACTTTCAGGGCGATCGGGGATAGCCGTTTTAAGACCCTTATCCAGTAAGCGTCTTCAGCCATGCTAATTATTTAAAAATACAGGGTTGACACATAGATGGGTTCCTCCTAAATATCGACCTCTCAAGACGGTTCTCGGTCTTTGAAAACTAAATAGCAGTGACGCGTGAATGAATCGGGCCAACAAAATTCGTTGAGACTCGAATTTAAAAATAGTCTCAACTTCAAAAAGATTGTGAGCTAAACGAAAGTTTAGTTCCGTCGATTTAACTGAAGAGTTTGATCCTGGCTCAGAACGAACGCTGGCGGCGTGCCTAATACATGCAAGTCGAACGAGAAAGTGGCTTCGGCCATGAGTACAGTGGCAGACGGGTGAGTAATACATAGGTAACCTTCCCCTAAGATGAGGACAACCTTCCGAAAGGAGGGCTAATACTGAATGAGACCACAGTGACATATGTCACAGGGGTTAAAGACGGCCTCTACTTGTAAGCTTTCACTTAGGGATGGGCTTATGCACCATTAGCTAGTTGGTAGGGTAACGGCCTACCAAGGCTTCGATGGTTAGCTGATCTGAGAGGTTGATCAGCCACACTGGAACTGAGACACGGTCCAGACTCCTACGGGAGGCAGCAGTAGGGAATATTGCGCAATGGAGGAAACTCTGACGCAGCGACGCCGCGTGGGTGACGAAGGCTTTCGGGTCGTAAAGCCCTGTCGGAGGGGACGAAAGACTCCAGAATAATACTCTGGAGGGATGACGGTACCCTCAAAGGAAGCACCGGCTAACTACGTGCCAGCAGCCGCGGTAATACGTAGGGTGCAAGCGTTGTTCGGAATCATTGGGCGTAAAGCGTGTGTAGGTTGTTTATCAAGTTGATTGTGAAATCCCTCGGCTCAACCGAGGAAGTGCAGTCAAAACTAATAAGCTAGAGGACAGCAGAGGATGGTGGAATTCCAAGTGTAGAGGTGAAATTCGTAGATATTTGGAGGAATACCGGCGGCGAAGGCGGCCATCTGGACTGTTCCTGACACTGAGACACGAAAGCGTGGGTAGCAAACAGGATTAGATACCCTGGTAGTCCACGCCGTAAACGATGGGTACTAGATGTTGTAGGAATTGACCCCTGCAGTGTCGACGCTAACGCATTAAGTACCCCGCCTGGGAAGTACGGTCGCAAGATTAAAACTCAAAGGAATTGACGGGGGCCCGCACAAGCGGTGGAGCAT
>Ga0163144_10006868_pt1 | contig 25041 bp, 20 predicted proteins | sample OliLak19BULKMAT1_FD_123175 | JGI IMG/M metagenome (GOLD analysis project Ga0163144, IMG submission 123175) | Freshwater microbial mat bacterial communities from Lake Vanda, McMurdo Dry Valleys, Antarctica - Oligotrophic Lake LV.19.BULKMAT1 | ecosystem: Environmental > Aquatic > Freshwater >... | reverse complement strand
ACTAAAAGACAAAAAATTGAGTATTCAGTGGGATGATTTGCTATTCCCAATAAAATCTATGGCGAAAGAGGTTCGTGAGATAAAAGAACGGTTAGAACCTACAGAAGAGCCAGTGGATGCAAAGCAGATGGGTGAAATCTACTCGCAAAATCCAAGAGTGCTGCCAGGCTTGGAATCGAACCAAGATTAGAAGCTTCAAAGGCTCCTGTCCTACCATTAGACGATCTGGCAATGTGCCCATATTACCTCGACAAGCGTATTCCTACAAATAGGTATTTTGATTACACCCTCACTCTAAGCTATGATAGTAAGACATGCAGGAACATACTACCCACACCCTGATCATCTCTGATTTGCACCTTGGATCTGCAGGATCGTCGGCAACCAAAATACACACACTCCTAGAACACATGCGATTCAAGAGACTACTCATTCTTGGTGACCTTTTCGATCATGCAAACATAAAAAGATTAAAAAAAGAAGATTGGCAGTTTCTTTCTCAGTTGGCCGGTATTGCTGATAATGATATCGAAGTAGTATGGATCAAGGGTAATCACGATCGAGAATTCCCCCACACCCTTTCGCAATTACAACGGGTGAATATCACTGAAGAATATGTCTGGAATGATGGTGGTAAAAAATATATTGCAATACACGGCGATCAGTTCGATAAAAATATTCGTGAAAAACGTGCAAACAATATGCTTGCGCATGCGTTTAGTCTTACTCTGAGTTTTCTTGGTCTCAAAAATAAACTAGTCATGAGCACCGTAGGCTCTTTCTATGCATGGCTCATAGGACTTTCAGATAGCGTAGCTCTTGAAGCTTTCGAATACGGTATCAAACACGATGCTGACTATATTATGTGCGGACATACCCATATTCCCGTTATCAAAACACACGTACACAACCAAAAAGAACTGAAGTATCTCAACACTGGTTCGTGGACACAATTTGGTCCAACCTATATCACCATCGACAAAGACGGACCTAAGCTACATTCTTTTCGAATAAAGAAATAAAGACCAACTCAAGAGGAATCGCTGGGGCTGAGGCAAAGCGCATTGCTTGCTCTGCTTTTAAAAGTTCAAGAAGTAATTTTGAATTAATAGCAGAATCTTTTTTTGTGGCAATAGAGTTTACGATCTGCGATTCCTCTTCACTAAGTTCCGCCAAAAGGTCAGAAGCCAAAGAAGGCGCAGTGCGAGTAAGAAGCACAGTACGTACACGATCCATCAAAAGACTAAGAATAAGTTTCATTGAGACCTGTGAAGCATCTGCCTCTGCCAGAGCCCTAAGTCCCCTCTGCGTATCCTTGTGATCGAGGGCGTGTATAAGATCATTGATAAGTACCGATTTAGGAGCACCAGTAATTTCCTCTGCTTGAGCAAGAGTAATTTTGCCTTCAGGATAAGCACTAATGACCTTTTGGAGTGCTCCGAGTGTATCACGATATGATCCATCACCAATACGCGCAATGACTTCTGCAACGCCTTTTGCAAGATCAACACTCTCAAGATCAGCAACATTGTTGACTGCTTTTACGAGGTGCACTTTTGACGGTACATTAAACTGTAGTAGCTGACAGCGGGACACAATGGTATCAGGAAGCTTCTCTGTTTCTGTGGTGGCTAATATAAAAATAACATGTGCGGGAGGCTCTTCAATTGTTTTCAAAAGTGCATTGAATGCAGATTTCGAAAGCATGTGGGCTTCATCGAGTAGATAGATTTTATATTTCGATTCAAATGGCATCACGTAGACCGATTCTGTAATTGCACGCACGTCGTCGACACCAGTATTTGACGCAGCATCGATTTCATAGAGATCAGTTTCACCCACATCGAGTGCTCGTGCAAAAATACGCGCCACCGAAGTCTTACCTGTACCACGCGATCCTGCAAAAATATATGCATGGGCGATCGTGTCATTTTTAATTGATTGATCAAGAAGAGTGACAATATGATCTTGACCAATGACATCTTTAAACGTCTGTGGACGATATTTTCGATAGAGTGACGTGTGTTCCATATGCGAACCATTATACCGCAGACATAAAAAAAGCCCCACACATTAGTGAGGGGCTTATGAAATTACCTTTGCTTTACGAGCCCTGACTCAAGTGAGTCGTGGGTTCTGCGTAGTAGGGTCCTTGTGTGATATGACGATTCGCGCCGTGATGTCAGGACGCCGTCGGGGCGCTCCTGATGACCTTGTTGGCGATTGCGTTGTTGATGTGTCCCAAAATCAAATTGATTTGGTTGAAGCCATGTGCAGTCGGGTCGTGCGTGAGGCGAATCATATATGATTCCTTTCTAAACTAACCCAGCGAGGTAAATGACACTTTGTCATTAATTTCCTGCTGTTCATTACATATGATATCACACCCAGTTTTATTGTCAAGTATTTTTCTCTGCAATTGTATCGAACAAGTTCCGTATCGTACGAAATTGTGTCACCTAATTGTCTAGACTATTTTGAAATACGCGAGTATAGAAGTAATAGCTGCAATGATTATAAGAGGAATGACTGCGCATGCATTATTAAAGTAATAAAGCGCCCCTACAGCTATGATCGTAGCAAATAAATAGAATAAAATTCGTTTTGTCACTTGGCTTGTTTCGTTGAACATGAACTCTCCCACAATATAGATTGCAAGCATAATAGCGAGTGCAATAACAATACATACCCAAGTAAAACCAGCTTCTATAGGAGTAGTTGTGGTACCTGCCGTAAAAGTACTTGTAGCGGTGCTTGTTGCGTCATCGAGCGTGACAATCTGTGAAAGCGGTTCGGTAGTCTGTGTAGCAATAGCGAGGCGACTATTTTTAACAATAGGATTGTTTAAGCGTGTGTCGTTCTGTATCGCATTCTCAGTTGAAGATGAAGTAATGAAAGCGCCAGCAACGATTGGTGCGGGTGCAGTAACTGAAGTTGCTTGTGAAGAAGGGGCTCCGCTAGAAGAACCACCTTGGGAACCAGGATTGTTATCAATAGGATCTGTGGAGGTAGGTGTACATGTCTGTGTAGTTGTAATAAGAGAGTAAATAACTCCGCCTGGGTTATTGAGCTCAGTTCCCAGTCCTGTGTAAAAATGAGCTGCATTGATTGCTGTAATAGTGACCGTGTTTGTTCCCGATTGAAGTGAAGATGCAATGTCGTATATCTTTGGCGCAAGAAAATTGCCTTCATTGAATTCAGAAATAAGTTGTATGCCATTTACTACTACAGTAAAGTAATCATCGGCAGAGATAGTAAGTATCGATGCATTCACCGTTCCTGAAAGCTGAACTGCTTCAGTAAAAGTAGTTGTTTCGATTGAATTAGGACTTGAAACAAACTGACTTTTCCAAATCCACATTGCATTGGGGATAGCTGTCCAAATAGGACTTCGGTACGTTTCGACGGCGTTCTGGCTGATTGTTCCGGCCTCTACCTGCGTATTGGTACTACTTACGATTGTAGCGGTAGTCGTAGAACAGACTTCGGCAAACACAGCACCAGGTAAAACCAATAGACCAAGTGATAGTACGGCGGTTGTAAATGTTTTCATGTGTATTTTAATAGTAATTGATTTCTACAACAAAGCGTTACAAATGTCAATGATATTTATTTAAGCTCTATAAACGGATCGATATAGTGTACCGCGATACCTCCGAAATTTGAGTATACTCCTAGTGCATTATTGATAGCAGTAATTTCTTCTAAATATCGCTGTTTAGAAGTGTTATAAAATGTCACGTACGCTGGATCAACGTTGCCGGTCTCCTGAGCGACGATAATACGAGTTGACGAAGTATTCAATGAGGCTCCTGCAACTTCTATTTTTGAAAGTTGTATTGAACCATCATCTCCTGCTGCGGTATTGCGATATGCCATGATAATGATACTACTACCTGCGCGTGTATTGAGGATACGCAGCACGTGATTGAATGCGTATGTGTCTATACCCGCATACTCAAATGAAGGTGTCCATGCTTGTTGATCGTCATAAAAATGGGGCACAACTACTGAGAAGCGAATATTTGTATCTTGAAATCTTATATTGGTCTCGTCGACAAGTTGAACAAAATTGTGAAGCAGTCGAGCCTTGTTGATATCCGTAGTGTACGTAGGTAGCAAATAAGGTTCTACGTCATATTGAAAACCTCTAAGTTTGTAGACTCGAGACGTATTGTATTCTTTGACATAATTTACAATCACTGAGGCTTTCCATTTTGAAGACACTTCAGCCCAATCCCTCCATCCGCCCAATGCGTCTACGGCAATTCCCCTTGCCTGCGCTGCGCGTATGAACGACTCTAACGCATCGCTATATGCATTTTTTGCAGCTTCTTTTTCTAGTCCCTCTGGAAGTGCGTATATATCGAGATAATCGTCAATGGTGACATACAGTGTATTGATACCATTTGCCACTGAAACGTCGAGTATTTTATTTATATACGCAGCAGACATTTGCTTTGGTGAATTCCAAACCCAACTTCCGTATTCTCTGCTTGTAGTTTGGTGGATCGTCGTCGGTGTTGTTGTAGAAACAGAAGCAGGTGCAAAAGTTGAATCGACAGTTGGCTGCGGTATGATCTTTACCGATGTTTTCGTACATGAGTCAGCACTCTTATCAGCAGAAGTGCACGCCTCCATGTGCACAACATTTTCTATTGATTCGCCCGAATGACGAATTTCAAATGAAATCGCATAACTTTCCCCCACTTCGAGGGTTCCTATTTTCCAATAATAATTTGAGGCGGTCGGTTTGGGTGTTGAATATACAAACACAGCACTGTCCGAATAATAATTAGATACGCTGACGTTCTGACACCTATTTTTACCTGAGTTTATGACCGTCATATCGTATCTGATAGCACCGCCTGAAACGACAGATGTCTGACGAGGTATCATAGAAAGGGTTATCTGACATCTTGTAGCTCTTATTTTGACTACAGCGGCTTCTTGATAGCCCACGTCTGACCCTAAAGACATTCGTGATACTCGATCAATAGAAGCATCGCCGTATTGTCCAAGACGTTCGTCAATAGCCACTGCGGCCGGTACAGCAACAGTGTGACGTGTGTAGTACACCACTGCCAACACACATAGTGCTATAAGAAAGAGTGTGCTCGCTATCATTTTTTTATTCATCAGTATATTCGTTGGTAAGTATCATATTTAACCACGAACCCCCTTTCTTTGCCATTTTTGCCACTTAAGTTCCTTTTTTCTAATGAGTCCCCATATCGATTTAAATAATGCATTGACCTCGACAAATGTTGCAACGTAGAACAAAAGCCAACCTATAGGAGAGAGCAAATAGAAAGATATTTTTCTTGTCGATTTATCATCAAATAATATCTGAACGTAGAACATGAATCCTACTACAACAATACCTGAAATAAATGATGAAAAATCATTGACTAAATAAGAGTATGTGTACAGAAATATAAGAAAGAAAAGTTCGAATGCAAGCTGAGATTCGCCAAACCACGCAAGTGGAAGCACGACCCAACTCAAGATCTTGTTGTGTCGTCGCTGTCCACTGAAGAAAAGGTGTCTATGCTGGAAAAACGTTTCAAAACGCCCACGCTTCCATCGTAAACGTTGGTTCACTAGTCCCCCAATCTCGCTTGCACCCTCAGTATAAATAAGTGCATCTGAAGCATAGACGATTTTCATACCAGCATCTTGTATGCGTACCGACAATTCGATATCTTCAGTGATATTTTTAGTATTGTATACGCCCACTTTTTGTATCGTTTCTTTTCGAAATGCACCCGCTGCGCCACCAATAATATATATAGTGTTCATTACCGAATCTGCTTTTTTAAAATAAAATGAAAAAAGAAATTCCAAGTACTGGATTACTCCTATAATCGTATTGGTATTTCCAATTTTTACATTACCAACTGCGGCCATTACTTTAGGGTCAACAAAATATCGCACGAAGTTTTTAATCGTATCTGGCAGAACGATACAGTCGGCATCAATAGACATAAGAATGTCACCTTTAGAGATATCAATTGCACTATTGAGCGCAGCACCCTTACCACCGTTTTCCTTATAAATATACACGATATCAATTACATCTTCCCTGTCTTTGTTTTCAAACTCACATACCGCTTTAAAAGCCCGTATGAGTTTGTCAGAATCATCGGTTGATCCGTCATTGACAATGATAATTTCAACGTTACGATAAGTACTCTGAAGAACCGTTTTGACGGTCTCGAGCACTCCAAATGATTCATTCCACGCTGGAATCATGACTGATACACGCGGGTTGAATCGCTTAAGTTTGTGACGGTACTTTCTATCTTTGTATGCCACAACAACGTCATACCACGGACTTATAATCATATATGCAAAATACTTGCAAAGAAGCACTGAGGCGCTTGAAACGATAATGACACGAAGAAGAGGAAAATCCATTGCGCTCTTAGGAGAGAGAACAAATGCAGATACAACAATGCTTACGGTTATCACATAGAGTGATACATACACCAGTATCTTCTTAGTGTCTATACGATTTTTGTTCATAAGGTCTTAATGAAGTTGGTACAGAGCCGTGCAAGAATATTTGAGAGAATAATAAAAAGTATAAAAACCGTTACTATTCGATATGCAAGTGCTTCAAAGATATACAACGAATCAATAATAAGCACACAGGTGATAAGAGTGCACCCTATACCCACCAATATTACATAGACCAGATTAAAGATATTTGATTGAGTAATTTTAAACATATATATTAAAATGCCTGCACTGAGTACTCAAGCAGCGTGACAAGTGTCGATCTTTTTATATTTACCGCATTTTTGATGTCCCGAATTGCATTCATTGCTTCTTGCACTTGAATAGTACTCATGGTGCTGATATCTATGTCCTTATGCTTAATCATTTGGTTTTTTACTAGTTCAATCTGTGCAGCTGAAAGAGCAATAAATTCGGCAGTTTCTGTATTTATATCCGCGATCATCTTTTGCTGATACACGGAAAGGTCCCAAAAATCAGCAGAGTTTGTTGTATATTGATTTACAAGCTGAACGTGCGACCGAAGTGCAATGACCGAATCAGCTAGTTCTGGATATGAACCAATAATGCTTGCCATGACATCTTTCTTGATATCTCCATTATTGGGAGTGGTCAATCGAGTTTTGTCATAAGAATAATTAGCGTCGCTATACACCGAAGCAATACGTTTATTCATTTCACTGCTACCAACCAACATCTTTGAAAAGAAATTAATATCATTGTGTACATCATGTACACGACCATCAGGCAAAATATTGTCTATAAGTGCCCACCTTCCAGCTTTAAGTTCTGATATCTGTCCTTTCAGCACATTACTTACCAGAAAACGATTAGACTGTTGAATACCGACCACCTCGCCGCGGACATTCACGAGTGCTCCGCCCTCAAACATAGGAAGTTTAAGTGATGCAGATATTCTATCACCGTCACGCTTATATAATATGCCGTCGTTGAAATCGATCCCTTTGTCGACAGAAGAAGAATAACCAACAGCAAAAACCACATCCGAAAGATGTGTCTTTTGTGAATTAATCAGTACCGCAGCAGTAAGATCGTCGGCGAAGATACGCACCAGCGCAAGATTTGTATACTGGTCGATTCCTATTACCTTGCCAGTGTACGATACACCAGAATACACTGTCACTTTTACGTTGGATTTATCGATCACAGTCTTTGCGGTCGTCAGGATGTATACAAGTGAGCTCTTCGAAGATGCTTCGACAATAATACCGTTTCCTTTTGTGGTATCAGATTCTATATAGACAACAAATGGTTTTGCAATGCTAAGTGTATCTAATACACTTGTTGACGTGGCAACAACAATAGGAATAGAAGTTGTTGCAACTGTTTTAATTAAAATTGGAGCTTTGACTGGTGCCTTAACAACTTGTATTAAGGTCGACGTAGCGATAGTGGGGGTGAGGGCGATGCTTGTGTGCGACATCGTGGTCGTACTCAGAAGTATTCGAGAATCATTGATGGAAGAAAAATAACTCTTAACGGGCAATGTATAAATTGCCACTGGTAGCAAGACTGCATACACTATGAATAATGTGATTATTTTTTTCTTCATATATACGAATTAGACTAACGCAATATGCGAATAAATATAACACTTATTATTTAAAAAGTCAATGAATGCGTACGTAAATAGATAAATGCAGTCTATTTAGACTTTGATTGAAGAAAATTTTTTACTATTGTTGCAACATCTTTTGAAGATGTTGTACCCATAAGCCGTACCCTAAGATCCGATGCACCTTCAAAACCACTCACATATGCTTTATAGTGTTTACGCATCACTGCAAAGTTTTTTACATCACCTAATAATTTTTCAAAAAGCCGCGTATGTTTGAGCATTACTTTTAATTTTTCTTCAATGGAGATACTCCCCTGCTTTTTTGTAAATAACCAAGGATTACCAAATATCCCCCTTCCAATCATAACGCCGTCTGCGCCAGTTTCATCGGCACGGCGCTGCGCATCGGCAAGATTCATGACATCACCATTACCAAAAATAAGTGTTGTACTTTTGAGTTCGTCACGAATCTCTACTGCTCGTTTTACCCTTTCCCATCGTGCTGGTACTAATGACATATCTTTGCGGGTACGTGCGTGAACTGTAATGAGCGCGGGCTTCTCTTTTAAAAGCTCAGGTAGCCACTCTTCAAGTTCATCTTTATTCCAGCCAAGGCGAGTTTTTACTGACACAGGTAGACCAGCAGCACCTTCTTTAGCGGCACGAATAAGCTCGCACGCCAATTTTGGCGTCTTCATGAGTGCTGCACCTGCACCCTGTTTCTCAACTGATCGGTCAGGACAACCCATATTGATATCGATACCATCGAAACCCATTGATACAGCTAGTTGCGCAGCTTTCTTCATATGTTCTGGGGTTGCCGTAAAAAACTGGGCGATGATTGCCTTCTCTTTTTTAGAATATAGCAAATGCCTAAGCAATTTTTCTTTACCTATACCCTTTGCAAGAGCCAGACCATCTGCGGATACAAACTCTGTCCACATTGCATCGGGTTTTCCATGAGTTGCGATAACACTTCGAAATGCCGCGTCAGTGACATCGGCCATGGGTGCAAGCACACAGAGTGTGCGCTTTTCTTTTAAGCTCTTAGTCTTAAGGGTACTCCAAATATTTTTCATTAATGTGGTTTATAGTAGACCTTGTTGCCGAACCTAATATCTATGTATTCTAATTTTTTACTTTCTATTTTTTCTTTTAGTGTCTGATCAGTTAAAAGCATCTTTAATACATCGAGTCTATCGGTGGGGTTTTGGGCAAGAGCAATCTTAATGGTAAATCCTTCGGTAGTCAAAACTTCTCCATCGGCTTCAGGGGTAATATTGAGTGACGTGGCGTGCATGCTAAATTGTGACAGACCACGAACAAATGTTATGGCATTGGTAAAATACGGAACGTGATTTTGTTCGATATAGCCGGTAAATTTAAACATAGTTGCGGACGGAGTGCTTGTAGCTTTTTCGTATATCAAACCTTCTTTGTCTACATATGAACACTGATTGTCTTGGTCGCACCACAATGCCTCAAGCGTTCTCTCTTCGATAGTAATAGTGAGTGAATGCAGTCCACCACTTACTACAACATTTTTAATGCGGGGATTATACGCAAATACTGCTGAGGCAATTGCATCTTTAGGATAAAGTATTATATTGTTGCGCGAAAACACAAATGCCTTTGGCTGCACCAACAACTGTTCAACGGTACTTCTAATATATGTATCAGAAAGCGTTATCGCGCCATTAACTTTTATTTCTTTAAACTGAAACACATCTACATATGAAACAAAGGACAATACTGAAAAAAAGAGTGTGGGTATTGAAAGTACCCCAAGTGATATAACTAATATCTTTCGACGCCTATGTGTAATAAGTGTTTTTGATTGAAGGCTATATCGTCTTTTTGGTGCGGGACGCTTCATGCGCCTATAACTGATTTCCCCATATAAGGAATCAACGCGTCGGGTATTTTAATAGTTCCATCGGCCTGCTGATAATTTTCTACGATACAAGCAAGCATGCGAGGGGTTGCAACAAGAGTATTGTTGAGTGAATGTGCGTACTGAAGCGTACCCTCAATATTTTTATATCGAATATTGAGTCGTCGAGTTTGAAAATCATGAAAATACGAAGACGAATGTGTTTCGCGGTATTTTTGTTGTGAAGGCATCCACACTTCGATATCGTATTTTTTTACTTGCCCAAGACCAAGGTCACCACCGCAGTTGACCACCACACGATACGGAAGTTTAAGTTCTTGTAATAGTTCTTCTACATTCTTGGTAAGCTCCTCGTGAAGCACAACTGATTGCTCGTGATTGGCTTCACATAGAACCACTTGTTCAAGTTTAAAAAATTCGTGCACACGGATAAGACCTTTTACATCTTTACTGTGACTTCCCGCTTCTCTTCTAAAACACGAAGAAAAAGCAATCATTTTCTTAGGAAGTGTTTCCTTTGCGATAACTTCATCAGAGTAGTACGCCATCGTAGCGACTTCGCCTGTGCCTGCTAGATAGTCGTTGTCTTGAGTTTTATAGAGATCATCCTCACCCTGCGGAAGATAACCTGTACCAAAAAGTGTTTGTCGATTAACAAGCGATGGAACAATCATGGGGCTGTATCCCTTTTTTACTAAAGCATTCATAAAAAACTGCCAAAGCGCGAATTCAAGCAGCGCGCCATCATTTTTCATAAAATATCCGCGAAAACCAGAAACTTTGGCCCCGCGTTCGAAATCAGCAAGATCGAGTGCCTCCATAAGTGCAATATGATCTTTGGGTACAAAAGTAAGTACTGGTTTTTCACCCACGACGCGCACTTCAAGATTGTCAGCGTCACTTTCCCCTTCAGGCACAGACATGTCGGGAATATTTGGCACCTGCACCATGAGCGTCTGCCATTCTTTCATTATTTCTTTTTGCTTTTCTTCTTCACCTGCAAGCTCTGATTTAACCTTCTGCATTTCAGTAATCATTGCTTGGCGCTCTTCTGGATTTGGAGCCTTAACTATTTTGTCATTGAAACTATTCTGAATGGTACGTTTTTTCTCAATAGACTGTAAAAGTTCCCGGCGTTTATCGTCTACGGAAATAAGCGATTCGACATCAAACAAAAGGTGTTTTTTTCGAGCTGCTTCTTTTACAAGATCTTTATTTTCTCTGATAAATCGTATGTCGAGCATGATAATTAAGTATATCTTTAGGCTTTTTTTATAAATTCATCATATCAGATATGTATGATGTGTAAATGCCACAAAAAATAGACGTAATCGCTAAAAATGATTGGCCAGAAAGCCTTTTACAGATTCCGGAAACACCCGAGATACTCTACTATACTGGCCATACTAGGTTTAAAGAAAGAAAGGAAAACAAGGATTGGAAATATGTTTGCGTTGTCGGGGCACGAAAATATTCGTCATACGGCAAGGATGTATGCGAATACATTATAGAAGGCCTGCGGGGTCTACCGATCACTATCGTGTCTGGACTTGCACTGGGAATCGATAGTGTTGCGCATGAAGCGGCAATTCGAAATGAAATTCACACAATTGCAATTCCGGGTTCTGGCCTCAAGGAACGCATCTTATACCCGAAACAAAATATTCGTCTTGCCCGAAACATACTAAAAAATGGCGGCGCGCTGATCTCGGAATTTGAGCCTGATTTTGTATCGACCGTGTGGGCATTCCCTAAGCGCAATAGAATAATGGCTGGACTCTGTGATCTGGTGATCATTATAGAAGCTACCAAAGAATCCGGTAGCCTTATCACCGCACGTCTGGCGCTTGATTACAATAAAACTGTCTGTACGGTTCCCGGATCAATCTTTTCTAAAAATTCAGAGGGACCGCACTATTTATTAAAACAAGGCGCGGTCCCTATTTCTCACAGTGATGACATCAAAGATATTCTCGGATTTTCCAAAGACCAAAACACAGAACAAGTTTCACTTTTTACTAATCTTACCGATGATCAAACAAAAATCATCGATATTCTTTCATTTCCTATGACAAAATCAGAACTAATCGGCTCAGTTGGGTGGCCGGTCTACAAAACACAAATTGTACTTATGGAACTTGAGATCAAGGGTCTTATAAAAGAGCTGTACGGACACGTCAGAAGGACAAACTAAACAACTCTTTAATTTGCAAAAAATAATCTTTGTAGTAATAATGAACCAACCATGAAACTTCTCATCGTAGAATCCCCTGCCAAAGCAAAGACCATTTCAAAATATCTCGATGGTGCATATACCGTTAAGGCATCGGTGGGGCATATTCGTGATTTACCTAAAAACAACAAAAAAGCAATTGATCTTGATGGTTTTGTTCCCCACTACGAAATCTGCAAGGGTAAAGAAGATGTGGTTGCAGAAATTAAAGCACTTTCAAAAAAAGCGACTGAAGTCCTTCTCGCAACCGACCCCGACCGCGAAGGCGAAGCTATTGCATGGCATATCCAGCAAGCAGTAGGACTTAAAAAACCAAAACGCATTGTCTTTCACGAAATCACTAAAGACGCAGTACAAGAAGCAGTGAAGCATCCGCGCGACATCGATGAGAACCTGCGAAAAGCACAGGAAGCACGAAGAGTGCTCGATCGACTGGTGGGTTACGATCTCTCAGGTCTTATTTGGAAAAAAGTTCGCTACGGACTTTCTGCGGGACGTGTACAGTCGCCAGCCCTTCGTATCATCATGGAACGTGAGCGTGAGATACGCGCATTTATTCCCGAAACATTTTGGGTCTTGTCAGCAAATGTAAAAACTGAAAAAGGTATCGATCTATTACTCACTGCAGCAGAAGAGCCACGCGACAAAAAACGTGTCAATGAAATACTCAATGCTGCCAATAAAAAACCTTGGGCAGTAACTGAAGTAAAGCAAACTGAAGTAAAACGTTCGCCTCGTGCACCATTTACCACTTCTACCCTCCAACAAGCAGCAAGCACTCGTCTTGGATTTAGTCCTGCACGCACCATGGGTGTCGCCCAGAAGCTTTACGAAGCTGGCTACATCACCTATATGCGTACTGACAGCACACACCTGAGCACGCTTGCGGTAGGACAAATTTCTACATTTGTTCAAAAAAAGCATGGGAAAAACTATCTTGAAGTCCGTGAATGGAAAACAAAATCAAAAAACGCCCAGGAAGCACACGAAGCTATCCGTCCTACCGATGCAGCAAAAGAATTTGCTGGCAATAACGAAGAGCAGAAGAAACTCTACAATCTTATATGGAAGCGCACCGTTACGTCACAGATGGCCGATGCCAAGACCTTGCGTACGAAAATTACTGGTAAACCCAACGATCCCATTGTTCCTGATTTCTCTATCACAGGATCAGTAGTACTCTTTGACGGTTGGCTTAAGGTAGATCCTGAAGGCACCGGAGACGAAATGACGCTTCCTGATCTTAAAGAAAATGATCAATTAAAACTTATCGATATACAAAGCCTTGAAAAGCAAACGGAGCCGCCATCACGATATTCCGAAGCGGGCCTCGTCAAAGAACTCGAAAAAAGAGGTATCGGTCGACCAAGTACTTATGCATTGATTATTAAAACTCTCGAAGACCGCGGATATGTAACCAAAGAAAATCGTTCGCTTACTCCGACCGATACCGGCGACGTGGTCTCTACTTTTTTGGAAAATAATTTTGGCAATTATATCAGTGACACTTTCACTGCTACCATGGAAGACTCCCTCGACGAAATTGCCGAAGGTAAAAAAGAATACGCAAAGACGCTCAAGGATTTTTATACCCCTTTTACCAAAGAGCTCAAGCTCAAATCTAAAAACACCGAAAAGCTTACTGATCTTGGTCCCGTCCCACCAGAATTCAAATGTCCCGTGTGCGCAAGCCCCATGGTCTACAAGCTTTCGCGCATGGGCAAATTTATGAGCTGTTCACGTTTTCCCGAATGTACTGGAGCACTTTCTGATACGGGAGAAGAAATGCAAAAAGAAAAAATTATTGGCACCGATCCAGGAACCGGCTTTCCTATTAAACTTTTATCAGGACGCTTTGGCCCTTACGTTCAAATTGGCGACAAGGATAAGAAAAATCCAAAACCACGAAGAGCGAGTGTTCCGAAGGACATTGATCTGGCTGTACTCACCCAAGAACAAGCACTTGTATATCTTTCACTTCCCCGCCTTTTGGGCAATCATCCAGAAACAGGTGAACCTATTTCTGCAAACAACGGCCGCTTCGGTCCCTATATTGTCCATCAAAAAGATTTTAGATCACTTAAAACCGACAACGTTTACACTGTGACACTTGAACGCGCCCTCGAAATACTCAAAGAAGAAAAGAAAAAGAGAGGTTTCAGAAAAAAACAATTATAAACTAAAGTTCTTAATCGCATAGAGATCCTCTGAATCTTCTATTGCTTTTATTTCCACAGGAGTGCGGTCATCAACAGCTTCTGTAGGTATAGCGATAGTTTCGGCTGCAGCCCCAGGCAAAGCAACATGTGTTATTTTTTCTAGAATAGATCGGAGGTCTTCGGGAGAAAAGAAATCAATCATAACCTTGCCACCTTTTTCCTTGCGCTCGATCTGTACGCGCGTACCGAGCGATTCAGCAAATTTATTTTCTATTTCTATCATCTCAGGATCGATATACTCTTTTTTGCGTACCTTGTCTTGTGCAATTCGTCGCGCAATCCCTTCAGCTTCACGCACTGTAAGCTTTTTATACATGATTTCTTTCAAAAGTGTTGCCTGCTCCTCGGGACGATCGTTGAGCATACCCAGCGGGCGTGCATGACCTTCGGTGATAAGTCCTTGTGAAAGCGCGTTGATCACGTCCTCTGGAAGCACAAGTAGACGCAGACTGTTTGTCACGTATTCACGACTCTTGCCTACTTTCTCAGCAATTTGTGCATGCTTGAATCCAAACTGACTTACTAGTTTTTCAAATGCACGCGCTCGATCGACAGGATTAAGATCTTCACGCTGGACGTTTTCGATAATCGCCAACTCAAGCTTCATAAGATCGCTTTCATCACCAGTTTTTATAAGGACTGGCACTTCACGAAGCCCTGCAAGCTTGGAAGCACGTAAACGTCGTTCTCCAGCAATAAGCTCGTATTCTACTCCCAAGCCACCATCGAGCTTTGTAAACTCCTTACGAGTAACCACGAGCGCTTGAAGCACTCCGTACTGCCGTATGGAGTCTGCAAGTGCCTGCAATTGTATCGGGTCAAATTCTTTGCGTGGCTGAAACGGGTTTGGATTTATTTTTTCTACCTCAATCCAGAAGATGGCATTATTGTAAAACTGTGACATGGAAATATTTTATCACAAATATCTCAATTCCTAATTTCTGATTTTTATAGTAGACTCTCACCACATTGCCGAATGTGGTGGTCCCTTGGGAGGCAGGCTCACGGCTATGGGAAATTTAGATTGCCGAAGTGGCGGAATTGGCAGACGCACACGACTCAAAATCGTGCGATCGCAAGGTCATGAGGGTTCGACCCCCTCCTTCGGCACATAGATTTAGTTACATTTCATGAAGCTACTCGTTATCATCGGTCCAACGGCATCGGGAAAAACCGCACTTGCAATACAAATAGCCAAGAAACTCAATGGCGAAGTGATTTCTGCTGATTCAAGACAGGTATACAAGGGACTTAATATTGGTACCGGCAAAGTGAATAAAAAAGAAATGTCTGGTATTCCCCACCATATGCTCGACGTGGCTTCACCTAAACGTGTATATACCGTTTCGGATTATAAAATAAATGCTGAAAAAGCCATTGAAAAAATCTTCTCAAAAAACAAATTACCCATTATCTGTGGAGGTACAGGTTTCTATATTGATACACTTATTTATAACCGCGAACTACCTGACGTACCCACAAACAAAGAGCTTCGCAAAAAACTATTAAGGCTTTCAGTACAAACATTATTTTCAATGATTGAGAAAAAAGATCCTGATCGAGCAAAGACAATTGATAGACACAACATACCCCGCCTCATACGCGCTCTAGAAATCATAGATGTCATTGGCAAAGTTCCCCACATTGAAAATAAAAAAGGTAAATATGACGTTGTTATCATTGGAATAAAGACTGATCTAAAGGATCTTGAGAAAAAAATAACCAAAAGACTACATGCTCGAATAAAGTTGGGTATGATACGTGAAGTAGAACGCCTGCATGAAAACGGACTATCTTGGAAACGCATGGAAATGCTCGGTTTGGAATACCGCTACGTATCTCGATACTTACGCGGACTTATTTCAAAAGAAGTTATGATTGAAGAACTTAATACTGCAATCATTCAATATGCAAAACGCCAGATGACTTGGTTTAGAGCCAATACACAAATACATTGGATTGATTCAACTTCAAAACACGAGCTAAAAAAAGCTATTTCTTCTTTTTCTTAAGATATACCTTATCCTTAATCTTCTCAGGCAAATAACTTTCGATTGAGTATTTCTCGTATCCCTTACCATAGCCTATTTCTTTCATAAGTTTCGTGGGGGCGTTGCGCAAATGTAATGGCACCGGCAAATTACCATAGCTCTTAACATCTTCCGTGGCCAAACCGAGCGCTTCATATACGCTCTTATCTTTTGGAGCTTGTGAGAGATACGCTACACCATGGACGAGATTGATGGCGCATTCGGGAAGGCCGATGGTTTCAACCGCGCGGAAAACATCATTAGCGACAACAAGTGCCGTAGGCTGTGCCAAACCGATATCTTCCGAAGCAAAAATCACCATGCGCCGTGCGATAAATTTAGGATCTTCACCGCCATCGATCATACGCGCAAGATAATATATAGCAGCATCAGCGTCGCTGCCACGCATACTTTTGATAAAGGCACTGATGATATTATAATGTTCTTCCCCTTTCTTATCGTAACGCAAATATTTATTTTGGAGCGTTTGCTTGAGCGAATCGATAGTAATTTTTCCGTATAACCGTTGCGCGTTTTCGATCACCATAATCATTGAGCGAGCATCGCCATTGGCCATATTCAATAGCCATTCGCGCGCCAGCTTTGGCATTTTCACTTTCGTGCGGTTAACAATTTTATTCATATCTTCGTCGGTCAGTTCATTGAGAACAAATACACGCGTTCGCGAAAGAAGTGCCGGTATAATTTCAAAACTCGGATTTTCGGTAGTGGCACCAACAAGGGTTAGTCTACCGCTTTCAACATGGGGCAGAAGAAAATCCTGTTGAGCCTTATTGAAACGGTGAATTTCATCGAGAAAAAGTATCTTTGGTCTATCGTCGAGAATACTTACATCTTCTACAATTTTTTTAATATCATCTTTCCCTGCCGATACAGCCGAAAGTTCATAAAACTGAGCATTGATTGCTTTTGCGTATATTCGAGCAAGTGTCGTTTTCCCTACACCAGGAGGTCCCCACAGAATAAAGGAGAAGAGGTGCTTTTGTTGTATAGCTACCGCCAAAGGCTTACCCTCACCTACTAAGTGCATTTGTCCCGCAAATTCACTGAGATTCTTCGGTCTGATTTTTGATGCCAACGGTTCCATCTCGCCATCATAAACCTATACATTACCTTTTACAATGTGGCGGGCTCGCCGCGACTCGAACGCGGAACCTTCCTTTTGGAGAGGAATGTTTTACCATTGAAACTACAAGCCCTGTGTCGATAGAGTAGCAAAAAAGTGGCATTTGAGCCACTTTTTTATTTTTTTACTTCTTTGAATATCACTCTCTTTCGAAGTTGCTTGCTGTACTTTTTAAGTTCGATCTTGCGAGACACCTTGCGCTTGTTTTTGCGCGTATGATAGACCTCGCCGGTCTCTTTATTCTTCAAAATGATAAGGTTATCCTGTGACATATGTGCGAGGTACTATACAAAAAAAGTAAACAAAAAGCAACACAAGCCTCCTAAAGACCCCACTGTTTCCTACGTTTTACCCACACTGCTTCGCGCCTGCAAAGCTTGACTGCGTCTTCCTTGTGGAAAAGCAACTGCTCGACAATACCCTCCAAAAAGCGAGCACCTTTGAATAAAATTACCTCCCCACCTTGTATTTCTTTATGCAAATATTCAAGCGCTGCCGCAGGCATTGAAAATGTAGCAATATGGTTTTTATCAAATGTAGCAGTCAGTAAAGGATACGTGTTTTTAATAAGTCTCGGCCCAATTAGCACTACTCTCTGTGCGCCTGAGGCAATAATGATATCTGCCAATGTCTGATGTTCTTCTATTTCATTTACACCCTGTTCCAACATATCACCAAGAACGAGCCATTTTGTTTTTGCAGGATAATATTCAATCATATCGAGCACAGCCCTCATTCCTTCAATAGTTGCACTATAACTACTATCAATAAGAGTAGTGTGTCTGATACCCTCAAAGACTGAGCTTCTCCCCGGTGGCAGTACAAACCTACTATATGATTCATCTACCTCCTTACCCAAATACTTAAGAAGTATATCTATAGCTTTAAGTGCATACGCACTATCTCGAGGTAAAAGTGCGGGAAGTGTGTATGCGATTTGATCAATATCAAACTCAGTACTTTGATGTTTAAGTAGATAATTTGACGCTTTGATTTTTTCTACCAGATGTTTTTCTACATGCGTACGAGCAAGCTGTTCTATAATAAATTCATTGTCGCCGTTTGCAATGACAAGTGACTGAGCTTGTGCGATCAAGTAGCCATATTCAAATGCTATCGCTTGATGTACGCCTGAAAACAATCCTTCAGAAACCAACTTATCATAATTTGCCCCATGAGCCTGTCCCAACGAAAGCCATATCACGACGTGTGGGCGAAGCAGTGACGCAATAAGCGCACCTTCACCAGGACGATCTGCATCAACTTCAACTATATATAATTTCTCATTGTACACTTTTTTAAATACCTGAAGGGGTGCCTTGATAATAAGCAGTATCCATTCATTAAGTGTATACGAATTCCTTTTTAGTCCGAGAATATGAAACGGTATACCAAAAGCACTGTTTGCTTGATGAGAATAGCGAGCCTTCTTTCCAAGTTGTGCTTCAACAAGGTGCAGGAAGGTCGTCTTGCCACTCGAACCTGTAATCACTACAATCGTGGGATTCCATTTTTTAAGATATATAAGGGCAAAAAAACAGAAATATGACGCTACTTTAAAATAAAATAAATGTTTGAGTGTGCGCAACAAAGAATGCATAAAAGTAAGTATATCAATTTATACGTAAATCCTCTCTATTTTTGGATTAAGACGTGTGAGTAATTCGTGCTCCGAAACTCCGGCATCTAGGTTTTGTGTTTCGTGCGTAAGTGTAACGATATCAAGCAAAGAAACATCGCCGCAGTCAGTAATATCTATAGTGATCATATCCATAGTTACCCTACCAAGAACTTTTGCATTTTTACCCCTAACTACGACTATCCCTTTTGACGAAAGCGATCCAGGATATCCGTGCCAATACCCCACAGGACAGACCGCAACAACACTGTCACGCAAAAGAATTTCTGTTCTATTGTATCCGACGGGACTACCTTTGGGCAATTTTTTGATTTCGGTAATAATAGTTTTCCATGACAATGTGGGCTTGATAGTGAGTCTACCCTTAAATTCTATGCCGACTTCCTTTGAAGGCCATATGCCGTAGAGCAGCGCGCCGATACGAACCATATCGTATGTATTTTCTTCGAGATATCGTAATGTGGATGCACTAGCACACACGTGCGTAAAAGGTACGTGTCCTGCATCAAAAAAATCATTTTTAGCTTTTTCAAATGACGAAAACTGTAAACGTGTATATTCTTCTCCTTCTGGACGCTTAGCGTCTGCTAAATGCGTGTATAATCCTTCAAGTTTTACCTGCAAACCAAGTCGAGAAACTGTTTTTACTACTTCTGATATTTCGTTACTTAAAAAACCTTGCCTGTGCAAACCAGTGTCAACTTCTATATGAATTTTTAATGGTTTTGTAAACATTGCCTGTTCAAGGTATTTCAAGCTTTCGATATTTGAAACGGTTACGGAAATATCGTTTTCTAATGCATCGATAAGAAGTTCTGGTAACGTATACCCCATTACGAGTATGGGAGTAGAGATTCCTTTTTTACGAAGAGCAAGCGCTTCAGTAATAGAATCTACACCGAGCCAATCAGCACCCAAATCAGCCATGCATTTTGAAAAATCATAAAGACTGTGACCGTATGCATTTGATTTTACTACCGCCATAATCTTTACCGTTGATGATACTAATTTCTTGATAACTGAAAAGTTATGTTCTACTGCAGCAGAATCTATCTCTATCCATGTTCGTAGTCCTACTGGCCTACCTATTTTATGATTTCGATCGATTAATTTCTTTTCCATGGTAAGTTTCTTGTCTATTGTCACTGAAGTGTATACTATAAGCACCACCATGAACAACTTTTTCTATGAGAAGTCACACGCCTACTTCAGGGACTCATTTGTACCTTTTTCAGAAGCTCAGCTTAGTATTGCAAGTTCTCCAGTTCTCTACGGTCTTAGTATTTATACCGTTTTCAATGTAAATTGGAATCTTACAACAAAAAAACTGACCATTTTTAGAATCAAAGATCACTACAACCGTCTTATTACATCCGCAAAAATAATGGATTTTCATTCTTTTATTGAAGAATGGACCTATGAAAAATTCGAAACGACCATGTTTGAACTACTTCAGCGCAACAATATTCAGGAAAACGTCCTGGTCCGTGTCAGTGTGTTTATCGACGAACTTGTAGCTGGAACACGTATTCATGGACTTAAAAATAGCTTAAGTGCATACGTATATCCTGTAGGACAAATTTTACCCAAAAGTGGTATCAATGTGTGTGTCTCAAGCTGGCGTCGTAATCCTGACAATGCAATCCCCTCACGTGCAAAGATCAACGGAAGCTATGTGAATGGAAGCCTGATGAAAAATGAAGCCTTACTTAACGGATATGACGATGCTATTGCTCTCGATGAACACGGACATGTGACCGAGGGCACCGTTGCAAATATTTTTATGGTGAAAAACGGTGCACTCATTACTCCTTCTATTTTTAGTGATGTGCTTGAAGGTATTACTCGAGATACAGTTATAAAAATTGGGCGTGAACTTGGACTTGAAATCATAGAGCGGCCCATCGACCGCAGCGAACTCTATATCGCCGACGAAATGTTTGTTTGTGGGAGCTCAGCGCGCATTATTTCCATACTTTCTATAGACAAAAGAATAATAGGGAAAAAAGTGTGTGGTCCTATTACTAAAAAAGTATCAGATATGTACGACGCGGTACAGCAGGGTAATATTGAAAAATTCTCAGCATTACTCACCACGGTTACTACGGTTTAGACATGAACAAAACTATCAAATTATTCTTTACTAAAGTTTTAGAATGGCAGGTGCGACGTTTGCGAACTCGTCACACATTTAAAACCATTGGCGTCGTAGGAAGTGTCGGTAAAACAAGTACAAAGATAGCCATTGCAAAGCTTTTGAGCAACAAATTTTCGGTGCGATTTCAGGATGGCAACTATAACGAACCCTTAAGTGTTCCGTTAGTTTTTTTTGGTCATACTATCCCTTCAAAAAAAGAATTATTCAAATGGCTGACTATTTTTATTTCAAACGAAAAACAAATTTTTTCTTCTTATAGATACGATATTGTAGTAGTAGAACTTGGTACGGACGGTCCTGGTCAGATTGCGGCATTTGGATCATATATCAAGCTCGATCTTGCGGTCATAACAGCAATTTCGCCAGAGCATATGGAATATTTTAAAACGATCGAAGCAGTAGCTGCTGAAGAATTGTCGGTTTCAGCCTTCAGTAAACACCTCCTCGTCAATAAAGATTTGTGCCCTGAAAAGTATTTACATAGCGTTTTTGTACCAGTATCTTATTACGCACAATCACAGACAGCGACATTTGAAATAACAAAGGTAAAACAAGAGGGAGATTTTTTTGAGTTTGAACTATTTAAAAATGGTGTTTTCCTTTTGCGTTCGCGTTTTGAGGCAATCTCTATCATACAACTTTATAGCGCCTGCGCTGCTGCTGCGGTGGGAAATACATTAGGAATGAGTAGCAAGGACTTAGACTCACACCTGCGAACAATCGCACCAGTACACGGCAGAATGCAAAAACTCAAGGGCGTTAATAACTCAATAATCATTGATGACACGTACAATGCAAGTCCGGATGCAGTGATAGCGGCTTTGCAGACACTTCATATGACTCCAGCACCATACAAAATTGCTATTCTTGGCATGATGAATGAACTGGGTGTGACTTCTGCAGCACAGCATAAAAAAATCGGACAATATTGCGATCCAAAAAAAATAAATTTGGTGGTAACCATAGGCACAGATGCAAATATGTACACCGCAGAAGAAGCAATCAAGAAAGGCTGTGTTGTGTATAGAGCAAAACATGCTCGCGATGCGGGACAATATATTATAAATAAAATCGTTGTTGGTACACTTATTTTAGCAAAGGGTTCCCAAAACAACGTATTTGCAGAAGAAGCAATCAAATATCTCCTAGCTGATTCAAAAGATCAATCAAAACTTGTCAGACAAAATAGAGAGTGGCTGGAAAAAAAACAAGCACTTTTTAAATAAAAAAGACCCACTTCATATTGTGAAGTGGGTCAATAAAACCGAATGGAGAAAGTATCACGCCGTCGCAAGTGGAACTCCCGACACGCTGATAGCATGATCAAGAATGATGACTTCGCGATCGATAGGAAAAACAAGTTTAAGCATACTTGATCGCGGATCGATCTTGATCATGATCGGAGATTGACCAGTCGAATCGTCGTAGCACAGAAATGCGGTACGGGAACAAAGTTCTAAACTGACGCCATTTTGATTTGGCGTAAAACACTGTATGTTGCCGAATACGGTGCATCTGGGTGCAACAGGAAAAATAATCTGCCTTTTAGCAACATGGCCCATCTTGACAACATCTCTGAACGTCTGCTTCTCTGCCATAAAAATCCTTTCTGAAAAAAAGAAATGAACCTTTTAATACATTAACACATTTATATGATATTGGCAACAATTGTTGACTCTACTATTTATGAGTGGTAAAAATACTATCTTATGAATCACATTATTATTTTGGCTGGCGGCAAAGGAACGCGAATGAAATCAGAAAAACCAAAGGTTCTTACCTTGGTAAAAGGAATACCGATTATTAAGCGCTTACTTGCCAATATAAAAAGTATATGTGAAAAACCAACAATTATTGTGGGCTACAAAGGCAATGAGGTCGTTGAGGCAACAGAAAATAAGTATAACTACGTCATTCAGAAAGAACAAAATGGTACTGGTCACGCTATTGCCTGTGCAAAATCATCCCTTCAAAATAAAAACGACATAGAATCGATTATTGTCATACCTGGAGATCACCCTCTTGTGAGTGCCCAGAGTCTTAATAATATTACCCTACAAAGAAAAAGTAGTGGCGCAGTTATAGCACTAGGGACACTTGTCGTTCCTTCATACGACGGTGACTGGAGTGTGTTCAATCATTATGGCCGGATCATAAAAGACACTATGGGTCATGTAACTGGTATCGTAGAGTTTAAAGATGCATCAGAAGAGATTCGAGCGATTAAAGAAGTAAATATGAGCTACTATTGTTTTGACGCAACGTGGCTGTGGGAAAATATCGATACCATTGATAACAAAAATGCAGCTGGTGAATACTACCTCACAGATATTGTGGCAATTGCAAAGAAACAACAGAAAATAATCACATCATATGCCATTGAAAATTATATAGAGGCAATGGGGATCAATACTCCTGAACAACTTCTCCTAGTTGAAAGTTTTATTTGTGACAGCCACAAATAGCGTATAATTTTGACTTATTGTTTGAAAGATGTTATAAAATACTTTGCGTCGTTGTTTTTTATTGAATTTTTTACAGGAGAAGAGCCATGGCAGGTGTACGGTCTCAAAAAATTGATGTGGTGGGTGGAGATGAGTGGCCAACTACACAGCCCACAGATACAGATCACATTGCAAGACTGGCGCTGATCTGTGTGACGGTAGGAAGCATGCTATGCTTCAAACCAGACGGTAACTCTATGGGCAAGGTACAAACCGACCCGGGTACTGGCTACATAAAAGCCAAAGCCGCACTGACCTTTTTAATCTACGCTGTAACACACGACGAATACATACGATTTACGCATGCACTCGTCGCCAGGAAATCAAATCGGAACAAAGATGGAAAACCCATACAGGTTCCCCACTCACTGGCCCGTCTGCAAGAAGTGGATTCACTGCAGACACTGCACAACATTTTCACCGCGGAAGATATCGCTGCCGCACTCGTAATCGGTCTCAATGTGCGCTAGTCAAGCGGCCGCAGACAACAAATGCCTCTCAGGATTTCCTGTGAGGCATTTTTACTGTGTGCGGAGTACTGGAAGATGTTAGAACTGAACTCATGAAGTCTCCAGTGATTCCATATGTTCCTAACCTGTCGATGTGGGCCAACAAACTAAAGTGATTTTACCCCACACCCATGAACACTATATAAAAAGATGGAACCGGGGGGCAAGTACACCCCGGAAATCACTACCGGTGCCTTCTGTTGAGGTACTTAGTATGGAGTTTGAAAAGAAAGAGTAAACCCATTACCCCACAATCATAAACACTATGTTTGACAGAGAATGGAAGGGGTACTAGGGAGGGATTTTAGAATGAAATTTAGTTTCTTATATTCCAAAAAATTCTGGTGGATTTTTTTAGAATTTATAAATTTTTATCTATCAGATTCTTCTTGTTTTTCTGATAAGAGTTTATCCGACAATATAAGCATTTTTTCACCAACCAATCTCAAAGTTGTACCGACATAATCAAGTCTAGGAATAATGTGCCTCCTTTTATCTTCAAAGGGTTTTACAATAAAGACTTCAAAGTCTTCTAAATTCGAGATTGTCGGGTGAACTTCCGTGGAAAGTACTGAATAAGACAAAAGTAGTTGGTCACGTGTATTTT
>Ga0163144_10006866_pt1 | contig 25042 bp, 16 predicted proteins | sample OliLak19BULKMAT1_FD_123175 | JGI IMG/M metagenome (GOLD analysis project Ga0163144, IMG submission 123175) | Freshwater microbial mat bacterial communities from Lake Vanda, McMurdo Dry Valleys, Antarctica - Oligotrophic Lake LV.19.BULKMAT1 | ecosystem: Environmental > Aquatic > Freshwater >... | reverse complement strand
GCCGTGCAACGGAACCGGAATGCCGCGCAGCCGCGTCCGCTCGAAGCGGAAGCCGACCATCGAGGCATGCACGGCGCCGTCCACGTCGTCCAGCTCGGTGCCCCGGGGGACGAACGGCAGCAGTGCGTCACGGGGGACTTCCCACGACAGCATCAGCAGCGCGGACCAGTGCGCGGTGAGAAACGGGGTCGGCGGCATGACAAGGCTCCGGAAAACGAAGCGGCCCGCACTCGGCGGGCCGCTAGGGTGCTGCTGGATGATACTGGTGCTCAGGCGCCTGGTTCCAGCGGCAGCTGTACCGACTGCGGTGCGAGGTACCCCTTCATCCGCTCCACCTCGGCGCGCATCGCGGCGAGGTCGGCTTCCATGCGCTCGAGCGAGCGGAAGAGGTCGCGCTGCGCGGTGGCACTGATCGACATCGGCTGCTCGGCGGCCTGCGTGACGGCGGCGCGCGCGGTCTCCACGGCGGCCACGGCACGGGCCGCGATCGGCTCGGGCACCATGACATTGGTGACGCCGCGTACACGGCGCGGGGCGATCACGAAGTTCCAGACCAACGCGAAGACCGCGAGGACGAAGAGCACGCCCTGCAGCGACAGCGACTCGAGCGTCGGATAGATGCCGAGCGCCGGAATGCGCGGCGCCCAGGGCAGCAACGTGGTGGAGACGATCGACCCCTCCTGCAGCTCCATGATGCCCTTGCCGGCGAAGACGAAGGCCATGTAGTACAGGAACGCGCTGGTGAAGGCGAAGAACGGCTTGAGCGGCAGACGCACGCCGAAGCGGTTGATGGCGACGTAGATGATGCCGAGCGCCACCGAGCCGAGCAGCATGCCGGCCAGCACCGCAGAGACCGATCCACCCTGCCCGCCCGCGGCAAAGAGCGCCTTGTAGAAGAGGACCGTCTCGAAGCCTTCACGGTACGTCGCGAGGAACGCCGCCGACGCGAGCGCGAAGGTGGAACCGCTCGACACCGCCGAGCCGACGCGCCCCTTCACGAACGCCGTCCACTTTCCCACTTCCATCTTCGAGAGCAGCCAGTAGCTGACATAGAAGAGGAAGCCGGTGGCGATGACCATCGTGCCGCCCTCGAGCGCCTCACGCTGCGCCGGCGCGATCTGGAAGATCGTCTCGAGCGCTACCGCCGTGAGGACCGACGCGAAGAGCGCCGCGCCCACGCCGACATGGATATCGCGCTTCCGGTCGCCGGCCCCGGTCTTCACCAGGAAGGTGATGAGCGCACCGACGATGAGAATCGCTTCAAGACCTTCGCGCAGCATCAGGAAGAACGACTGCGTGAAGAGATTCATCGGCGACAGCGCGTCGGCGACGGTGCGCTCCGCCCGCTCGAGCGCCACCTGCAGCTGCGAGCGGATACCGACGATTTCGGCCGACGTCGCACCACCGATGCTGCGCGTGCGAAGCGCCGCAAACGCGGCTTCCAGTTCCTTGCCGAGCGCCGGTGCCTTGGCACTGACCCCGCGCTCCACCTGCTCGAACGTCATGTAGGCATCGAACGCCTTGGAGCTGGCGGCCTCGCCCTGCCCGGCCTGCGCAAGCGCCACGGCGGAGTCGAGTTGATGACGCACGGTGGCGAAGATCGTCACGGGGTCGACGGTCGCCTTGCCGCTATCGCCATGACGGCGAATGGCGGCGAGACGGCCAAGTCCTGCAGCGTCAGACGCGGCACCGAGCGCAGCGAGCAGGGCCGCATCGCTCTGCTGCGCATGGGCGCCGAACGTGCCGAATGCCTCGGGGACATTGCCCTTGGCCGCCGGATACCGGAGGAGTGTGGCATACGCCGACACCGCCCAGCGATCATCGGCAGAGAGGCGCGACTCGTACGACGGCATCGCGGTGCCGGCAACGCCGATGGTGACGCGGCGGTAGAAATCGAGCGGGGTGACGTCAGCAAGCAGCACGGCATTGGCGAGGACGGCAGGCTTCGGCGTCAGGCCGATTGCAGCCGGCCCGTCGCCGCCACCGACGAGGCCGTGGCAGCTGGAGCACTGCTGCTGCCAGATCTCGGCGCCACGCGCCAGTGACGGCGTGCGCGACGGCACTTCATCGAGGGAGACACCGAGTGCCTTGGCCATGTCGGCGCCAAGCGCACGCACACCGGCATCCACCGAGTCCGGCGCACCGGTACGGCCCACGAGGGCCAGGAGTGCCTCGAGCTGCCGCGTGGTGCTGGCAGCCGTCGTGCCGGGGAGCAGCTTGGCCGAGCGCTTCGCTTCGGTGAGGAAGAGGCGTGCCTCTTCGACTTCCGCGTCGGCGACGATCTTCCCGTTGCGGACGCCGATCCGGTATTCCTGCGCCGCGAGCTGCGTGCTGGCCGCGATGCGACGGGCAACCGCCGTCGGATCGTCCGCTGCGTGAGCGGATGAGGGCAGCGCCGAGAGCGCGAGAACTAGAGTGGTCAAACCGCGAATGAGAATCATTTGCATTTGGTTGAGGTGAGCGAAATCTAGGGCGCGAGAGTCGGAATTGCAAAAGGGGGAGCAATACGGATCCTCCGCCCATGCCGACAGTCGCGCCCCGCCCCTCGGATTCCCGCTACGTGGCGAGAACCACCGTCCCCTTGCGCTCCAGACTCCCCCATCCAGACGCCCGGCCCGTCAGCGCGGCCGCCACGGCCTTCAGCACCACCCAGTAGAGCACCTGCCGATACACGAAGCGCTGCCACACCACCAACCACGCCAGCTCCCACTCTTCCCCAGGCTCCAGCAGCACCGCCGTGATCGCCGCGAGCCAGTCCACGAAGAGGAAGAGGCCGTAGAAGGTGGCCACCTGTGCCAGCGACTGCAGCGCGTACTCGGGCCCGTGCTGCACGTTGTTCAGCCAGATGGTGACGAGCGACCAGAGGAAGAGCAGGTCGGCCACCGGCGACAGCAGCGTAAAGAGCAGCTGGAAGATCCAGATGTTCGGCAGACCGATGAAGCCGAGCCCGCCGGCCTGCCGGCTGAAGAGCGCCGCACGGTGCTTCCAGGCGCACTGCAGTGTGCCGAAGCTCCAGCGGAAGCGCTGCCGGGCCAGCGCGCTCAGCGTATCGGGCGCCTCGGTGTACGCGACCGCCGCGTCCGCGTAGGCCACGCGGTAGCCGAGGCGCAGGAGGGTCATGGTGAGGTCCTGATCTTCGGCCAGGGTGGCGTGAGAGAAGCCGCCGACGCCACGGACCAGATCCCGGCGCCACGCCCCGATGGCACCGGGCACCACGGTGATCCCATTCAGCAATTCGAACGCGCGCCGGTCCAGGTTCTGGCTGGTGACGTACTCGATGGCCTGCAACCGGGTGACGAGGTTCACGCGGTTGCCCACCTTGGCGTTGCCTGCCACGGCGCCGACTCGCGGGTCCTGCATCGGCTGCACGAGCGCGCGGATCGCCTGCGGCGCGATGACGGTGTCGGCATCGACGGCAACGATGATCTCGCCCGTGGCCCGCGCAAAGCCGACGTTGAGCGCACTCGACTTGCCGCCGTTGGACTTCCGGAGCAGCATCACGCGCGGTTCGTCGGCGAAGGTGGCGGCCACCACATCGGCGGTCCGGTCCGGCGAGCCGTCGTCGATCACGATGATGTCGAGCGCCGGATAGTCCTGCCGCAGCAGCGAGCGGACCGTCCGAATGATGACGACTTCTTCCTTGTACGCGGGCACCAGCGCGGTGACGCGCGGCGTGAAGTCGGGCGCCCATCCTGCGGCCCGTTTCGGCGCGCTGACGAAGCGCTGCCAGAGTGCCAGCATCATGATCACGCCGAGCCGGGCCACGCCGAGCACCATGGCCAGCACGAAGACGAAGCGAAGGACCAGATCGGTCCAGCCGAGTGCCGTGAAGCTGCCGAGCTCGACGAAGCGGCTGAGGGCGTTGCGGCCCTGCACCACCGGCATCGACTGCTCGCGCGTGACACCGGCGAGTTCGCCGACGGTGACGACCTCGAAGCCCCGGGCGCGCAATGAATCGACAAGCGGCCCGACGGCGGCAACGGTCGCGGTGCGGTCGCCCCCGCCGTCGTGCAGGAGCACGATGTTGCCCGTATCGGCCGCGCTTAGGGTGCGGGAAACGATCTGCTCGGGTGTCGGGTTCTGCCAGTCCAGTGGATCGTTGCGGAGCCCGACGGTGATGTAGCCCATGCGCTGCGCTATGGCGATCGGCTCGAGTTCGTCCGGCGTCGTGGGCTCGGCGTCACCGAAGTAGGGCGGACGGAAGAGCAAGGCCTGCCGTCCGGTGATCGCTTCGATGAGCCGTTCGGTAGCGGAGATTTCGAAGCGTGTGGCGAGCGCGCTGGTGCGGGCCAGATTGGGATGGGTATAGGTGTGGTTGCCGAGTTCGTGCCCTTCGCGCAGCATCCGTCGCACCAGCCCCGGACGACGCTCGGCTTCGTCGCCGATGATGAAGAAGGTGGCGGGTGCCCGGCGCGACCAGAGCGTATCGAGAATGGCGCTGGTGTACCCCGCACTCGGCCCGTCGTCGAAGGTGAGCGCCACCTTCAGCTTCTGGCGGCCGTACCGGGCGATCGTCCAGCTGCCGGGCAACTGCATGATGCGCGAGCCGGTGACGAGCCCCGAGGCCGGGTCGATGACGTTGGTGCGCCGGCCGAGCGTCGGCTCGCCCACCATCCGCAGGATCTCGCCGGTACCGATGAATGCGACGCTGTAGCCATGCGTGATGGTGTCGAGCTGCACGGGATCGGCCGCGGCCGACTTCCGCCCCACCACCCGCCAGAGCGACGGATCTTCCGAGCCGAGGCGCCAGATGCCGATGCCGGCGGTACCCGCCGCCTCGGCGCGCCGCACCTGATTCCAGGCCGTGACGGCGTCGAGATACCAGATGAGATGGTCCACCGAATCGGCATCGGTCCACGCCAGAAAGGGATTGCGCGAGGTGGAGTCGAGCTGCGGCGTGTGCCCCGTCATCCGCGCGGTACGCATCACGTCTTCGTGCGTGAGGTGCGCGGCGTACGGCAGCGTATCGGTCCAGCCATAGCCATACGCGCCGATCCCGGCGATCGCCTTGGCGCGGGGCACCTCCGCCAGCGCCCGACGCAGATGGTGCTCGTACCAGGCATCGCTCGCGATCGGCCCAGGCTCGGCGGACCCGTCATGCTCGTCGTAGAGCATCAGGAGCAGATAATCGTTGGCGTCGGCGTAGGCGCGCAGCGGCCACGATTCGTCGTCGCCCGGCACGGCGCTGCTCAGCAGCAGACCCCGCGGGCCCAGGGCAGCGTGCAGTTCGCGCAGGAAGGTGAGCACCAGCGGATGCTCGCGCGCGGTGAGCAGCTCGAAGTCGATCTGCACGCCGCCGAGCTTGAAGCGTTCGGTGACGGCGAGCAACGAGTCGATGGCGACTTTGCGCGTGGCCGCGGTGGCCACCAGCCGCTGCACCGCGACCGGATCGAAGTCGGTACCGATGTAGTTGGTCACGAGGAGCAGCAGGCGCGGCGGCTGGGGCTGCTGTTCGGCAAGCGCCAGCACGCGGCGATCGACGTCGAACCGGATGGCGCCGTCCTTCTGCAGCAGCCCCCACTCTCCGACGACCCAATCCAGCCGATCGATATGCGCCTTCAGCGAGGCGAAGGCGTTCGGATCCCAATTGACATAGAAGCCGGCGACGATCGGATCCCCGGCACCGCCACGCACCGGGGCGCGCCCTTCCGCCGACCAGGTCAGCGGACGGGAGGCGATGATGGGGCCTAGGGCGCGCTGGTCGAACAGCGCCTTCCGGGCGATGAGGCGCTCACGCTCGGCGCGGCGCGAAATCTGAAAGTCGGAGGTGCTGGCGGGGCGAAGCGGGGCGGCGCCAAGGGAATCGGCGGCGCGCTGCGTGAGCGGCACGAACGGCAGCCGCGAGGGGATCAGGACGTTGGCGGCGAGCACCACCGCCGCCAATGTGGCAATGACGCCACTGGCTATGCCCAAACCGCGCAGGGCCGCCCGGCGTCGCCCCGAAGGATCGAGAAAGACTGGTCCCGCATCCTTCGACGATGGCACGCGCGCCCTCCTAGCGCAGCCCCCAGATCCGATCGGCGATCGGACGCAACGGGGGTGGTACATCGATCCAGCCGCCGAGCATCAGCCCGGCAGCGAGACTCACAACCATGATTACGGCAACCGCACCACGGAACGGCCACGGCGACGGACGCCACGCCCTCACACGCGCGGCGGCCTCAGTCCATAGAACGGTGTCCTCGGCGGCGGCACTCTCGAGCTGACGCCACGCCTCATCGAGCGTGCGGGCGGTGCGTTGCACCTCACGCAGCCACCCCGAGCGCTCACTCGACGCAGTATCGGACGATGTCGTCGTCTTCTCCAGTTGGTCGAGCTGCAGGAAGAGGGGGGCAGCGTCCCGCCCGAGACGCCGCGCGGTCTCCGCCACGGTTGTCGGGGAGGGAAGCTCCTTGGCGGCGCGCCGTCGGGGCATGCGGGCGGTGGCGGCCGCATGCTGCAGCCGGGCTCGCGCCGCCTCGACCACGGCGGCGGCGGCGGCGAACCGGGCGGTCTCCCATGCCGACTCCCATCGTTCGCGTGCCAGCGCGGTACGTGCCCCGGCGAAGTCGCCGGTCAGCTGTGCGCCACGCGAGGTCGCGGCGGCCTCGATGAGGGTGGTGGCAAGCGCGAGGCGCACAGGGGCCAGGTGCGGCTCGAACGGCGGCGTCGGCGCGGTCGGTGCGACGAGCGCCGGCAGCAGCGGACCGAACTCGGGCACCGTGGCGCCGGAACCTGCCACCGTCATCATGGGCCCCAGACGGCTGGGGCACCGCCCAGCTCCGCTTCGTTCACGGCCGATGCACGGCCGGTACGCTCGCGATAGCGCGCAGCGAAGGTGAGGAGATTGTCGGTATTGAATGCATCACGCGGGATTCCGGTGGCCGGGATGACCCGCTCGATCGCTTCGGCGGTGCCTTCGACCTCGAGCAGGATGTCCATGCGTGGATACCACTCGATGCGGAGCGTTGCCGCCTCGAGCCGCCACGTCTCGATCCGACGATCGATGGCATGCACGGTCTCGAAACCGAGCCGAGCAAGCAACTGCATCGCCATGGCGGCATCGTCGTGTCCGTGGAACTCGAGCTCTTCGCGTGCCTTGTGTCCCTCGGGCGTGCGCATCGTGCGGCCCTTCCAGCCGATCACCGTCTGTGTCGGCTCGCCCTCGTACGCCCGGACACGCACCACCTCGTCGCGCTCGCTGAAACGGCCCTGCTGATCGAGACGGCGATCACGCATGATGCCGGCCCACTGCACGGTGGCACCGGCGCGGCGCAACGCCGCACGGAGCGCCTCGGCGTCAGGGACGATCGCCTTCACCTCGAGTTCGAGCATCGCGTCAGGCCAGCATGGTGTCGAGGACGCGCACCGTGTCGGTGAGATCGGCAAAGACCGCATCGGCACCGGCATCGTGCAGATCCTGCACGGCGAAACTGCCGGTGGCGACACCGATGGCGCGGGCACCGATGGGGCGACCGCAATGCACATCGGCGGGCGTATCGCCGATGATGATCACGTCATGCCCACTCGGCACGCGGCCCATGAAGGGCGCCGCACGCTCGGCGGCGATCGGCGGCAGCTCGGGCCGATGAGCGGAGTCCGAGCCGTACGCGCCGACGGCGAAGCGCGCGGGTGCAATGCCGGCCGCGCGGAGCTTGAGCTCCGCCCCGCGCGCCACATTGCCGGTGACCAGCCCGAGCAGCACATCGTCACGCAGCGCAAGCGCATCGAGGAGCGCCACGACGCCAGGCAGCAGCGTGGTGATGGAGGTCGGCTTTGCGAGCTCGGCTTCCAGGCGCGTCACGTACGCCGCGCAGACCTCGGCGATGCGTTCGGGATGATGCGGATCGGGGTGGCCAGCCGCCTCGAGCAGCTCGGCGACGATCTGCGGATCGGTCTTGCCGTCGAAGCGGACGCGGTCGAAGGCGGAGACGTCGCCGATATGCGGGGCAAGTGCATCGGTGATGGCGCGGCGGCCCGCGCCGGAGCTCAGGAGGATCGTGCCGTCGATATCGAAGAGAACGAGTTTGCGCATTCAGGCCGTCGGCGGCGCACGGCGCACGCCTGCGAGGCGCGCGCGCAGAGCACCCGCACGGGTTCCCTCCGCCCACGATTCCCGCAGCACGCCGCCGCACGCGATGGTGGCATGCACGATCGTCTCGTCAGGTGCGAGAATCGCGACATGCGTGATGCGGTCGGTGGTCTCGCCGCGAAAGAACAGCAGATCATCGGGCTGGGCCACCGACGTACCGACCATCGGGAGCGCTTCCGCCTGCTGCCAGGCATCGCGCGGCAGATTGGCGCCGCGCCCCAGCCAGGTGCTCTGCACCAGCCCGGAGCAGTCGATGCCGCGGGGCGTGACGCCGCCCCATTCATATGGCGCCCCCTCGAAGCGTGCCACGGCCCAGGCCCAGGCCGGCATCGCCTGCGCTTCGGCCATGACCTCGGCATGCGGACGAATGCGTCCCTCGAGGAGCGACCCGCGCGCGCCGTCGGGAAAGACGATATGCGCACCATCCTGAATGACGCGGGAACGGAGCGGCACGCGGCGACGTGCTCCGCCCACCGCGACGGACGCACCTTCGCCGAGGGAGGTGGCGCGCACCCGCCAGTCGGCGTAGGCCCCATGCGAGAGCTCCACCAGATAGCCGGCATGCACCCAGCCCTCATACCGGTCGAAGGCGGTGCGCACACGGCACCAGTCGCCCTCGCGCGCCAGCAGCTCGGCGGTTTCGCCGAGGATGAGCTGCGTGGTCTGCTCGGAGCGGACGCCGGCGGCGGCAAGTACCGGTGCAACCGCGGCACGGGCGGCGACGAACATGCTACGGCGTTTCGTGCGGCATGACGTCGGGCTTGCCGGCGCACGCGGCGCACATGTCGACGCCGCGGAACGAGCAGATCAGGCAGATGAAGGTGCCGCAGACGGTGCACGGATAGCCTTCGGAGGCGCGCTCTTCCCGGCCGCACGCCCGGCAGATCATGGCATCGGTTTCCTTGGGCTGCTCAGCCATTGCCCTGCCCACCGATCGTCTGCAGGCTGTAGCGCTTGATCTTGTTGATCAGCGTGGCGCGCGAGATGCCGAGTTCCGCCGCGGCGCGTGTGCGGTTGCCCGTGTGGTACTTCAGCGTGCGTTCGATATGCTGCCGCTCGAGGTCGTCCAGCGTGAGCGGCGAATGCTTCCGCTCCTGTCCCGCGGGCCGCGTGCGGAACTCGCCCGGCAAGTGTTCCAGCCCGATGGCCGGTTGCCCGCGCGCCAACAGCATGGCGCGCTCCAGCACGTTGCGCATTTCGCGCACGTTGCCGGGCCACGCATAGCCGACGAGCCGCTCCAGCACTTCGCTCTGCAACGTGGTGGGGGCATCGCCGATGAGCGCACGCAGTTCGCCGATCACCCGCGTGAGCACCGCCAGCCGATCCTCGCGTGAGCGGTCGCGCAGTGGCGGGAGCCGCAGCGGCATCACGCTCAGGCGATAGAAGAGATCTTCGCGGAAGCGTCCCTCCTCGACCTCGACCAGCAGGTTGCGGCCCGTTGCGACGACGATGCGCACGTCCACGCTGACTTCACGGCTGCCGCCGACGCGCCGGAAGCTCCGCGTCTCCAGGACCTTCAACAGCTTGGGCTGCAGTTCGGGCGGGAGATCGGCAATCTCTTCGAGGAAGAGGGTGCCCTTGTCGGCGAGTTCCAGCAGGCCGGGTCGGCGCTCACCCTCGTCGCCACCGCGCTCGAGGCCGAAGAGTTCCTCATCGAGCTTCTCCGACGGCACACCGGCGCAGGCGTACTCCACGAACGGCTGCCGCGCGCGAGGCCCGAGATCATGGATGCTCCGGGCAATCCAGCCCTTGCCGGTACCGGTCTCGCCTTCGATGAGGACCGTGGTGCGCTCGCTCTGCGCCAGGAGCCGCACCTGATTGGCGAGCTCGCTCATCGTGATCGAGGGGCCGAGTGCCTCGAGCCCGGGGCCGGCAGCGCCTTGCTGCTGCAGCGCCTGATTGACGCGCTTGAGGCGCACCTTGTCGGCGATCCGCGCCACGGCCGCTGCCAGATGCGCGAGGTCCACCGGCTTGGTGAGGAAGTTCTCCGCACCGAGCTGCATCGCCTTCACGGCGGTGGGGACGTCGGTGTGCCCCGTCAGCAGGATCACCGAGGCATCGCGCTGGCGGAGATGCTCGAGCACCTGAAGGCCGTCCATCCCCGGGAGTGAGAGATCGAGGACGGTCACGTCGGGGCGGAAGCGATCCCAGGTCTGCAGCCCCGCCTCGCCGGAGAGTTCGCGCCGCACCTCGTAGCCGAGCCGCTCGAAGTAGTTGCCTACCGCGCGCAGCACGTCCGCATCGTCGTCGATCAGCAGAACCGAATCAGCCATTCCGATCTCCATCGGCCCGGGGATCGGGCCCTCTCAGTGCACAAGTTGGGGCGCGAATGCCCCGGGCGCCACGCCTAGGCGGACGCCGGCAGCATGATCCGGATTGCACCGGGTACCACTTGAACGTCGAACGGCGTCGCGCCGGCCTCGTCGCCGTCCAGCTGTACGGGGCGCGGTTCGAGCGACTCCACCTTGATGTGGCGCCCGCGCAGGTAGGCCACCCGGGCATCGGCCCCGCCGTCCTGCCGCAGGAGGTCCCACATCGCCCCCATGCTCTGGGCCACCGAGTCGGCCCGAAGCACCACCACGTCGAGAATACCGTCGTCCGGCCGGATGCCGTCCCGGATCTTGATGATCGGCGGGATCATCTCTCCGCAGTTGGCGACGAGAACCAAGGCCGCATTCGCCTCGTATTCGACATCATCCACCGTGATCAGATGGGGAACCGATCGGATCTCCGGCAGGAGCCGGAACGTGGTGGCGAGGTACGCACCGATCCCCCACTTCCGCTTCTGGGCGGACGGGGTCTGACCCATGACCATCGCATCCATGCCGGTGCCGCAGGCGACCGCGAAATAGTTGTCGCCGTCGTCCCGCATCAGCCGACCGAGATCGAACGGTGCCGGGCGCCCTTTCACCAGCACCTGTGCCGCCCGCTCGGGGGAGAGCGGAATGCGCAGGTTGCCCGCGAGCAGATTGCCGGTGCCGCCCGGAATGACGCCAAGGGCGACCTCGGTGCCGACGAGCGCGGCGGCGGCCTGCATCGTCGTCCCGTCCCCGCCGAAGACCGCGACGACATCGACGCCCTGCTCGACCGCGTACGCCGCGATCTGCCGCGCGTCGCCATGCCCGCCGGTGGCCAGCAGCTCGGTGCGCCACCCCGCCCGCTCGAAGGTGCGGATGACGGCATTCACCGCTTCGGGTGCCGTCCGCGCCGCCGCGGGGTTGGTGATGATGACTGCCCGAGCCGACATCAGAATTCCTTTTCGAACAGCATATCTGCACCGAACTGCCGCCCGATGACGCCCGCTCCGAGCGCGCCGCCGGTGTTGCCGCAGAATTGGGTGAGCGGCTCGATGCTGGTCTGGAACCGGAAGGTGCGCGAGAAGCGGTACTGCAGCGCAATCCCGCCGTTGAGACCCTGCCCCGCGCAGAAAATGCCGTTCAGCAACAAATAGGTTCGCGCCGAGAGCTGAAAGCCGGCCTGGATCTGCTGTTGCACCGCCGCGTTACCGCCACCCGAGGGCGTCGCGATACGCACCGCCAGCAGATCGAAGGGCACACCGAGGTTGCTGATCGCCTCGCCGACGAACTGACTGAGCAGCGAACTGGAGATGCTCCCCAGCGGCTGCGAGAGCGGGCCGCCGGCCGCCCCGCCACCGATCTCGCCGACCGCCGATCCGGTGACCAGATAGCTCGCCAGATCGGCTTCGGAGAGCGGGCGCTCGGGGCTGCTCTCGAGGCGCACCTTGGGCGCATAGAGCGTCCCGCCGATGCGGGCGATGACGGGAATCTCGTCGCCGCGGGCCGAGCGCACGATGTGCCGCGCCTCGATGTCGAGCTCGGCGTTCAGGTCGTCGCGCCCGAAGAAGCGCACCGTCCCGCGCTCGACGGTGAAGTCGCGCGTGATGACGCCCCCGAGGAGCGGGAGCTTGTAGACACCACGATCGGTATTGAGCATGCCGTCGAAGCGGTAGACTCGGCGCCGCTTGTTCACCCGGACATTGCCGCTCAGCAGAATGTCGGCCTCATTGGAGCGGAGCCGCACGTCGTCGCCCACCGTGAGGTTGAAATCCTGCGCGACGAGTCCCTCGAAGAAGCGCGCCGAGAGCCCCGGTCGGAGCTGCAGGCGCGCGACGGTATCGGCGGCGAGCAGTTCGGCGAGCGCCGGGTCGTCGATGTTGATCACGCGCTTGTTGACGAGGTCGGCAAACCAGAGCGTGCTCTTCGTCGCCGTTGCCTCGCCGCGCAGCGTGGCCCCGAGCGCCGGCCCCTTCAGCGTCAGGCGGCCGGTCCCGGTGAGCGTCAGGAAGTTGGGCACGTCCATCGCCCGGAAGCGATCGGCCTCGAGCACGAAGTCCAGCTCGGGCTGCGCAAGGCCCGGCGGAAAGTGCACCGACCCCGTGATGTCGAGCCGGCCCTCTTCCGTGCCCTCCAGCCGGACGTTGCGCAGCGTCAGCGAATCACCCGCGAGTTCGGCACGGCCGCGCACACCGGTGAAGGTGGTGCCGAGCCCGCGCACGGTCATCCGGCCATTCCGCACTTCCGCGAAGCCGCTCAGCTTCGGCGCGCCCCACGTGCCCTCGGAGCGCACGTCCACCGACAGGACGCCGGACACATCGCGCAGCGTGTTGCTCAGCGCCTCGACGATGGCGAGATCGACGCTGTCGCCCTTGGCGCGCACTGACACGGGCTGATCGGGCACGAGCCGCGGGCCGGCATCGAGCCAGGCGAGATCGAGCGGCAGCGTCGCATCGAGCTGCAGCACGGGCTCACCCGAGCGCCAGAGCGACAGGTTGGCCTCGAGACGACGATCGGCATAATGCACCGTGCCCTGCGCCAGCGGCAGCGAGGCGGCCTCGATGCGCAGGCCTTCGACCGCCAAGGCCCCATCGAGCGTGGGGCGTGCCGCGGTGCCGCCGAGCTCGCCGGTGAGCGAGATGGTGCCGGAGACGCCGACGGTGTCGCGCTGCAGGACGGTATAGATGTCCTTCAGGTCCACGCCGAGCACCGCAAGCGAGAGCCCGCCCTCGCCGACGCCGGGCACGCGGCCCACGATGTCGATGCGGCCGCTGCCATCCCCCGAGCGGAGCGCCACCGGCGTGATCGCCTGGGTCGAGTCGCGCAGCGTGATGGCGACCGGATTGGCGAGACTCCAGGCGCGCGAGGGCAGACCGGCCGTCAGCGTGTCGATCGAGACGATCATCGGCGCGAGCTTGGGCCAGAACCGGCCGCGTGCATCGAAACGGGCCGCCGCACCGACGCGTGCTGCGCCGCTCCACGCAAGCAGGTCCAGCGGACCGGCGACGTCGGCAGCGAGCTCGCGGTAGACGAGGTCGCCCATCCGGAGTGTGTCGGCGCGGACCCCCGCCGCAATCGCGGGCTTCACCCCGCCGCGCCAGCTGAACGCCCCCGTGATGCCCGGCGTCCGCCACGTGCGCCAGCGGAGTGCCGCGGCTTCGAGATCGGCGCGCACTTCGAGCGAATCGAGACTCCCCGAGGCGGCCATCGTCATCCGCAGCGACCCGCCGAGGGGCGTGCGGGCCAGCGCGGCGGTATCCGCGGCGCCCAACGGCCCGCCGAAGGCCGTGGCGATGCTGTCGAAGGTGGCGAGCGAATCGATGACGAGCGTGCCGAGGAAGCGCCCGTCCTGATTGCCGCGCCACCCGAGTACGCCCGCGCCCGCAAAGGCCGCGTCGTGCCAGCGCACCTGCACCGTATCGACCGTGAGGAGGCCGTTGCGGACGTGCGCACGCAGGTCGGCCGAGTCGATGCCGATGGAGCGTACCGACCCGCGACCGAGCGTCAGCACCACGCCGCCTTCCGGCGGCTGCACCGAGTCGAGCACGCCGGCGGCCCGCAGGGTGCCGGAGAGCGACGAGATGGGCCAGACCGGGTTCAGCTGCGCCAGATCGAGGTCCCGCATGCGCAGATCGAGCGAATCGGCCGCGATGCGGGGGAGCGCCAGGCGCAGCAGGCCATGCCCTGCCACCGCACCGAGGTCGCCGGCGACATCGAACGCCACGGCGAGGCGCGCCAGCGTGCCCGAGAGCTGCACCGGGCCGGCGATGGCGCCCTGCAGCGTGAGCGACGGGAACGCCGGCCGGATGCCGTCGAAGACGAGTGGATCGAGGGTCGCATCGACCATGAACTCGGCGTCGGGCCCGCGCGTATCGAGCCGGAAGCGTCCATCGGCGCTGCTTTCGGGACGCCCGCCATCCCGATGTCCGAGGCGGCCGTTGAATGTCGCGTCACGGAGCGTGCCGTCGAGCACGCCGTCGGCGAAGAGCCGGCCCGCGAGGGGCACCACCGGCGCCAGACGCCGTACGGTACCGAGGTCGGCATCGGCGTTGCGCAGCGTGAACGCGCGGAAGCGCAGGCCCGACGCCAGCAACTGCACCGTGCCCTCGCCCCGCACCCGCGAGACGGGCCGCCCCCGCACGTCGGCGTCGGCATAGCGCCAGTCGATGCCGAGCTGCAGGTCGCGCAGAAAGCCGTCGGCGCGCAGCGTCCCGTCCAGCGTGCCGCGGAACGGGAGCGAATCGACATAGGGCCGCGCCTTGGCGAGATCGAGCGCGGTGAGCGTGAGCCGGAGATTGCGGACGCCGAGGCCCTGCCGACTGTCGGCCAGCGCGACGAGGTTCCCGTCGATCCGCTCCCGGCCATCCACGAGCACCAGATCATTCACGGTGTAGGCCGTGCGCGTGCCGCTTTCGCTGAGCGCCACCAGCGAGCCGCGTCCGCGCATCGCCGGAAAGCCGGGCGAGACGAAGCGGAGATCGACGAGATCGACACGCGGCGCATTGAAGCGGAAGTCGAAGAGGATCGTATCCTGCGGCCAGAAGACGCGCCCGCCGCCGACCCCTTCGGTGTTGGGCAGCGCCACGCGCTGCATCTGGAAGGCGAGCGTGTCGCCACGCAGCTCGATCTGCCCCGAGGCGTCGGTGATCTCCACCTGCGGATCGCTGATCTGCACGGCAAGCGTATCGAGCTTCGCGGCGATCGGCTTCCGCGTCGGCGAGCTCACCAGCAGATATTGCAGCCGCGTGGTGAGGTGCGCGAACGCCGTCACCTGCACCGGCCCGTCCCGCCCCCGGATGATGCGGCGGCCCGGATGCGCCTTCAACTGTACGGCGCGCGCGGAGTCGCGCTGCGCGGCGGTCCGCACGTTGGGGCGCCACGGCACGGTGATCGTCAGCGCGGCATCGCTGATGCGCACGTTGTAGAGCTGCACGAGCGGCGGGACAGCGGTGCCCGATCCCTTCCCGATGCGCAGGACCTCCTCGTAGTTCATCAGCCCGCTGCGGTACTTCACCAGATGGATCTCGGGCTGCTCGAGCGTCACTTCGGTGAAGATGAAGCGACGGCGGAGCAGTTGCGGCAGCGTGAAGCGGACGCGCGCTTCGGGGACGCGTGCCACGATGGCACCACTGGTGTCGCGCAGCACGAGGCCGCGGAACGTGAGATCCCGCATGAAGGTGCCGCCGATGGCACCGATTTCGACGCGCCCGAGGACCGCACCATTGAGCGCGCGCGCCACCGTCCGCGCCAGCAGGCCGCGGCCCGTCGGCGTCAGCGTCAGCGCCGTGACCACCCCCACCACGAGCGCCGTACCGCCGGCCGTGGCAAGAAAGACGACGCGCACCAGGCGCTTGAGCATCAGAACGGCTGCCCGACGCTGACGTGGAAGGTCAGCCTGCGCGCCTTGGCGAAGCGGAAGTTCTCGGTCACGAGGCGCAGGTTGCCGGTGGTGTCGGAGGCGAAGAGCCGCCCCGCTGCCGGCGGATTGGGGTTGTAGGCCACATCGAAGCGGAGCGGTCCGAGCGGCGTGCCGAAACGGATGCCGGCGCCCGGCGTGACACGCACCGTCGCCGGCAGCTCACCCGGCCCGCGATTCCAGACCGCCCCCACGTCGACGAAGGCCGCCAGGCGCATGCGGTCGGCGAAGATCGGCGACGGGATGCGCACCTCGATGTTGCCGACGCCCACCGTGTTGCCGCCCGTGGCGGAGAAGCGCACCTGATCCCGCGAGAGGCTATCGGTGACGCCGACGCTGTCCAGACTCTGCTCGGTGACCACGTAGACCACCGGCCCGAGTTCGTTGCGCTGAAAGCCGCGCACGTCGTTCGGCCCGCCGCCGTAGAAGCGCTGCTCGAGCGGCACGAAGCTCGTGATGCGGCCACCGACGACGGCGGCATCGGTCGGTGGTGGTGCGAAGATGATCCCGCCGCGCAGCCGCCATGAAACGACGACGTTGCCGGTCACCTGCCGATAGAACGCCGCGTCGCCGCTGAACCGCGTGAAGCGCTGCAGACTCGAGCTGCCAAGCCAGCGGTCGCTGCGCGTCGCTTCGAAGCTGGCGTTGCTGCCACGTGTCGGATCGATGGCGTAGTTGGCGCGCGGCAGCGACACCACCGCCGTCAGGGTGCCGAGGACGCGGCGCTGCTGCTGCAGCGCGATGATCTCCGGCGTACACGCCGAGAGCGCCGCGCAGAATGACGTCGGGAGGGCGGTGGTGCGGCCGTAGGCGATGGTGTAGGTCAGCGAGATCGGGATGCGCTCGCGCGGATGATCGCGGAGCAGGGCCAGCGAAGCACCGAGATCTTCGCGCAGATAGATCCCGAACTCCGAGCGGCGCTCGCTGAAGACGCCGAGCGTGAGCGTATTTTCGGGCGCCAGAAAGGCGGGGCGGCGGTAGTTGGCCTGCAGCGAATAGTTGAGCCGCGACGAGCCGACATCCTGCTTCAGCACGGAGCAGATATTGTCGTCCAGGCCCAGATCGGCGCCGCCGACCCCCACCTTCGAGACGCGTCCCGTGACTTCCAGAATGCGGCCGCCGCCCAGGAAGTTGCGCACCGTGAGCCCGCTGCTGGCACGGAAGCAATCGGTGGTACCGAAACCGAGTCCCGCGCGGAGCCGCCGCTTCGGCGCTTCGGTGACGCGCACCACCAACGGCACGATGGAATCGCCGGGCTGCCGCGCCGCGGTATCGACCGCCACGGCCGCGAGCCGGAACAGATCGGCGCGATACAGATAGCGCTGGCTCTCGTAGAGGGTCTCTTCGCGATACAGATCGCCGGCCTGAACGCCGAGGAGGTTCCGCACGATCGTGCTGTCGATCGTGCGCGTCCCCTCGACGCGAACCGGACCGAGCCTGGCGAGCACGCCGGGCACTACCGTGAGCGTGACGCTGGCCCGGCGACTTGGCACGTCGGAGGTGAACTCGCGGAAGACGTCGGCCTCGGGGTAGCCGACATTGCGGAGCCGGCGCGTCAGACTGTCGGCACTCGCCTGCAGGCGCAATCGATCGAAGGCGTCGCCGACATGCAGCGGCAGGTCGAGCACCAGATCGCGTCGCAGCGGCGCCGGCAGGGAATCGAGCCCGGCGATGGTGACGTCGGTGACGAGGATCGGCGCGCCCTCCGCCACCGTGAACCGGACGTAGACGCTGCCGGTGATCGGCACGCGGGTGACGGAGGTGTCGATCTCCGCATCGGGATAGCCGCTGACACGATAGAGGAGCTTCAGACGCAGCACATCACGCACGAACTCCTCCTCGTCGAAGCGGCGCTTCTCGCCGAAATCGAGGAAGCGCAGGTAACGCTGCAGGAACGCCGATTTCGTGGTGACGATCGAAGCTTCGAGCAATTCGGTGGCCAGCGCCTTGTTGCCGGTAAATTCCAGCTTGCGCACCACAAGGCGCTCGTCACGCGCGCGCGTCTGCGCCTGACCTGACGAGGTCAGCAGCAGCGCACCGAAGAGCGCGACGGCGAGGCGGCGGATCACGGGCAGCATGCGGGCAATGAGTGGCTCACCCGCCGCGGACGTCCCTGTCGAGAAATACGGCACTCCCTTGTCCGCCGATCCGGGCGTCCGAGGGGGCCGGACGCGATTGACGGGTTTTGCTAACCTCCGTAATTTCAAAAGGATAGGCCGCACTGTCAATCTTTTGACATCAGCGTCCGCCCCACATTTTCCGGCGCCGCACCTCGCGCCATCGACCCTCGTCCGAACCCCCGGCCTCAGATGCGGTTGGTACCGGTTGCTCTGCTCGCTCTTCTGGCCGTGGCCTGCGCTCGGCCGCCGGAGCGCGTGCCGGTGCCGACCTACGTCCTGACCGCCGAGCCGCGCTCCCTCGATCCGGCGCTCTCCACCGACGTCCCGACGGGTGAAGTGAGCGCGCTGCTCTATGAAACGTTGGTCCGCTACGACCTCGACGGGCGCGCGGTACCGGGCTTGGCCCGCCGCTGGGACACCTCGGCCGACGGACGCGCCTACACCTTCCACCTCGACCCCACCGCCCGATTCCACGATCTCCGTCCGGTGCGCGCCGCCGACGTCGAGGCCTCGTTCCGGCGGGTGCTCGCCCCCGGAGCAGGTGGTGGCCGTACGTGGCCGCTCCAGCCGATCGACGGCGCAGCGGCTGTCCTCGATTCCGGCGCCACGGTGCTGCGCGGCGTCCGCGTCGTCGATGACTCGACCGTGCGCATCACCCTTCGGGAGCCGTTCCCGCTCTTTCTGAAGTTTCTGGCGATGCCGGTGGCCTCGATCGTCCCTGCCGATCCGGGCCGCGATTTCGACGTGGCGCCGATCGGCACGGGGCCATGGCGCTTCGTGCGGTGGCAGCACGACGATCGCCTCGTCTTCGCCCGCTTCGACGGGTACCGCGGCATCAAGGCCACGAGCGACAGCTTCGTGATCCGCATCATCCCCGAACCGCTCACGCAGGCCGCGGAGTACGAGTCGGGACGGTTGCACGTGGTGGAGGTACCGGTCGGGGAAACGCGCATCTGGGAGGAGCGCCGGGCAGCCCAGCTGCAGCGGCGCGTGGCGATCCGCGCGTTCTACATTGCGCTCAACACGACGCGTGGGCCGCTCGCCGACGTGCGCGTCCGCCGAGCGCTCAACCATGCGCTGCCGGTAGACGTCATCCTGAAGAATCTGCAGGCGGGCCGCGGGGCCCGAGCGGCTGGAGCGATCCCGCCGGGGCTGCCGGGCCACGATGCGACGCGTGCGCCGTTCGCGTACGATACGGCCCGTGCGCGCGCCCTTCTCATGGAAGCCGGCTACGGCTCCGGCCTGGACCTGAAGCTCTGGCGCTCGCCGCGCGCGGAGTACAAGAAGATCTCCGCCGCCATTCAGCAGGAGCTTGGCCGGGCCGGCATCCGCATCGAGATCGTGGAGCGCGACCCCGCCAGCGCCCGCGCCGCCGCCCGGAAAGGCGAGGCCGATCTCTTCCTCGCCGACTGGTACGCCGACTATCCCGACGCGGAAAATTTCCTCTTTCCGCTCTTCCACTCGTCCAACGCCGGCACCGGCGGCAACTACGCCTTCCTGAAGGACCCGTCGCTGGATGCGCTCCTGGTACAGTTGCGCGCCACCGCCGACTCCAGTGAGGCCGCCCGTCTGGCACAGGCCGCCGACGCCCGCGTCTTCGCGGCCGCACCGTGGATCTTCATGTGGTTCCCCGTGGACGTCTGGGCGATGCGCCCCGAGATGACCGGCTGGCGCATTCCCGCCGTCTTCACCGGCCAGCGCTGGACCGACGTGCGGGTGGCTCCATGAGCGGCGTGCTGTTGCGCCGGCTGCTGCTGCTGATCCCCACGCTGTTCGGCGTGCTGGTGCTGACGTTCGTGCTGCTCTACGTGGCGCCCGGCGATCCGGTGCAGGCGATGGTCGGCGAGCGTGCCGACGCGGAGACGATTGCGCGCCTGCGTGCGGAACTCCATCTCGACGCCCCCCTCCTCGAGCAGTTCACGCGCTACGTCGGCGGCATCCTGCAGGGCGACCTCGGCGTATCGTACATCACGCGCCGGCCTATAGCGCAGGATCTGGCGGAGCGCTTCCCTGCCACGCTGGTGCTCGCGCTGGCGGCGATGAGCGTGGCGGTCCTGGTGGGCGTGACGGTGGGCACCTTCGGCGCGTGGCGCCCCGGGAGCGCGCTGGACCGGGCACTCACCCTGGGCGCGTACCTGGGTGTCGCCTTCCCGGTGTACTGGGTGGGGCTGCTGCTGATTCTGGTCTTCGCCGTGCAGCTCCGGTGGTTTCCGCCCTCGGGAAACGGGGGACTCCTCTATCTTGTCCTGCCGGCGGTGACCCTCGGCATGCGATCGGTGGCCGTGCTGGCGCGGATGACGCGCGCCTCGGTGCAGGAAGCCCTCGCGAGCGACTTCGTGCGGACCGCCCGCGCCAAGGGCCTGAGCGAGCGGCAGGTGGTGCTGGGCCATGCGCTCCGGGCAGCGCTGATTCCAGTGATCACGGTGATCGGCCTCGATTTCGGCAGCTACCTGACCGGTTCGATCCTCACCGAAACCATCTTCTCGTGGCCCGGGGTAGGACGCTACGTCCTCACCGCGATCGAAAAGCGCGACCTCCCCGCCGTGCAGGGGAGCATCCTTGTCCTCAGCCTGGTGTTCGTCCTCGTGAACCTGCTCACCGACCTGCTCTACACGAAGGCTGATCCGCGAGCGAGCGCCTCATGACGCGCGTCGCGACACTCGTCACGGCAGCATTGGCGTTCGGCTCGGCCGCCGTCAGCGCACAGTCGCTCGGCAAGCGCATCGACGCGCGCCTCGATGCTGCCCCGTACGACAAGTCGCTCTGGGGCGTGGCGCTCGCCGACGAGCAGGGCAAGCTGACGTACGACCGGATGGCGCATCGACTCTTCATGCCCGCGAGCAACACCAAGCTCGTGGTGGCGGCCGTGGCGTCGGCGATGCTCCCTGCCGATTTCACCGTCCGCACGAGCGCCTACGCAGCCGGCCCACTGCACGACGGCGTGCTCGAAGGCGACCTCGTGCTCTACGGACGCGGCGATCCGACCTTCGGCGTGCGGTGCTACGCGGTGGACACCACCGCCGCCGGCGTCTGCGATCGTGATGCGCGCGCGCCTTTCGATACGCTTGCCGCGCGGCTGCAGCGCGCCGGCGTGCGCACCGTCAACGGCGCCATCGTCGGCGACGGGAGCTGGTTCGAGCGCGAGTTGGTGCATCCGTCGTGGGAGTCGTACGACCTCAACTGGTGGTACGCCGCGCCCGTCAGCGGCCTCGGCGTCAACGACAACAGCGTGGACTTCCGCGCGGTGCCGGGCGACTCGGTGGGGGCGCCGGCCCATGTCACGTGGAGCCCGAGCTTCGCCGACATCACCGTCGAGAACCGCACCCGCACCGTTCCCGCCGACAAGACGAGCACCATCGACTACACGCGCCCGCCAGGCACGCTCACGGTCCTCGTCGAGGGCGACCTCACCACCACCAGCCGGCCGGGCGTCGAATCGTTCGCGCTGCCCGACCCGAACCACTTCGCGGCTGCTGCGCTGCGCGAGGCGCTCACGGCCCGCGGTATCGCCGTGCTCGGCGCAACCGGCTCCACCATCGACAGCACGCGCTACGCGGCTGCACGCCGCGCGGCGCCGCTCGCCGAAATGGAAGGCCGGCCGCTGCGCGACTGGATCTTCCCGATCCTCAACACCAGCCAGAACTGGTACGCCGAGATGCTGCTCAAGCAGCTGGGGCGCCAGTTCGGCGGCGCGGGGAGCTGGAAGGCGGGCATCGACGTGGAGCGCCGCTTTCTCATCGATTCGGTCGGCATCGACTCGACGCAGTTCGCGCTGAGCGACGGCTCCGGCCTTGCCGCCAACAACCTCGTGAGCCCCGCGAGCTTGGTACAGTTGCTACGCTTCATCCGCGGTCACCGCGGGTGGGAGACGTTCGCCGCCGGCCTGCCGCGCTCGGGCGACACGGGCTCGCTGCGCACGCGTTTCGTCGGCACGCCGATCGAAGGCCGCGTGCGCGCCAAGACCGGCAGCATCTCGCGCACCAACACGCTCTCCGGCTACGTGGACCTGCCGGACGGCCGCTTTCTCACGTTCAGCGTGATGGCCAACCATCATGTGCAGCCCTCCCGGCCGACGCTCGCACGGATCGATTCCGTCGTCGTCGAGTTCGCACGGCAACCCCGCTGATCTCCGCATCCAGCAGCAACGAGACCGATCGTGACTGACGCAACAGATTCCCGCCCCCTCCGCGTGGCGGTGGTGGGCTCCGGGCCGAGCGGGTTCTACGCCGTCGAGCATCTGCAGAAGCACACGGTCACCGTGGAGATCGACCTCTTCGACCGTCTGCCGACGCCGTACGGCCTCGTGCGCGGCGGCGTCGCGCCCGATCATCCGAAGATCAAGTCGGTGACGCGCGTCTACGAAAAGATGGCCGCACATCCGTCGTTCCGGTTCCTCGGCAACGTGGCCGTGGGCCGCGACATCATGCACGACGAATTGATGGCCCAGTACGATGCCGTCATCTACGCCGTCGGCGCCCAGACCGACCGCAACCTCGGCATCCCCGGCGAAACACTCGTCGGCAGCCACGCCGCAACCGAATTCGTCGCCTGGTACAACGGCCACCCCGACTACCGGGATCTGCCGTTCGACCTCTCGCAGGACGCCGTCGCCGTCATCGGGCTGGGCAATGTGGCGATGGACGTGACGCGCATCCTCGCAAGTACGCCCGAGGAACTCGGGACCACCGACATCGCCGATCACGCGCTCGCGGCGTTGCGCCAGAGCCGCGTGCAGACGATCTACGTGCTCGGCCGCCGCGGACCGGTGCAGGCCGCCTTCACCAACCCGGAGATCAAGGAACTCGGCGAGCTGGATGACGCCGATGCGATTGTGCATCCGGACGAGATGGTGCTCGACGCCGCCAGCGAAGCGTGGCTCGCCTCGACCGACGAGCGCACGCCCGCCAAGAACCTCCAGACGCTGCGCAGCTACGCGGAGCGCGGGGCAACGGGCAAGCCGAAGCGGGTGGTGCTACGCTTCTGCGTCTCGCCGATTGCGCTGCTCGGCGAGGACGGCCGCGTCACCGCGATCACCGTGGCGAAGAACTGTCTGGTGCCGAACGGCGATGACGTGAGGGCCGAGGCGACGGGCGACACCGAGACGATTCCGGTGGGACTGGTCTTCCGCTCGGTCGGGTACAAGGGTGTGCCGATCGCCGGCGTGCCGTTCGACGACCGGCGAAGCGTCGTGCCGAACGCGCAGGGCCGCGTGCTGGTGGCGGCGGGTGCCGACGTCACGGTGCCCGGCGTCTATGTCACCGGCTGGATCAAGCGCGGCCCGAGCGGCATCATTGGCACCAACAAGCCGGACTCGGTGGAGACGGTGGAGCGCCTGCTCGAGGACCGTGCGGCGGGCGTGCTGCCTGTGGCGGCGGGTGCCGGGCGCGATGCGGTCGACGCGCTGCTGCAGTCTCGCGGCGTCGATGTCGTCTCGTTCGATGATTGGCGCCGGCTCGATGCGGCGGAGCAGGCTGCCGGACAGGCGCAGGGCCGACCGCGCGTGAAGTACACGCGCGTGGACGAAATGATGGACGTGATCCGCGCCGGCCGCACGCTCGCCGACGCGCGCTGACTTCACAGGGACAGACCAAATGAAGATCTACACCAAGACGGGCGACGAAGGCTCCACCGGCCTGTTCGGCGGCGGGCGCGTCGACAAGGATCATCCGCGCGTTGCCGCGTACGGTGACGTGGACGAACTGAATTCGGCACTCGGCGTCGTGCGGGCCACGCAGCCGGTGCACTTCTTCGACGACATCTTCACGTCGATCCAGCGCGACCTCTTCGCCATCGGCGGCCACTTGGCCACCCCCGATCCCGACAAGGTGCGCGAAGCCCTGCAGAAGGCCGAACTCAGCGCGGACCGCGTGGCGGACTTCGAAAGGATGATGGACGAGGCCGACAAGGAACTGCCGGCGCTGCGGGCGTTCGTGCTGCCGGCCGGTACACCGAAGGCGGCGGCGCTGCATCTGGCCCGCACCATCTGCCGCCGCGCCGAGCGCAGCGTCGTCACACTGAGCCGCGAGACCGAGGTGCACCAGCTCTTCGTCGTGTACCTCAACCGCCTCAGCGATCTCCTCTTTACGCTCGCCCGAGTCGCCAATCATCGCGACGGTGCCGGCGACGTGACCTGGTAGCATGAGCGAAGGCACCCGTCATGCCGTCTGGCAGCAGGGCACCGCGTACGACGTGATCGTCCGCGTGGGTCTGCTCGGTGATCTTCCGCGCGAGCTCGATGCCGTGGCGGGACTCCGCCGCCGCGTGCTCATCACCGACGAGCAGATCCTTCCGTACATCGACGGCTGGACCGGCGGCGAGGCACCGTGGGATGCGGTGCTCACCGTGCCGGCTGGCGAAGCGCACAAGACTCGCGACGCGTGGCAGCGTCTCACCGACGGAATGCTCGAGCACGGTTTCGGCCGCGACAGTGCCATCGTGGCCATCGGCGGTGGCGTCATCGGCGACCTCGCCGGCTTCGTGGCCGCGACGTATCTGCGCGGCATCCCCTTCGTGCAGGTGCCGACGACGCTGCTCGGGATGGTGGACGCCTCAGTGGGCGGGAAGGTCGGTGTCGATACGCCGCACGGCAAGAATCTCGTCGGCGCCTTCCACCCGCCGGTCGCCGTCCTCGCCGATCCGGCGGCCCTCTGGAGTCTGCCGCCGCGCACGTACGCCGCAGGGCTCGCCGAAGCCGTGAAGCACGGCCTGCTCGCCGATGCGGACTACTTCAGTTGGATGCAGGACAACGCCGAGCCGATCCGCACCCGCGACCTTGCCGCGCTCGAGACGCTCGTGGGGCGCAGCGTCGCCATCAAGAGCGCCGTCGTGCAGCGCGATCCGCTCGAGCAGGGCGAACGTGCCACGCTCAACCTCGGCCATACGGTCGGGCACGCCATCGAGCATGTCGTGGGTTACCGTCTGCTCCATGGCGAGTGCGTCAGCATCGGGCTGATCGTGGCGTGCCGGGTGGCGGAGCAGACGCAGGGCCTCGACCCCGCCGTCACCGCGGCGGTGCGGACGCTGCTCGAGCGCTTTGCGCTGCCCGTGGCTGTGCCCGTCGATGCCGACACGCCGGCGCTCCTCGCCGCCATGCGGCAGGACAAGAAGAATCGCGGCGGCATCATCCGCATGGTGCTGCCGG
>Ga0163144_10006865_pt1 | contig 25042 bp, 17 predicted proteins | sample OliLak19BULKMAT1_FD_123175 | JGI IMG/M metagenome (GOLD analysis project Ga0163144, IMG submission 123175) | Freshwater microbial mat bacterial communities from Lake Vanda, McMurdo Dry Valleys, Antarctica - Oligotrophic Lake LV.19.BULKMAT1 | ecosystem: Environmental > Aquatic > Freshwater >... | reverse complement strand
GGGCGTCTGGGAGTACACGTACGTCGCGCGCGCGACGACGCCGGGCAACTTCGTCGTGCCGCCGACCAAGGCGGAGGAGATGTACTTCCCGGAGACGTTCGGCCGGAGTGGCTCCGACAGGGTGATCGTGGAGTAGGTCTCCGAGAAACCGGTCCCCTGTTCTCTCCGATCAGGGCGCGATCGGGTCGCACGCGCCAGAGGGCTCGCCTGTCAGCGGGTTCAAGCACGGCGCGCACTTGTTGCCGTCCTCGCAGTCGTCCTGACCGATCAAGAAGTTCTCCACGTCCGGCAAGCAGTCCGGGAGGCAGCGGCCCTCGGCGTAGTCCTCGCCGAACAGGAACTGGATGAACCCGGTCTCGCAGGTCGGCGGCGTGTACGGCGTGTCCTGGAGGAACACGTTGGGCGCGCACACCAGGCCGCCCGCCTCGTCGCACGTGTCGGGGCCGAGGCGATCGGCGTTGTCGCCGGCGGCCGACGCGGGGACGCAGGTGCCGCGGCCGTCGCAGCACGCGGGCAGCTGCGACGGACCCTCGGTCGGGCCGGGATCGCACGACAGGCGACACGCGCCGGTCTCGGTGCCGTCGAGCGGGTTGAAGCACGGCACGCACAGGTGCGCGGCCTCGCAGGTGGATTGCGGCAGCAGCGCGGCCTGCGCCTGGACGTCGGGCAGCACGTTCGACAGGCAGCGGCCCTCGGCGCCGGCCACCGACTCGCAGGTCGGCGGGATGTAGTTGCCGCCCGCGGCGATGAACTCGTCGGGGACGCACATGCTCTGGTTGTCCGGGCAGCTCGCGAGCTGCGCCGCCATCTCGGCGGGGACGAGCGCGTTGCTCAGGCAGTGACCGCCGGCGCCGCACGCCGGCAGCGAGCTCGGATCGATCAGCGCGGGACCCTCGTGCGGGCACGCGGCCTCGGTCGGCTCGTCATCGCCGCCACCGCCCTGGCCGCCCTCGCACGTATAAGAGATGGCGCACGCGCCGGTGTCGGTGTTGTCGATCGGGTTGATGCACGGGATGCAGCGCTCGTCGTCGGCGCAGACATCCTGCGGGAGGATGCCCCAGTAGTCCTTCACCTGCGGGATGCAGCCCGAGAGGCAGACGCCCGCGGAGCCCGACAGCGAGTCACACGCCTGCGGGGTGAACACGCCGCCGGTCTCGATGAACGGATCCGGCACGCAGAAGCCGCCGCCCGCGCAGGTGTCGACGACGCCGGTGAGCTCGTCGGGGACCGAGTCGACGCAGTGCGCGCCGCCGACCCAGTCTTCACAGCACGCGGTCATCGACGAAGGATCACGCGCCGCGCCGAGTGGACCATCACACTCGGGCGCGGGCGCGTCGTCACCGCCGAAGGCGCCTTCGGCTCCGACGTCGCCGACCTGGCAGCCAGCGACGCCGATCAGAAGCAGGAGAGTGGGGAGGGAGAACGAAGCGGAGGGGAACGAGCGGGCCATGAATGGATGTAGTTCAAAGTCGGGGCCATCCTCACGCGACCATCGTTCCAGCGCCTTGCGGATCGATCGGAGTGATCGAAATCGGACAATTGTCCGCAGTTCCGACGTGGGGCCCAAGTCGACGGGATCCGGCGAGTTTTCCCCCAGGACGGGGCTCGAGGCTCCAGGGTGGGAGGATTCCTACCCGGGAGATCAAGGGTTCGGGAACAGTCGACCCCAGTAACGGCGACGTCGCGATCGTAGGTTGCGTGCGCGTAGCTGTGGGTGCGCTCGCATACCACTCCTGGGCACGTTCTTGCTTAGATGGGGCTCGATGAACCCGCGATCGGTGTCGCCCACCGAGCTGCTGATCGACGAGGAGACCTCGCCGGGTCGCGCCTTGCCGGCGCGGATGCAGCGGGCGCGACGCGGGATGGTGATCGGCAGCGCGCTCGCGATCGCGTACGCGTGCGCGCTCCTCGTGGTCGCGTCGCTGTCCGCGGATCTCGGCTTTCTCAGCTACGAGGGCGCGCCGGTCGTGCTGGTCGACGAAGGCTCGCCGGCCGCCGCCGCGGGCATCACCGTCGGCGACACGATCATGGCGATCGACGGCGTCGAGCTGACGGACCTGCGCCAGCGCGCCGACGCGATCGACGCGATCGGCGCCGGCGAGGACGTCACGCTGACGCTCGCGCGGGACGGCGCGCGCCGCGACGTCTCGTTGCACGTGCCGCGGCGGGTCCCGATCGCGTCGGCGGCTGGTGTCGCGCTCGGCGCGGTGCTGCTGCTGCTCGCGGTGTTCGCCGACCGCGGCAACCGCCACGAGCTGCCCCAGGCGTTCTTCCGCCAGGCCGTCGTCTACGTCGTGTTCCTCGCGGGCGCGTTCTCGCTCGACGTCGCGCTCTCGCACCCGGCGCTGTTCATCCCGTGGCTGTTCTCGATGACGCTGGCCGCGCCGTTGACGTGCCGGTTCATGATCCGGTTCCCCAACGGGCGGCGGTGGTTCTCGCGCCGCGAGCACCTCCTCCTCTATGGACCGCCGGTGGTGCTCGCGACCCTGCTGGCGGTGAACCACGTGCTGTTCCTGACCGGCCACGCGATGCCGCACACCTGGCAGATCACCAAGATCCTCGGCGGCGTCGCGCTCACGATGGCGGTCACGTACCTGACGGTCGGCGCGGTCACCCGGACGCGGCGGCTGCGCGCCAAGCGCGCCGAGGTCGATCCGCTGGCCGCGAAGTGGCTGCACGTCGGCGGCGTGTTCATGACGGTGCCGATGCTCGCGTCGCTGGTGTGGGCGAGCCGCGACCTGCCCGGGTTCATCTCCGGCGGGTTCCGGCCGTTCGTCGCCGTGGCGATGGTCGGCGGCTCGGCGTGCGTCGTGCTCGCGATGAGCCGGGTGCCGTTCGGCGAGCTCGACCGGCTGTGGCGTCGCAGCTCCGGCTACGTGCTCGCGACGTTCCTCGCCGCCGGCATCTACCTCGGGTTGATCGGCCTGCTGGGCGGCGCGGCGTCGGTGATGTCGGGCGGCAGCTTCCAGACCGCGCTCGCCGCGACGATGGCGGCGGCGGTGCTGTTCGGCCCGGTGCGGCTGCGCCTGCAGGCGATGGTCGACGAGCGGTTCGCGCGCGATCGGACGCGGGCGCGCCGCCTGCTGCGCGAGGCGGCCGAGGCCGCGGTCGCGGTGCTCGACATCGACGAGCTCCACCGCGGCGTGGTCGACCGCGTCCGCCAGGCCCTGACCGCCGACGGCGTCGCGCTCTACGTCGCCGACGGCGACGCGTGGAGGTGCGAGGTCACGAGCGGCGAGGTCATCGCACCATTTGTTTTGCCTGGCTCGGTCACCGGCGGCGCGTTCGGCCGCGCGCTCGACGGCGCGCTGACCGCGCGGGCGCCGCGCCCGATCGGCGAGACCGAGACCGTGGTCGTGCCGCTGCCGATCGACGATCGCCGGCCGGCGGCGCTGGTGGTCGCGCCGCGCGAGGGCGAGCGCCTGCTCGACGAGGATCTCGAGCTGCTGTCCACCGTGGCGGCGAACCTGGTCGTCGCGATCGGCAACGCGCGCGCGCACCGCGACCTGCGCGAGATGGCCGAGCGGCTCAAGCACGAGGTCGAGATCGCCGAGAAGCGACGCCGGGAGATCGGCCGGCTCAAGGAGCGGCTCGAGGAGGAGAACCGCGCGCTCGTGCGCGAGCTCGTGTCCCGCCAGGGCAAGGCGCCGGTGATCGGCAAGGGCCTCACCGAGACGTTCGATCTCGTCCACAAGGTGTCGCGGTCCGACGCGACGGTGCTGGTCCGCGGCGAGACCGGCGTCGGCAAGGAGCTGATCGCGCGCGCGATCCACGCGGCGTCGGCGCGGCGGTCGGCGCCGTTCGTGGTGCTCGACTGCAGCGCGATCGCGCCCGGGCTGATCGAGTCGGCGCTGTTCGGGCACGAGAAGGGCGCGTTCACCGGCGCGGTGCGCAGCGCGCTCGGCGCGTTCCGCCAGGCGCACGGCGGCACGATCTTCCTCGACGAGCTCGGCGAGCTGCCGCTCGACCTGCAGCCGAAGCTGCTGCGCGTGCTGCAGGAGCGGGAGGTCCAGCCGGTGGGCGCCGATCGCCCGGTGCCGGTCGACGTGCGCGTCGTGTGCGGCACCAACCGCGATCTCCACGCCGAGGTCGCGGCCGGCGCGTTCCGCGAGGATCTGCTGTACCGGCTCCAGGTGGTGGAGATCGCCGTGCCGCCGCTGCGCGCGCGCAAGGCCGACATCACCGAGCTCGCGATCCACTTCCTCGCCGAGGCCGCCGAGCGCAGCGGCCGCAGCGCGCCCAAGACGCTCGCGCCCGACGCGGTCGAGCTGATCCTCGACTACGACTGGCCCGGCAACGTCCGCGAGCTCGAGCACGCGCTCGAGGCCGCGGCGATCTACGCCGAGGGCGACGAGATCCGCGCCGCCGATCTGCCGGTCGCCGAGAAGCACTGGCGTCGCAAGGGCGAGCGCGCGATGGCCGAGACCGGCCGCACGCGGTTCCCCAGCGGGACCGGCGAGCACCAGCCCGGCTCGGTCACGCGGTCGGGCATCAAGCAGACCCTCGAGGAGCTCGAGCGCGAGCGCCTCGCCGCGGTGCTCGTCGAGCATGGCGGCAACAAGTCCCGCGCCGCCAAGGTCCTGGGTCTGTCGCGAGGCGCATTGCTGCGGCGGTTGAAGCGGTACGGGTTGGAGTCAGAGGACGGCAGCCCGGAGAACTAGGAGGCCCCGTTTCTGGTTCCTGATCCGATCGTCAGTGCCACAACCCCACGCTCACCCCCGCGTTGCCGTACCGCGGCGCGACGTCGGCGGTCAGCGCGATCTTCGTCCGGAACCGCCAGCTCCAGGCGCGGAGCTCGAACAGCGAGACCTCCGCGCCGAAGGTGCCGTGCAGGCGGCCGCCGACGCCGTCGAACCGCGACGGCTCCCAGTAGCTGCCGGCGCGGAGGCGGAGGCGGGCGGGGAGCAGCTCGTACTCCGCGCCGGCGCGGAGGCTCACGACCGGACGGCGGCCCGACGGCTGGAGCTCTTGCACGCCGAACTTCTCGAGGCCTGCGCCGTCGTCGACGCCGCCGGAGATCACGACGTCCGCGGCGAGCAGGAGCGCGCGCTCGTCGCGGTAGGCCGTGCCGACCTGCTGGTTCCACCACGTCGGCGCACGGCGCCAAGCGACGCCGGCGGCGAGCTGCCACGGCGCCGCGACCTTGCGCGGCAAGATGTAGCCATCGCAGTCCATCGGATCGCAGCCCGCGACGTCGACGTCGCGGCCGGTGACCGGGAACGAGAACGCGGCGCCGACGCGGAGGTCCTCGCGCGCCGGCCGCCACAGCCCGCCGACCTCGAGCCCGGCGCCGGAGATCGAGAACAGCTCCTGGGTCGGCGCGGCCAGGCTGAACGAGCCGATCCGCACCGCGGCGCCGACCGTCCAGGTCTGGTCGAACAGCTCCTTGCCCACCGCGACCTTGCTCGCGAGCGCGCGCGCGTCGAGCTGATCGGCGGCGTCGGCGGCCCACACCACCGTCGACTGCGACGTGCCGACGACCGCCACGCCCCAGCCGTTGTACATCCCGGCGAGGCCGAACGTGTCGAGCCGCGTGCCGAACTCGTCCGTCGCCCGGACACCGTTGTTGTCGAAGTCCGACGCGAACGCCGCGGTCTGCGCGTCGAGGTGAAAGTCCCAGTCCCACGATCCCTTCGACGTGGTCAGCCGCACCGCCGCCGCCGCCGGGTTCGACAGCGCCCCGGCCGAGCCCTCCGCGATCCCGAGCGCCGCGCCACCCATCCCGACGATCCGCGCCGAGCCGAGCGCCGCGCCGCTGTAGAGATCGAGCGCGAACTCGCGGTCCTCGATCGGCGCGAGCTCCTGTGCGCGCGCGGTGGCGGCGGCGGCGCACAGCACGGCGACGATCAGCGCGATCCGCACGAGACGATCGTACCTGAGACCCACTAGCCGACGCCAAGCACCAGAGAACCGGGGACCGGGAACCGGGAACCGGGAACCGGGAATGCCAGCGGTCCGATCCATTCCCCGTTCCCGGTCCCCGGTCCCCTGTTCGCCGGGCAACTGCTGCGACCCCGCACAGGTGTTACGGTAAGCAATGGCGCTGGTGCGTGACGCCGATGACGTCCGCGTGACGCAGGCCGCGGATCTGACCGCGACCGGCGACGCCGCGGCGGTCGTGCCGTTCAAGCGTCACCTGGTCTGGCCCGGCGTCGTGATCGGCGCCGCCGAGGTGGTGCTGGTCGCGATGCCGCTGTGGACGCTGTTCGACCTCGCGAACGTCGGCAGCTCGGTGCTCGCGCGGATCGCGGTCCCGGTGCTCGCCGGCGCCATGCTCGTCTGGATCGCCGGGATGGGCACGTGGCTGATGCCGCTCCGCGCCGCGGTCGCGCTGCGCCGCAAGGGCGACAAGGTCCCCAAGGAGCTCGCCGCCCGCGCGTACCGCGCCGCGCTGCGGATCCCGCTGCGCGCGCTGGTCCTGCGCACGTCGCTGTGGGCGGCGTCGGCGGGCGCGGTCGGCCTGTTCCTCGTCCGATACTCGAGCTGGACGCTCGCGCACGCGTTCGAGGCCGCGACGCTCGCGGGGCTGCACGGGTTCCTGCTCGCCAGCGTGCGCGCGGTCTGGCTGGCGTCGATCCTCGCCGGCCTGCGCGTGAGGCTGTTCACGATCTCGCCGCCGCTGCGCCGGTTCACCGACGCGTACTTCCGCCGCCTGGTGCTCACGTACCTCGTCGTCACCAGCGGCACGCTCGCGACGATCGCCGCGTTCGTCTACTACTTCGTGCCGATCTCGCTCGCCGAGTACCTCCAGATCATGACGTTCATGCCGATCGCGGTGATGATCGCGTCGTGCATGTGGGTGCTGCTCGCGCGCGCGCGCACGCGCGGGTTCCACGGCTACCTCGACGCGGCGCTCGGCGGTGGCGGCGAGCGCGGCTCCGGCGTCAACGCGACGATGGTCTATCGCCGCGCCCAGGCGCTGCCGTACCGCCTCGCGCTGATCTCGCTCGTGCTGTGGATCCTGGTCGCGTGCTCGGCGGCGCTGCTCGCGCGCATCCACCTGCGGTTCGGGCTCGACGACTCGATCGTCATGATGACCTCGATGCTGGTCGTCGGCCTCGGCGCGTCGATCTACGAGTCGCTGTGGCACCGCGAGTCGATGCGGCCGCTCCTCGCGCACCTGACCGTGCGCTACCGCGTCCCGGTGCGCGGCCTCGCGCCGTCGCTGTCGCTGCGCGGCAAGCTGCTGCTCAGCTTCGGCGGCGTGGTCATGCTCGCGTGCGGCATGGCGGTGCTGTGGGGGTTCGTGCAGTACAAGAACCTCGCCACCACGTCGGCGCACCGCCAGGCCGACCTCGGCCTCGCGTGGCTGCGCTCCGAGATGCAGGCCGAGGCGGCGGGCCGCACCGAGGCGCCGGATCCGTCGATGGTGCGCGAGGCGCTGCGCACGGTCGGCGCGCGCACGCCCGAGGCCAGCGCGGTCCTGTACTACCTCGACGACGGCGGCCCGCTCGGCAACGACGCGGCGGTGATCGCGTCGACGGGCACCGGCGAGCTGACCGCGGTCGGCGGCGGCCCGATGGGCGCGCCGCGGCTGCCCTGGTACGCGCGCCTGCAGATGCGTCGCGCGGCGGGCGAGCTGCTGTCGGTCGCGCCCGCGGAGCTCGCCGGCCGGGCCGGGCGCCTGCGGCTGACCTGGCACCACACCGTCTACGATCTCGGCGCCGTCGCGGTCATGTATCCGGACTATCGCGGCCGGTCGGCGTCGCTCGCGCAGCCGCTGCGCGAGCTGCTCGTGTTCTTCGTGATCCTGTTCGCCGCGTGCGCGGGCATCGTGATCGTCACGGTCGCGCAGTTCGTCGGGCCGATCCGGCAGCTCGAGCAGCGCGCCGATTCGATGGCGCGCGGCGAGCTCGCGGATCCGGTCAGCTCGGGCGGCGAGGGCGACGAGATCGGCCGGCTCACGTTCGCGCTCGAGGAGATGCGCCGCGCGCTGCGCGACAAGCTGCGATCGACGGAGGAGGTCAACCTCGATCTCGAGCGCGCGGTCAACAACCGCACCGCCGACCTCGCGCGCAAGAACCGCGAGCTCGCCGAGACGCTCGACAAGCTGACCCGCACGCAGAACCAGCTCGTGCGCTCCGAGAAGATGGCGTCGATCGGTCAGCTCGTCGCCGGCATCGCGCACGAGATCAACAACCCGGTCAACGCGATCGTCAACACGGTCGGCCCGCTCGAGGAGGCGATCAACGACATCGACAGCGACGACCGCGGCGCGCGCGCCGAGGCCGCGATCGAGATCCGCGACATGGTGCGCGTGGTCCAGCGCGGCGCCCAGCGCACCAAGGCGATCGTCCAGGCGCTCCACAACTACTCGCGCACCGACGACGACAAGCTCGTCGACTTCGATCTCGACCGCAGCCTCGACGACTCGCTCGAGCTGCTCCGCCACCTCCTCAAGGGCCAGGTCACCGTGGTCAAGCGCTACGGCGACGTCGGTCGCGTGCGCGGCCACGCCGGGCAGATCAACCAGGTGTTCATGAACCTCCTGACCAACGCGGCGCAGGCGGTGACCGGCCGCGACGGCGCGACCGTCACGATCGACACCGAGGTCTCGGGCGAGCACGTGATCGTCAAGATCGGGGACAACGGCTCCGGCATCCCCACCGACGTCCTGCCGCGGATCTTCGACCCGTTCTTCACCACCAAGGAGGTCGGCGAGGGCACCGGCCTCGGCCTCGCGATCGTGCACGAGCTGGTCGAGCGCCACGGCGGCACGATCGACGTCGCCACCGAGCTCGGCGCCGGCACGACCTTCACCGTGACGCTGCCGCGCAACACGCCGGATCGCCCCGACCGTCCGGGGCAGAAGCGCCCGACCACGCGCAGCGACGCGCGGCCGAAGTAGCTCACCGCTCGACGCGCAGCTCCAGCCCCATCGAGAATCCGGACGGCGCGCGGTCGTCGCCGTAGGCGTCGCCCGACTGGACGAGCTTCCAGCGCCAGCCGGCCCCGAGGCCGAGCACCACGTCCGGGCCGAGGTGGACGCCGACGAACGCGCGGGGCTCGACGACGATCGCGGTCTGCGCGTTGGTCGCGCCCTTCCACTCGTAGTCGAGCGAGGCGCGCGCGACCTCGAGCTGCACGCCGGCGACCATCGGACCGCTCCGCCACGTCACGTCGACGCCGGTCCCGACCTCGAGGAACTTGCCGTCGGTCTCGTCGCCGCCGACCGCGCCGACGACCACGTGCGCGAACACGCCGGCCACGCTCGCGTGGTACCCGAGCTTGGCGCCCGCGCCGGTGTACGACAGCGTGTTGGTCAGCGGGTTGGGATCGTCGAGCTTGGCGTCGAGCGTGAGGCCGACGAACACCCCGCGGCGGGCGTCCGCGCGCGCGAGGCCGGGCCACAGGATCAGGAGCGCGAGCACGAGGCGGGTCATCGATCGCAGCCTCGCCGGGACCGGCGTGTGGCCGCCTTGGCGAAGGCATGTGCCGGGCGTGAACCGATCGGTGCCACCTACCGATCGGTGCCACCTACCGATCAGTCGTCAGACTGGCAAGCGAGCCCAGGGCCGCTGCCAATCTGGCAACCTGATCGGGATCGCAGATCCAGCAATCTTCGGGGGTTAACCGGAATCCGGGGTGGCCCGGCACTTGTAATAGTCGCCGTGGAACCGATGCTGCTCGACCGCCCCTTCACGTCCCGGAGCCGCGCCCGGCTCCAAGTCGCCGCCGAGGCTGGCAACGGCCGCGACCGCGACGACGCGAGCGAGCCGGGCGACGCCCCGGATCCGGGCGCGTGGGATCCGTCGCGGGTCGTGCTGGTGGTGGACGACGAGCCCGGCATCGTCGAGTCGCTGTCGAAGATCTTCAAGCGCGAGGGCCTCACGGTGCTCACCGCGACCGACGGCACCTCCGGCCTCGAGCTGCTGCGTCGCCACCGCGTCGGCGTGCTGCTGACGGACCTGATGATGCCGCGCACCACCGGCATGGACCTCCTGCGCGCGTCGAAGACCGTCGCGCCCGAGACCGAGGTCGTGCTGATGACCGCGTACGGCACGGTCGAGACGGCGGTCGACGCGATGAAGGAGGGCGCGTACGACTTCGTGACCAAGCCGCTCAAGCGCGCGCACGTGGTCCGGATCGTCCGCAACGCCCTCGAGAAGCAGAGCCTGGTCGTCGAGAACCGCGCGCTGCGCGCCCAGCTCGCCGAGCGCCGCCGCCGCGCGATCATCGGCACGTCGCTGGCGTGGCGCCGCACGATGGAGATCGTCCAGCAGGCCGCGCCCAGCGAAGCGACCGTGCTGCTCCTCGGCGAGAGCGGGACCGGCAAGGAGCTGCTCGCGCGGGCGCTCCACGATCACAGCGCGCGCGGCAAGGGCCCGTTCATCGCGATCAACTGCGCCGCGATCCCCGAGTCGATCCTCGAGGGCGAGCTGTTCGGCTACGAGAAGGGCGCGTTCACGGGCGCGACCCAGAGCCGCGAGGGCCGGTTCGAGGCCGCGAACGGCGGCACGCTGTTCCTCGACGAGATCGGCGAGATCTCCCGGCACGTGCAGGTCAAGCTGCTGCGCGTCCTCCAGGAGAGCGAGATCGAGCGGCTCGGCGCGGCGGGCAAGACCCGCAAGGTCGACCTCCGGCTGATCGCCGCGACCAACGTCAACCTCGCCGAGGAGGTCCGCGCCGGCCGGTTCCGCGAGGATCTGTTCTACCGGCTCAACGTGATCCCGGTGAACGTGCCGCCGCTGCGCGACCGCCGCGACGACGTGCCGCTGCTGGTCCAGCACTTCCTCCAGCTCTACGCCGAGAAGAACGGCAAGGCGATCACCGGCTGCACGGCCGGCGCGCTCGAGCGGCTGTGCGATTACCCGTGGCCCGGCAACGTCCGCGAGCTCGAGAACGCGATCGAGCGCGCGGTGGTGCTGACCCGCGTCGCGGTGATCGACGAGGACGCGCTGCCCCGCGAGATCCGCGAGTCCGCGGCCGGCCCCGGCGGCGTCGGCACCTCGACCGCGAATGGCCTGACCTTCCCCGTCGGCACGCCGCTCGCCGAGATCGAGATGCGCGTGATCCGCGAGACCCTCCGCCACACCCGCGGTGACAAGCGGCTCGCCGCCAAGCTGCTCGGCATCGCGACCCGCACGATCTACCGCCGCCTCGAGGCGAGCGGCGAGCCGCCGGAGCCCGGCGAGCTGGTCCCATACGGTCCGGACGCCGGGCTGGACGCCGGGCTGGACGCAGATCTCGACAGCGACGACGACGGAGGCTCGGTGTGAACGTCAACTTCCAGGATCTGTTCAAGCGTCACTTCTGGGCGGTCGGCGCGATCGCCGTGACGCTGTGCGCGTTCTTCGGCGGGCGCACCGTCGCGCACGTCCTCGAGGGCATGCTGCTCACCGATTCGGTCAAGGCGCCGAAGGTCGAGGCGATGGCGAAGGTCGCCGCCGCGCCGACGCAGACCACCAGCAAGCTCGGCAAGCCGCTGTCCGACCGCAACATCTTCTGCTCCGACTGCCTGCCGCCGATCGAGGTCGCCGACGCCGCGACCGTGCCCACCGACGGCACGCCGATCACCGGCCTGCCGCTCACGCTGATCGCGACGTTCGTGTCCGACGACTTCGCGCTCGCGACCGTGCTCAACACGGAGACGCAGGCGCAGGGCGGCTACGCGCTGCGCACGATCAAGGGCAAGGCGGTGGGCGACGAGATCCCCGGCGCGGGCCCGATCCTCGCCGTCCACTACAAGTACGTCGACTTCCAGAACAAGGGCACGAGCCGCGTCGAGCGGATCTCGCTCACCGACGAGCCGCGCCCGCCGCCGGTGGTCGCGACCGCCGCCCCGGTCGACACCGGCGCGCCCAAGGACGACATGACCGCGTCGATCGACTCGGGCATCCACAAGATCGACGACACGACCTTCGAGGTCGACCGCGCCCTGATCGACAAGCTCCTGCAGAACCCGCTCGCCGCGTCGAAGGGCGCGCGCGTCACGCCGTCGATCAAGAACGGCAAGCCCAACGGCATCAAGCTCTACGCGATCCGCCCGTCGTCGATCTACTCGAAGCTCGGGCTCGCGAACGGCGACACGATCCACTCGATCAACGGGTTCGAGCTGGACTCTCTCGACAAGGGCCTCGAGGTCTACCAGAAGGTCAAGGACGCCACGAGCCTGGACGTGGCGACGACCCGTCGCGGCAAGCCGGTCACGATCCACTACACGATCAAGTGATGAAGTCATGATCCAACGAACCAGACTGCTCGCCCTCGCCACCGCGCTCTGCGTGGCAGGGACGCCCGTGCTCGCCGTCGCGCAGGACAAGGGCGACCCCGTTGCCGGTGACGCCGACAAGGCCCCCGGCGAGGACGACAAGCTCTACAACTGCGGCAAGGCCAAGGGCCAGGTCTCGGTGTCGTTCAAGGCCGAGATCGAGCTGAAGGACCTGCTCACGTGGGCGATGGGGTTCACCTGCAAGAACTTCCTCTACGAGCAGGGCGTGCTCAGCCGATCGAAGAAGCTGACGATCATCGCGCCCAACAAGATGAGCGCGGAGCAGGCGTACCGGCTGTTCCTGGTCGGCCTGTCGACGATGGGGCTCACGGTCGTGCCGAAGGGCAACGTGCTCAAGGTCGTCGAGGCCGCGCAGGCCAAGAAGGAGACGATCCCGATCAAGAAGAGCGCGTCGGGCTCGAGCGAGGACTTCATGCGCCTCGTGCTGCGACCCAACCACGTCGCCGCGCAGGACCTGTCCGACGCGCTGTCGACGGTGCTGTCGCCCGACGGCGAGATCAAGGTCGTCGGCAAGGGCGGCGTCCTGCTGATCACCGACTACTCGTCGCACATCAAGGACATGGTCACGCTGACCCGCGAGCTCGATCAGCCCCAGGAGGGCGCGGGCGTCTACACGATCAAGGTCGTCCACTCCGACGCCAAGGTGCTCGCCGACATGCTCGGCAACATCCTCGGCACGGCCGGCGGCGCGGCGGCGCCGGCGGGATCGCCGACCCCCGGCAAGGGCGGCCGCAACTCGGTCGCCGAGATCGAGGCGGCGGTGCCGTCGAAGATCCTCGCCGACGACCGCACCAACTCGCTGATCATGGTCTCGAACGAGGCCGCGTACCTCCGCGTCCGCGCGCTGGTCAAGCGGCTCGACGTGCCGCTCGAGACCGAGGGCGCGGGCTCGATCCACGTGCTGCCGCTCGAGAACGCGAAGGCCGAGGAGCTGGCGCAGACGCTCAACGCCGCGCTGCAGGGCATCTCGTCGCCGTCGGCCGGGGGCCAGCCGCAGACTCGCGGCCGCGCCGCCGCGGCCCCGGCGACCACCACGACCTCCGACAGCCTCGGGGCGGGCGCCGCGTTCGAGGGCCAGGTCAAGATCACCCACGACACGCCGACCAACTCGCTGGTCGTGATCTCGAGCGGCCGCGACTTCGTCGCGCTGCGCGAGGTCGTGAAGAAGCTCGACGCGCCCCGCCGCCAGGTGTTCATCGAGGCGGTGATCCTCGAGCTCCAGGCGTCGCGCGATCTCAGCGTGGGCTCGAGCTTCCACGGCGGCGCGCCCGACGGCGCCGGCGGTCTCGTCCTCGGCGGGCTGCAGCACTCCAACCTCAAGTCGCTCGATATCACCTCGCTCGCCGCCGCGACCGGCCTGATCGGCGGCCTGATCGGCGAGGAGCTCGCCGACTCCGGCACCGTCCTGGGTCGGTCGATTCCGAGCTACGGCCTGCTGTTCCAGGCGCTGGCCAAGAACCGCAACGCCAACGTGCTGTCGTCGCCGCACATCCTCACCACCGACAACATCGAGGCCGAGATCTCGGTCGGGCAGAACATCCCGTACATCGGCGCGGTCACGTTCGGTGGGTTCGGCAACTCCGGCGGCGCCGCCGGCGGGCTCGGCGGTCTCGGCCAGACGTCGATCCAGCGCCAGGACATCGCGCTGACGATGAAGATCACGCCCCACGTCAACGCGAGCGACATGGTCCGGCTCGACATCGAGCAGGAGATCCAGGACGTCGGCGAGCGCGACCCGCAGCTCGGCCCGACGTGGACCAAGCGCAAGATCAAGACGACCGTCGTGGTCCGCGACCAGCAGAGCATCGTGATCGGCGGCCTGATGTCGGACCGCGTCACGTTCAGCGAGTCGAAGATCCCGATCCTCGGCGACATCCCGATCCTCGGCTATCTGTTCAAGTTCACCGAGAAGACCAAGTCGAAGACCAACCTGCTGGTGCTGCTCACGCCGTACATCATCGAGGACTCGCTCGACATCGAGGCGATCGTCGAGCGCAAGGTGCGCGAGCGCAGCGAGTTCCTGCGGTCGTTCTCGTCGCTCGAGCAGGCCAAGTACCTGCCGCAGGTCGACTACCGCAAGAAGCGCGGCCTGATCGAGGAGATCAACTCCACGGTCGAGCTGGTCGAGCAGGACATCGAGCTGCTCCGCAGCTACGACCAGAACCCGGTCATCATCCCCGAGGGCCCGCTGGAGTACGACGACGTCGCGCCCGCCGGCACCGAGGACCAGCCCACGCCCGAGGCGTCCCCGACCACCCCGACCCCGCTGCCGCCCGCGCCGAAGTGACCATGCACCCCTACGCCCAACCCAGCGTGCCCTCGCGGCCCCAGCTCCTCGGCGAGATCCTCGTCGCGCGGTGCGGCGTGCGGGCCGAGGACATCAGCCGCGCGCTGGTCCGCCAGCGCGAGGAGGGCGGGATGATCGGCGAGGTGCTGCTGCGGATGAAGGTGATCGACGAGGATCACCTCGCGTACGCGCTCGCCGAGCAGGCCGAGATGCCGTACACGAACGAGCTGCCCAAGGCGGACGACATCCCGCACGACCTCGCCGAGGCGCTGCCGATCAACTTCGCGAAGCACCACAAGGTGATGGTGCTCGGCCGGCTCGAGGGCGATCGCGTCCAGGTCGCGATCTGCGATCCCACCGAGCTCGACGTCCTCGACGACGTCGCCGTCATGCTCGGCGCGGCGGTCGACCCGGTGGTCGTGTCGCCGACCCGGATCGTCGAGCTGATCAACAAGTCGTACGCGCGCCTGCGCGGCGGCGGCGGCGAGCTCGAGAGCAAGCCGGCCGAGGAGGGCGACGACGAGTTCGGCGAGTCCGAGGAGCTGGTCGACATCCTCGATCTCACCGACGAGGCGCCGATCATCCGGTGGGTCAACTCGCTGCTGTTCGCGGCGGTCAAGGAGCGCGCCTCCGACATCCACATCGAGCCCGGCGAGCGGGACGTCTGCGTCCGCTACCGGATCGACGGCGTGCTCCGCGAGCACAAGCGCGCGCCCAAGCAGTTCACGCAGTCGATCCTCGCGCGCGTCAAGATCATGGCGGGGCTCAACATCGCCGAGAAGCGGCTGCCGCAGGACGGCCGCATCCGCCGCAAGATCGCCGGCAAGGACGTCGACATGCGCGTCGCGACCGCGCCCACGGCGACCGGCGAGCGCGTCACGATCCGTCTGCTCGATCGGTCGAGCGTCCTGCTCGGCCTCGCCGACGTGGGCATGGCCGCCGATCACCTCGAGGTGATGCGCGCGATCATCAAGCGCCCGCACGGCATCCTCCTGGTCACCGGCCCCACCGGCTCCGGCAAGACGACGACGCTCTACGCTTGCCTGTCCGAGATCCTGTCGCCCGAGCTCAACATCCTCACCGTCGAGGATCCGGTCGAGTACCAGCTCGAGGGCATCTCGCAGACCCAGGTCAACCCGAAGATCGACCTGACGTTCGCGACCGGGCTGCGGTCGTTCCTCCGCCACGACCCCGACGTGATCATGGTCGGCGAGATCCGCGACCGCGAGACCGCGGAGATCGCGATCCAGGCGTCGCTGACCGGTCACTTCGTGTTCTCGACCGTCCACACCAACGACGCCGCGGGCGCGATCACCCGCCTCGCCGACATGGGGATCGAGCCGTTCCTCGTCGCGTCGTCGATGATCGGCCTGCTCGCCCAGCGGCTGGTGCGGCGGCCGTGCATCGAGTGCGCGAAGACGGTCCGCCCCACCGAGCTGGTGGTCCGCGAGCTCGGCCTGGATCCCGCGACGTTCTACGCCGGCGGCTATCACCCCCCGGCGGTGAAGGGCACGCGGGTCATCCCGCCCGGCACCGTGCTCCAGGCGGTCGGCTGCCCGACCTGCCTCGAGGTCGGCTACCGCGGCCGGACCGGCATCTACGAGCTGCTGATGATCGACGACACGGTCCGCCGGCTCACGCTCGAGAAGGCCGACGCCGGCACGATCCGCAACGCGGCGATCAAGAACAACATGGTGACCCTGCGCGCCGACGGCGCCCGCAAGGTGATCCTCGGGATGACCACCCCCGAGGAGGTCATGATGCTCACGGCGGAGGCCGGCTAGCCCCATGCCGATGTGGGCGTACAAGGCGATCGGCGCCAACGGCAAGGCCGTGAGCGGCGTCCGGGACGCGGACAGCCCCAAGGCGCTGCGCCAGCTGCTGCGCCGCGACGGCATCGTCGTCACCGACTGCCAGCCGTCGAAGGGCGGGCAGGCGCGCGCCGGCGCGGCCAAGGGCCTCGGCCGCGAGGTCGACTTCGGCGGCCTGTTCAAGGGCGTGTCCGCGCTCGAGATCGCGAACTTCACGCGCCAGCTCGCGACGCTGCTCCGCGCCGGCATCCCGCTCGCCGAGGCGCTGGGCGCGATGTTCGATCAGGTCGAGAACGTCCGGCTCAAGGTGCCGGTCGGCGAGATCCGCACCGCGGTCAACGAGGGCTCGGCGCTCGCCGACTCGCTCGGCAAGCACCCCAAGCTGTTCGACGACCTCTACGTCTCGATGGTCCGCGCCGGCGAGCTCGCCGGCAACCTCGACGTCGTGCTCGTCCGGCTCGCGGACTTCCTCGAGAACAGCCAGAAGATCCGCGGCAAGGTCCAGGCCGCGATGCTCTACCCGATCGTCATGCTCGTCGTCGGCAGCGTGCTGATGGCGATCCTGATGGTCGCCGTGATCCCCGAGATCACGTCGATGTTCTCGCAGAGCGGCAAGACCCTGCCGCTCAAGACGCGCCTGCTGATCTGGACGTCGGACTTCATCCGCGACTACTTCCTGATCGTGCTCGCCGTGATGATCGGCGGCATCTTCCTGTTCCGGTGGTGGGTGAAGTCGCCCGGCGGGCGCCCGACGTGGCACGCGACCGTGCTCAAGCTGCCCATGGTCGGCAAGCTGGTGCGCAAGATCAACGTCGCGCGGTTCACGCGCACGCTCGGCACGATGCTGCAGTCCGGCGTGCCGATGCTGCGCGCGCTCGACACCGCCAAGGACATCGTCGCCAACGTCGTCTTGAAGAAGGCGGTCGAGGAGGCCAAGCGCGCGGTCACCGAGGGCGAGAGCCTCGCCGCGACGCTCAAGCGGTCCGGACACTTCCCCGCCGCGACGATCCAGATGATCGCGACCGGTGAGAAGACCGGCCAGCTCGAGGCGATGCTCAACCGCATCGCCGACGACAACGACAACGACGTCGATCGCGACCTGACGCGGGTCACCGCCGCGCTCGAGCCGATGATGCTGATCCTGATGGCGATCGGCGTCGGCTTCGTCGTGTTCTCGATCCTCGAGCCGATCATGGACATGAGCTCGTTCGCTGGACGCAAGTAAGAACAGGAGATCGACATGCAGCCTGCCGACACCACCACCACCACCACGCGCCGCCGCCGTAGCCGCCAGGCCGGCATGACCCTGCTCGAGATCATGATCGTCCTCGCGATCCTCGCCCTCGTGATGGGCTTCCTCGTCGGACCGCGCGTCTACCGCGCGCTCCAGGACTCCAAGGAGGACAGCCAGAAGGGCATCCTCATGCAGTGGGTCGAGGGCTACGGGATGTGGAGCAACCGCCCCGCCAACGCCTCGAACCCGTGCCCGCAGCCCCTCACCGCGCAGAACCTCGCGACGGTGCTCAAGGAGTACGTCAACAACGCGTCGCCCGTCGACAAGTGGGGCCACGAGCTCGTCTTCTACTGCGGGCAGAACGTGCCCGCGGGCGTGCACACGGGCTTCGCCGTCAAGTCGTTCGGCCCCGACGGGGTCGACGCGGCCACCGGCGGCGACGACCTGAGGTCCTGGGAGTAGATGACGCCGTCGCTGACATCGCGTCCTGACCGCCGGTTCCAGGCGGGCATGACGATGCTCGAGATCGTGGTCGTCCTGATCATCATCGCGGGCCTCGCCTATCTGGGCGCGATGGCGGCGAGCCGGCTGACGCGGTCCAAGCTCAACGAGGACACCAACGAGCTCGCCGGGCTGGCGCGGCGGACGAGCCAGCTCGCCGCGGAGACCGGGTTCCTGCACCGGCTTGTCCTCGATCTCGACACGGGCACGTACCGCGTCGAGGAGTGCCAGGGCGGGCCGGCGTCGATCGACAAGCACCCCGAGGCCAAGGACCGCGAGCAGAGCAAGGCCGAGAAGGATCGCGCTCTCGACGAGGCGCGCCGCAAGCTCCAGAGCGTGCCGCAGAACGTGCTGCCGCAGGGCGCCGAGCAGGAGGACGGCGAGGCGATGGCGCTCGCGCTCGCGGGCCAGCTGTCCGCGCGCCGGACGTGCACGCTCGCGGTCGCCGAGTCCGGCAAGTTCGACAGCAAGGAGCTGCGCGGCGCGCTGTCGTCGGGCGTGAAGGTCCGCTCGGTGTGGGTGCAGCACCTCGAGGAGCCGGTGTCGGGCGGTCTGGTCGCGCTCCACTTCTTCCCGATCGGCTCGGCCGAGAAGGCGATCATCGAGGTGTCCGACGACGACGAGACGTTCAGCGTGCTGATCCACGGGCTGACCGGCCGCGTCGAGCTGCGCGACGCCGCGGTGCAGAACGCCGAGGACTTCTTCCTCCGTGACGTCAACGGCGCCGAGGTGCCGGAGTGAGCCGCGCGATCCGACACGCCGGCTTCACGCTCCTCGAGGTCATGTTCGCCCTGACGATCCTCGCGATCGGGCTGACGTGGATGCTCAAGGCCACCGCGTCGTCGGTGCGCAACGCCACCGAGTCGCGGTCGTACGACTCGGTCACCGAGCTCGCGCGCAGCAAGATGCTCGACATCGAGGAGCAGCTGCTCAAGGACGGCTTCCAGGAGACGGAGCAGGGCAGCGAGGGCGACTTCTCCGACGAGGGCTGGCCGGCGATGTCGTGGGTCGCGGTGGTCGAAAAGGCGAAGCTGCCGAGCCTCGAGCGCGTCCAGGCGATGCAGGCGGAGGCCGAGAACGCGGCGGCCGCGGCGGCGCAGGCAGAGGCGGCGGGCGCGGGCTCCGGCTCCGGTCTCGGCTCGGGCACCAACGCCGCCGTCCTCGACGCGGCCTCGGGCGGCGGCCTGATGGGCATGCTGGCGATGATGGGCGGCGGCGGCGACATGTCCGCCGAGGGCGCCGCCGGCGGCGGGTTCATCGCCAGCCAGTACCAGATGATCGAGCGGGTGTTCGAGGCGGCGATCCGCAAGGTCACGCTCACCGTGAAGTGGCAGGTGGTCGGCGCGCCGCGCGAGCTGAAGGTGGTCGCGTACTTCACCGACCCGTCGGCGATGAACAAGGTGATCGGCGGCGCCACCGGCGCGGGCGCCGGCGACTACGGCACCGACGGCGAGGAGCCGACCAGCACCGGCTCGGGCTCGGGATCCACGAAGGGCACCGGCACGTCGACGCGAGGTGGCAAGTGAGGTCGCGCGACTCCCAGGCGGGGCTCACGCTCGTCGAGATCATGGTCGCGACGGCGATCCTCGGCTTCATGATGGCGATGACGTACGCGACCACGAGCCGCGCCGGGCAGAGCCGCCGGATGGTCGCGACCGGCCAGATCCACAGCCAGGAGATGCGCGTCGGGCTCGCGCGCGTGGTCGCGGATCTCGAGACCGCGTACCTGTCGAAGAACGAGGACACGTCGTCGTTCGAGCGCCGCACCCACCTCATCGGCAAGGACAGCGGCGAGGTCTCCGAGTTGAGCTTCTCGAGCCTCGGGCACCAGCCGATGTGGACCGAGTCCAACGAGTCCGATCAGACGCTGATCTCGTACTTCGCCGCGCGCGATCGCGTGGACTCCAGCAAGACCAACTGGATCCGCCGCGAGCAGCGCCGCCTCACCGATCCGGGCGAGACCTCCAAGGAGATGCCCGCCGATGTCGACGTCGTGATGCACGACATCGAGGAGGTGGACTTCGAGTACTGGGACTGGAAGGACAACACCTGGAAGCTCACCTGGGACACGACCAAGCAGGACGGCCAGAAGGATCGCCTGCCCACGCGCGTTCGGGTCACGGTGAAGTGGAAAGAGGACGACGGCTACGAGCAGAAGATGGTGACGCAAGCGCGCCTGATCCTGCAGGAGCCGCTCGAGAGCCGGTTCGGCACCGAGTACGAGCGAGGTGGCCAGTGAAGCTGGTCCGACGCCACCACGGCAAGCGGTTCAGCCAGCGCGGCATCGCGCTGATCGTCGTGATGGTCGCGCTCACGATGATCGCGATCGTCACCACCGAGCTCAAGCGCGAGGTCAACGTCGACGCGTTCGGCTCGAGCAACGCGACCGAGCAGATGCGCGCCGACTTCCTCGCGCGCAGCTCGATGAACCTGTCGGAGCTGATCCTGCGGCTGCAGCAGACGCTCGACCAGCCCGAGGTCAAGAACATGATCGGCGCGGTCCAGCTCACCGACTACGCCGACCTGTTCATGTCCGCGTTCGGCGGCACGCCCGAGGAGGTCGCGGCCACGACCGGCCTGGTCGGCGAAGACGCCAAGGGGTTCGGCGCGGACATCGGCGCGTTCGGCGTGTCGATCCGCAGCGAGGACGGCAAGATCAACGTCAACTGCGCGAACGGCAAGCCCGAGTACGCGCAGCTCGCGTACACGCTGATCGACGCGCTGTACTACTTCCCGGCGTTCGACCCGCTGTTCCAGGTGCCGGACGCGGACGGCTGGACGCGGGATCGTCGGCTCCAGACCGCCGCGTTCGTCGACTACATCGACGAGGGCCTCGACCAGGCGTCGGCGCCGGGCCAGCCCAAGACCAGCACGAGCGAGGACTACGACTACGGCAAGCTCGAGTACAAGCCGAAGAACACCTACCTCGACACGCTCGACGAGGTGCGGATGATCCGCGGCGTCGACGACCGGTTCTGGACGCTGTTCGCGCCCGCGCTCACCGTCTACGGCGGCTGCAAGCTCAACGTCCGCACCGTCGAGGATCCGCGGATCCTGTCCGCGATCATCTTCCTCACCGTCAAGAACAAGGAGGATCCGGTCGTCCGCGACGGGCAGCTGCTCTGGTACCACGCGCTCGCGATCACCTTCGCGCGCCAGAACGGCTACTTCTTCGACACGATCGAGGACTTCGTGAACTTCGTGAAGGATCCCGAGGGGACGATGATGATGGGCCTCGCCGATCCGACCGGCACCGGCGCGACCGGCGCGACGCCGACGCCGCCGGCGATCCAGATCCCCGGCGTGCCGACCGGCATCGATCTGGGCGTCGAGCTCGAGACCACCGAGGTCAACAAGGTCCTGCGCGCCGGGCCCCAGCGCGTCTATCGCGTCGAGGCGTGGGGCGAGATCACGCGCGCCGTCCCGTACAACCCGATCCGGCGCACGCTGACGTCGGTGTGGGACATGGGCAACGTCAACGTCAACCCACGAGCCACCGACCCCCGGTCGCGCAACGGCTCGTGGGTCTACCTCAAGCAGCAGTAGAGCATCATGTCCAACCGCATCATCGCCGTCGACATGGGCGCCTGGAGCGTCAAGGTCGCGATCGCCCAGCCGGGCCTGCGCGGCGCCACGCTCACCGGGTTCGTCGAGCGGCTGGTCCCCGAGCCCGACGCCGCCGCCGACGATCAGTCGTGGGAGGCGCGGGCGTTCCGCGTGCTCGGGCAGATCGTCCGCGAGCAGCGGCTCGATCACGAGAACGTCTACCTGCTCGTGCCCGGCGACAACGTGTTCACCCACGTCCTCGAGTTCGGGTTCAAGAGCCTGCGCCGCGCCGATCTCGAGAAGGCCGTGGGCGCGGAGCTCGAGGCGGTGGTGCCGGTCGAGCTCGAGGACATGGTCTACGCGTTCGAGCCGATCCCGTCGGACGTCGTCGTGCCGCACGTCGCCGGACCGCTTGCGACGGAGCTCGGCGCGCCGATCGCCGGGCGCGTCGCCGCGCCGACCACCGGCATGCGCGTGCTCAGCTACGCGATGCCGCGCGCGCGCGCGGAGAAGTGGCTGGCGCTCGCGGCCAGCGCGGGCGCGCCGGCGCGGAGCCTCATCCCCGACGCCGGGCCGATCGCCCGGCTCGTCGAGCGCATCCCCACGCTCGCGGGCGCGCGCGCCGCGGGGCCGGTCGCGGTGATCGACGTCGGCCACCTCCGCACCGAGGTCGTCGTCGTGCACCACGGCAAGCCGGTCTACGCGCGCACGGTCGCGCGCGGCGGCAAGCACATCACCGACGCGATCGCCCGACAGTGGAAGCTGCCGTGGAGCGAGGCCGAGAAGGCCAAGCACACCGACGGCTACATCGCGTCGAACCGATCCCCGGCGACCAGCGAATCGTGGGCGCGGGTCAGCGAGGTCACGGCCACCGAGCTCGGCCCGCTCGCCCGCGAGCTGCGCCAGAGCCTCGCGGCGTGCCGCGCCCGCACCGGCGCCACCGTCGGCGCCGCGCTGCTGATCGGCGGCGGCAGCCGGCTGCGCGGGCTCGATCACTTCCTCGCCGAGCAGCTCGCCCTCGACGTCCAGACGATGAGCTCGGCGGACGCGCAGGTCCTGATCGGCCCCAAGCTCGCCGACCAGGTGCCGGTCGACGTCGCCGCGCTCGACCTCGGCGTCGTCGCCGACGCCGCGACCGGGCGGCCGATGTTCGACCTGCGCTCGGGCGCGCTGTCCGCGAAGGTCGACCTGACGTTCCTGCGCGCCAAGGCCGGCCGGCTCGCGTTCGCCGCGATCGCGATCGCGATGTTCGCGACCGCCAGCGGGTTCGCGGCGCACTACAAGGTTCGCAAGGCGCAGCGCATCCTCACCGAGCGGCTCGCGCTCGAGAGCATCGAGGAGTTCGGCGACAAGCAGACCGCGACGCAGGTGCTCGCCGGCGCGTCGCCGGTAGCCGCGGCGGCGCTGACGCCGCTGCCCAAGATGACCGCGTGGGACATCCTGCTCGACCTCAACGGCCGGATGCCGGCGCGCGACAAGATCACGCTCGACGTCGACTCCGTCGACATCGACGCGACCAAGGTCGTGCTCAAGGGCACCGCGGCGACGCCCGAGGAGGTGGACGCCCTGGAGCAGGCGCTCAAGGCGCAGCCCTGCTTCCAGGAGGTCACGCGCGGCGCGATGCAGCAGACCGCCGACGGCAAGCGTCAGTTCGACTTCACCATCAAAGCCGCGTGCATGTGATCCATGGCCGCCATCGACACCATCCGTGACAAGTGGGACTCGATCACGCCGCGCGAGCGGCGGATGGTCGTGCTCCTCGGCGCCAGCACCGTGATCGTGCTGATCGCCTGGCTCACCCTCGGGATCATCGACCGCCTGTCCGCGATGGAGGGCGAGAACGCGAAGATGCGCAAGGCGCTCGACGTGCTCGCCGACTACCGGATCCGCGGTCGCGCCGATCCGGCGACCTCCGGCCCCGCGGTCGGCCGCGACCCGGTCAAGCTCGAGAGCTACCTCGACAAGGCGGCGCAGAAGGTCGGCATCAAGGTGCCGGCGTACAAGCCGCGCACGCCGCAGCCGAAGAACGGGTTCCTCACCCACACCGTCGAGCTCAACGTCAACGGGCTGACGATCGCGCAGGTCAAGGACTTCCTCGAGGCGATCGAGAGCGACAACCCGCTGGTCGCGGTCACGGCGCTCAACATGAAGCGCAACTTCAGCGACAAGACGCAGCTCGATCTCAAGCTCGAGGTGTCGACGTACTCGAACCCGGCGCTCGGACCCGCGGCCACGCCGGCCGCGGGCGCCGGCACGGGCACCGCGGCGCCGGCGGGAGGCACCAAGTGACCATCGGGCCTCGCGCGCGCAACGCGCTCCGCATCCTCGGCTACGTCGTCGCGGCGGTCGTGACGTTCATCTACTCCGTTCACCTCGCGTTCCCGTACGACCGGCTCAAGGACCGTGGGATCGAGGCGCTCAAGAGCAAGTACGACGTCAGCGTGGGCAAGGTCGAGCGTGGCTGGCTACCCGGCGACTTCTCGCTGGTGAAGGTCAAGCTGATCACCCGGCCGACCAAGGCGAACGAGGCCCCCAAGATCATCTCGATCGATCGCATCGACATCGACGTCGGCGTGCTGTCGATGATCTCCGGATCGGTCGACGTCGACATCGACGCCAAGCTCGGCGCGGGGCACATCGCGGGCTCGCTGAACCTGTCGAAGGGCCGGCTGCGCGCGACGGTGTCGAGCAAGAACCTGCCGCTGTCCGACGTGCCCGGGCTGTCCGGCATCATCGGCATGCCGATGGCGGGGGGAGGCAACGTCAAGCTCACGCTCGACCTGCCGGGCAACGACTGGCGGAAGGCCAACGCGCGGCTGTCGATCGACTGCCCGCGCTGCACGGTCGGCGGCGAGGGCGCGTTCTTCAAGCCGCGCAACGCCAACCAGCGCACCGCGAGCTTCGTCGACAAGGGCGTGGCGGTGCCGACGCTGCTGATCGACTCGCTGTCGGCCGAGTGGCTGATCACCGGCGGCAAGATCACGACGCCGAAGTTCATCCTGACGTCGCCGCACCTCGCGCTCGAGCTCGACTTCGAGGCCAAGGTCGGCGCCACCTTGACCGCGTCGACGGTCACCAACGGCTGCCTGCGCTACCGCGGCACCGACGCGCTGCGCGCGCTCGACGAGAAGTTCTACAACGCGCTCGAGCTGACCGGTGGCCCGGTGGGGCCCGACGATCAGCGCCACCTCAAGCTGGTGGGGACGCTCGGGACGTTCAAGGCGGTCGCGAAGATCTGCGGCGTCGACGCCGGCCCCAGCCCCGACGACGTCAACGCCGGGCGGACGCGGCCCGACCTCAGCGCTGTGCCCACGGACGGCAAGCCCGACGGCACCGCGACCACCGGCACGATCGAGCCGACCGGCAAGGCGCCGCCCGACGCGCAGCCCGCGCCGCCGGACGCGCAGCCGACGCCGAAGATCGACGACGTC
>Ga0163144_10006864_pt1 | contig 25042 bp, 26 predicted proteins | sample OliLak19BULKMAT1_FD_123175 | JGI IMG/M metagenome (GOLD analysis project Ga0163144, IMG submission 123175) | Freshwater microbial mat bacterial communities from Lake Vanda, McMurdo Dry Valleys, Antarctica - Oligotrophic Lake LV.19.BULKMAT1 | ecosystem: Environmental > Aquatic > Freshwater >... | reverse complement strand
GACGTGGTTTCGGTGGCGGTCGTGATGGCGGCGGCGGAGGTGGCGGACGTGGTTTCGGTGGCGGTCGTGATGGCGGCGGCGGAGGCGGCGGACGTAGTTTCGGTGGTGGAAATCGTAGCGGCGGTGGACGTGACGATAGCAACTTTGGCAACGAATAATTCTTCCTCTCTACGAGAAGGAATTGATTACACAGTTAACCGAAACGGTTTATATATATTTACCAAGCAGTACCTCCTTAATCGGGGGTACTGTTGTTTTAGCGGGTGCACTCATTGCCCTTTTGGCCATTCTGATAAAAAAATCGACCCCAATGTACCGATAGAGTTACAAATAAAATCAGACGAAAATCCCCCTCCTGACGACGAAGATTAAATAATTAAATTCTGCCATAATTGATCTAAAAAAAACTTCCAAGGAATGATTTCAATATTGTCTGATGTTGTTCTGAGAGTATCTTCATTACAAATAATAATGTGACGTTTGATTTTTAATTTTTTTTCTTCTTTTAGAGCGCGCAATCCCTTGAGATGTTTATCAAGAATTTTATTACTGGCCTTAACTTCTATCGCAATCTTTTCATCTAAAATAAAATCAACTTCAAACTGCGAGGTGGAGCGCCAAAATTGAATCACATAATCTTTGGCAGAATAAATCGAATGTTTTTTTAATTCCAAAAATATAAATTGTTCAAAAGATTCCCCCCAAGCCTCAGAACCTAAAACGATATTCGAGCGTTTGGCCAAAAGGTTAGTAAGGCCGACATCAAATAAATAAAACTTGGATCTTGTGATTGCTTTTCGTGAAGTCGTTTTTTGAAAGGCGCTAACCACGAAACCTAAAAGTGTGTCTTCAATAATTTCTACATAATTTTTTAATGTTTTAGAATCCAGTCCTATGTCTGATGCAATATTACTATAATTTAATTCCTTACCAGATAACTGACCTAGTAAATCAATAAAATGTGCAAACGACTCTAAATTTCGAACAAAGGCCTCAGCTTGAATTTCTTCTTTTAGATAAGTCGCAATATAAGATTTTAAATCAAGAATAGGATTATCAGAAAACCAAACAATGGGAAGCTGTCCAAAATTGAGTACTTTTTCTAAACTGAAATCATCCAACTCAATATATGAGAAAGGCATCAGGTGAATAACTCTGGCCCTTCCTCCCAGTAAATTGGCCGAGCCTCTTTTTAATTTTTTTGCACTACTTCCAGTTAAAATAAAACGATGCGAAGTTTTATCAATTAATGATTGCACTTCATTTAAGAGCTCCGGTAGTTTTTGAATTTCATCTATCACCACAATTTGCGGTTCTTTTTGCGCCCGTAATTTTTCAGTGAGTAAATTTGGTTGACCAAGATGATTATAAAAAACCGTGTTATCCAAAAGATCTATAAATAGGGCCTGAGGAAATTCTTCTCGAAGTAGAGTGCTCTTGCCCGTCGCTCTCGCGCCAAAGAGAAATAAGGCCTTAGCCGAGGCACCAAAGAGTTTTTCAATAGAGATAAAACGTTTGATTTTATTCACAATTATGAACATATCATCATATTTCGGAAATATAACGTAAAATATTATGAATTTTTTAATTAAAAATATAAATTATTATAATACATGGCCAATTGACTGTTATTAAAGGCATTTATTTAAGTGCAACAATAAAAATTTTACCCTTATGTAAATTCTTTATAGCAGTGTCCATTTTCTAAACACCAAAGCTCGCCCTATCCCTTTGAATCTCAAAGACCGTGGCCGGCATGCACTATGCAAAGTAGATCTTATTAAATTAACGAGGTATTTATGAAAAAATTATTAGTCATTTTATCTTTGGTTTTCACCGTACAAGCAATGAGTAAGACTATGGTGTGCCAAACACCAAACGAGCTAAAAGTAGTTAAAATTGATGAGCGTAAAGTGACATTCTTAAGGAGTGTTAGCGAACAAAATATTCGTGAAGTGGCCTCAGTGGCCCATGTACGCACCAGAAGCGTAGGAAAAACTTTGGATAAAGTGTTAATGCAAGGAAGTGTTCAATATAAATTCCACATCGAAAATGTGGATAAATTTAGTGATGTTGATGACTATGTGACTATGACTTCTGAAACTGGTCATTCGGTGACGTACCCAATTACTTGTCAATAAACCAGAGCGACTTTTGACTTTTCTGTAGTACTTAATATCAATTTTGCATTTTGTTGAGGTTTTAAGAGGAGCGAATGAAAAGGCGCCACCTGTATTTTCTGCGTGCCGTAATTCACTTCTAATTTTTCACCCAGAGAAATAACACTGATATATCTTTTACTGGAAATAAATTCGATACTTTTATTTTCCTTTGAAATATCTAGAATAGAAAAATTAAAATCACTATGCTGCACTAGATTTACATTATGTGAATTAGTTTTTAATTCACGCTGAAATTTTTCAGAAAAATCTATCACCTGCATCGCCTTATCAATATGCAATGCGCGCGGTTTTCCATCACTCTCCAAGCGATTCCAATCCCACACCCGATAAGTAATGCCCGATGACTGCTGCACTTCTAATAAAAAAACATCGCGCCCAATGGCGTGAATCGCTCCCGCTGGTACATAAAAAAAGTCGCCTTTTTTTACGGGAATAAAATTAAGACACTCATTGGCGCTGCCATTTTCTTTCACAACTTTTTGAAATTTGGAACTGGTCATGCCTGATTTAAAACCTAAATACACTCCCGCACCTACTCCCGCTTCTAGAATGTACCAACACTCAGTTTTTCCTGTTTGATTTTCTAAACGTTTGGCGTGCTCATCGTTTGGATGAACTTGCACGGAAAGATTATCGCTAGTGTCGATGAATTTTACCACGTAACTTAGCTCCGAAGCCGATAAGGCCTCAGAGAGTTTTCCCTGGGTGGTTTCAGAGCTGGCGTCTTGCAAACGAGAGACCTCTAATGTCTCCCCAATGCGTCTAGCGGCCCAATGCTTAAGCTTAGCAATCCGCTCTCCGCCCCAGATCTTCTCGACTATAAATGGCCGTAATTCCCACATGCCATAAATTATACCCACAGCACCTTATTTCGGCCATTTAATATCTATGCGTTTTCAAGCACCTATAATTTTCAAGGCGCAGCAGCTAAATGCCCTTATAATTGATGGATGATTCATCAACTGCCAATATTACCAGTGGCCGGGGTGGTATTTTTCCCACACACCTCGCTACCCATACAAATCAACGTGCCCGCTTATGTGGACATGATTAAACTTGCTGTCGCCAATCACACCCCCATCGTGGTGAGTCTGGCCAATTCTTACGAATTAAAAAAACCCGGGCAAACACTCAAAACTTATTTTTCACCACAAAATATTTGTGGTGCTGGTCATCCCATCATCCTCGAAGAATTTCCCAATGGTGGAATTAAAATTTTATTAAAAGGTGTAGAGCGCGTGCAATTGCTAGAGCTAGTGCAAGATCTGCCCTATGCTATTTATCGTTGTGCCCCTTATTTAGATCACAAAGAATCTTTATATCTAGTCACCAACAAGATTGAACGTCTTAATAACATCTTTAATACTTGGCTAAACATAGCTGTCCCTGACTCTGTAGAGCGAGAAAGCTTTATGAAAAGTGTTAACGGAATCCACTCCATCGTTGATTATATCTGTATGTTTTTAGTTACAGATATCGAAATCAGACAGCTTCTGCTAGAATGTCCCTCACTCTCGGAACGGATTCAAATGTTAAACGCACTGATAAAAAATAACGGCACCTTTAGCGCATACGCGATGGAAATGATTAAACGCTTCGAATATATCGAACATCTGCATATGAAAGGCGCATAAAACCTTTTAAAAATCTCTTCATTTTGTTAGTCTATAGCTCCTAAACTTTGACGGAGCGGCTATGGAATACAATTTCAAATCGATTGAAGAAAAATGGCAAAAATATTGGGACGATCATAAGACTTTTAAAACTCCCGAAGATAAAAATAAACCAAAATATTATGTGCTAGATATGTTTCCCTATCCATCGGGCGCGGGATTACACGTTGGTCACCCTGAAGGTTATACCGCTACTGATATTATCGCCCGCCACAAGCGCATGAAGGGTCATAATGTTTTACATCCTATGGGTTGGGACTCGTTCGGCTTGCCAGCAGAAAATTATGCCATCAAAACCGGCACTCATCCCGATGTGACCACTCAAGAAAATATTAAAACATTTAAACGCCAATTAAAAAGTATTGGTTTTTCTTATGATTGGGACCGTGAAGTCGCAACCTCCAATGTTGATTATTATAAATGGACGCAGTGGTTATTTGTGCAAATTTATAATAAGGGATTGGCGTTCGAAGATGAAATGATGGTCAATTGGTGTCCGCATTTAAAAACAGTTTTAGCTAACGAAGAAATTGTCGACGGAAAATCAGAGATTGGCGGACATCCTGTGATTCGCAAACCAATGAAGCAGTGGATGCTTAAAATTACTTTATACGCGGAACGATTATTGTCTGATTTAGATCTTTGTGACTGGCCAGAAAATATTAAAGAGATGCAACGCAATTGGATTGGAAAATCTGAAGGCGCTAGCATTAATTTTAAAGTTGATAATCACATCATCGAAGTTTTCACCACTCGCCCCGATACTTTATTTGGGGCGACTTATATGGTCTTAGCACCCGAACATGATTTAGTTGCAAAAATTACTACTGATAGTGAGAAAAAAATTGTTGCTGATTATTTAACTGCGACTGCTCGCAAGTCCGATCTTGAGCGCACAGATTTAAATAAAGACAAAAGCGGAGTTTTTACTGGTGCCTATGCCATCAATCCTGCCAACGGAAAAAAAGTTCCCATTTGGATTGCGGATTATGTGCTGGCCACTTATGGAACTGGCGCCATTATGGCAGTGCCGGGTCATGATGTACGCGATTGGGAATTTGCTAAAAAATTTGATCTACCGATTGTTGCTGTTTTAGAAGGCGGCAATGTAGACGAAGCTGCTCATACAGAAGACGGCAAACATATTAATTCCGATTTTTTAAACGGTCTGGATAAAAATGAGGGTATTAAAAAAATGCTTTCATGGTTAGAAGAAAAAAAATTAGGCACAAAAAAAATTAATTATAAATTGCGCGATTGGCTTTTTTCACGTCAGCGTTATTGGGGCGAACCTTTTCCTCTTTTAAAATTAGAAGATGGAAGTATTCGTTGCTTAGAAGCAAATGAACTTCCAGTCACTCTCCCTGCTGTAGAAAAATATGAACCATCAGGCACAGGAGAATCACCTCTTGCCACCATTCCTGAATGGTTAAATGTCATTGATCCTAAAACCGGCAAAAAAGCTCGCCGCGAAACCAATACCATGCCTCAATGGGCCGGCAGTTGTTGGTATTACTTGCGCTTCATTGATCCACAAAATAATTTAGAGGCCTGGAATAAAGAAAAAGAAAAATACTGGATGCCGGTCGATCTTTATATTGGCGGCGCTGAACACGCAGTGATGCATTTATTGTATGCGCGTTTTTGGCATAAAGTTTTTTATGATCTTGGTTTAGTTTCTACGAAAGAGCCTTTTAAAAAATTAGTTAATCAAGGTTTGATCCTAGGCGAAGACGGCGAAAAAATGAGTAAGTCCCGCGGCAATGTAGTTAATCCTGATAGCGTGGTGAATGAATACGGCGCCGATAGTTTACGTCTTTATGAAATGTTTATGGGCCCCTTAGAAAAAGTTAAACCATGGTCTGCTAATGGCGTGACCGGTGTTTATAATTTTCTTAATCGCTCGTGCCGATTTTTTGGCGATTTAAATAATATTAAATCGGGCGAAGAAGACATGGAAGTGACTAAACTTTTACATAAGACTATGAAAAAAGTTACAGAAGATATCGAAGAGCTACGTTTTAATACCGCGATTTCGCAAATGATGATTTTCATCAATCTTTGTATTAAGAAAAAAACTGTCGTCAAAGCTACTGCTGAAAAATTTGCGTTGATCCTTTCTCCTTTTGCTCCTCACCTAGGTGAAGAGTTATGGAATTTATACGGTCATGAAAAATCTTTAGCGCTTGAGACATGGCCCGGATTTGATGAAGCTCTCGCTAAAGATGACGTGATTGAAATGGCCGTGCAATTTAGCGGCAAAATGCGCGGCACACTTGATGTGTCTCCAGATATTTCTAAAGAAGATTTTATTGCAAAAATTTTAGCGGATGAAAAACTTTCTAAATATTTAGTGGGACATAAAATTGTAAAAGAAATTTTTGTACCGGGAAAAATTTGTAATTTAATTATTGCGCCGGTGTAGAATGTCTCCTAAAGGATTACCTCGAATTATTGAAACTCACGATCTTCTGATACGGCAAGTGCGAGAAGAAGATGCTGCTTTAATGTTTCAAGAAATTGATGACGACCGAGAAAGATTAGGTCGTTTTCTTCCTTGGGTTGATTCCATCAAGACTTTAAAAGATGAAATTAATTTTGTTCGTGATGCTCAAAAAAAATGGCTAAAATGCGAGCAATTTAATTACGCAATTTTTCTAAAACCGAATCTTTATTATGTGGGAAATATTAGTGTGCATTCCCTAAATTGGGACGATGAGAGCGCGGAAATCGGTTATTGGATTTTAGGAAAACAAGAAGGCAAAGGACTAATGCTAGAATCGGTGAATCGTCTAACACAAATTCTTTTTCATGAAGGCCTTCACCGTATTCAGATTAGATGTGATGCCGAAAATATTAGATCGACCAAAGTACCTGAGCGCGCGGGATTTCATTTTGAAGGTATGTTATTAAATGAACAAAAATTGGCGCAAGGAATTTTTCGTAGCACTATGTGTTTTTCAAAAACTAAATAATTAGAAAACGTGGTAAAGAACATTTAGAATGGTCATACCAAAACCAGAAACAACTGGGATGGTAAGATTGTCGTCAACCCAAACTGAGCAGAGTTCAGCAGTAGCGCCAATGAAGCCGGCGAGCACTGAAAAAATCAGTAAGTTTGAGCTATAACCGCGGAAAATTAGTCCGTAAACTAGGGCCACCACGGTACAAACCACAAATCCAGCAATGGCGCCTTGGAAAGATTTTTGGCCAATTAATTTATTTTTTCCGTAGAGAACTCCAAAAAATGAACAGACGGGATCAGCAAATATTAGAAATAAAATCGACAGCAGAGCGATTTTCTCCTCGTAAAAAAACAGTGAGAGTGAGCAACCTAAAGCGTAATAAGGAAAGCCAGAGTAATCATTGCGCTCTGATTCGCGCATAAAAGGGCCCATGACCGAGGTCACTAGATAATTTATTTTCGGCACGCGAAGACGCAACCACTCTCCAGCAAATGTAGTTAATGCTATGAAAAGATTGAGTTGGGCCCAGTCTTTTGAGGAATAGCGAGTATTATAATAAATAGCGATCACTAAAAGTCCGACGCTCACATGCCAAATTTTTCGCAGTAGATGCAAATCACTTCTTTGATGAAAAAGATTTTGTTTATGTAATTGCAACAGACTTTGTCCCTTTAAATGACGCACAATGACTCGAAAAGGCTAGCGCAATCGTCGGATTTTGTCTATCGCGACGCGTCTCATTAAAACCAACATTTTTACTTATCTTATTAATTTTTTTAGGACATAATTTAACGAGTCATTAATTTTTTTTCAAAGGATTGTATTTTGACGTCTCCAATTGATTCAACAGAAGAATCAAATTTTGTTTTGCCAACCCATTTAGGCGAAAACCGCCGCTATAAAATTTGGGCCATCGGTGGTGGAAAAGGTGGCGTGGGAAAAAGTTTAGTGACCGCTAATTTATCGATTTGTTTGGCACTTATGGGATACAAAGTTATTGCCATGGATTTAGATCTAGGCGGCGCCAATCTTCACACTTGTTTGGGTGTGCCTATTCCGGAAAAAACTTTATCTGATTATTTTTCAAAAAAAGTAGGCAGCTTAAAAGAACTTTTAACTCAAACTTCTATTCAAAATTTATCCGTTATCTCTGGCGCGCAAGATGAAATGGGCATGGCCAATTTACATCAAGTGCAAAAAGCGCGAATTCTCTCTAACCTAAATGAATTAGAAGCTGATTTTGTTTTATTTGATTTAGGTGCGGGGACAAGTCTTAACACTTTAGATTTTTTTATTTCTGCTGATCAAGGAATTATCACTTGTCTGCCAGAGCCGACTTCCATTGAAAATACTTACCGTTTTTTAAAATCTGTTTTTCATCGCAAGATTCATTTATGTGAAGAACTTGTTGAGATTTGGCCAATGGTTGATCAAGCAATGAACGCTAAATTAAATGATGGTGGAAATCCAGCTGATATTGTGGCAAAAGTGGCACAACAAAATCCGGCGCTCGCGCGCCGCCTACAATTTGAAATTGATAAAATTTCGCCAAGACTTATTATTAATCAAATTAGAACTCAAGCTGATATCGATATCGGTCACTCGATGAAAATTGTTTGCCGTAAATATTTTGGAATTAATCTTGATTACACTGGGCACTTAGAATATGACGCGACTGTATGGCAGAGTGTGAAAAAACGCAAACCACTACTTATGGAATTTCCCAATACAATTTTAGTGAAGAATTTTGATCGAATTATTCATCGCCTGTTAGGAATAAATGTATGACAGAATTAACTATTGATCGCCCAAAAAATTATTACGATGTTTTAGAAATATCAACGATTGCCACTTCAGCAGAAGTCCATGAAGGATATTTGCGTGCAAAAAATGCTTACTCACAAGACAGCTTGGCGCTTTACTCATTAATGGGACAAGCAGAATGTAATTCCATGATCAGTTTAGTGGAAGAGGCCTATTCTATTTTATGCGACCCCAATAAACGTCGCCAATATGATTCGGCCAGAGGCATTAGATCATTTGCTTCAGAACAAGCACCGGAGAGACATTATAGTGACCGCAGCTTTGAGAGCCGGGACTCTTCTAGTCGTGCTTCACTCGGCCTTGAGCGCGAAATTATGAAAGCTTCACAAGAAAATAAAACCCATCATGAGGCACCAAAAATGTCTCCAACATCATCAATTAATAGTTTTGATCGCACTGAAAGGATTGGTCAGGATAAACTAATTTCTAAAATCGTTGCCAATAGACGTTACAATTTAGAATACGCTAATGACCCAGTATTTGAGCAAGAAATAGAACGCGCCACATCTTTTGATGGTGCCTTACTTAAAAAAATTCGTGAATACAAAAATGTTGATATTCAACGTCTATCAGATATGACCAAAATTTCTAAAACTTATTTAAATAATATTGAAAATGATGACTTCCAAAAACTTCCAGCACCAGCTTATGTGCGAGGATTTGTTTTTCAATTAGCAAAAGTTTTAAGATTAAACCCGGAAGTAGTGGCCAATTCCTATATTTATCAATTGAAACTACGCCGCGATCAAAGTGGACTTAAATAATCCGAGTCTCGACGAAATTATTATTGAAGTCACTCTAAGTGATCGTGAAAATTTTAAGCGCCTTGATCAGTTTCTAGCTCATAAAATTGAACATTTCAGTCGCAACTTTTTGCAAAACCTTTTTCATCAAGGGCAAATCACCCTAGATGAAAATTCTCCTAATCAAACACAAAAATTAGAATTAAAAAAAATGCCTCCTGTCGGTACACTAATTAACGTCGATGTTCCGCCGCCCATTCCTTGTGAAGCTGCAGCAGAAAATATTCCGCTGGAAATTTTATTTGAAGATGAGCACTTGGTGATTATTAATAAGCCTCAAGGTCTGGTCACTCACCCCGCGCCAGGAAATTACACCGGCACTTTAGTTAACGCTATTTTATATCATTGCCCTGATCTTAAAGGCGTGGGCGATCAACGACGCCCAGGAATTGTGCATCGATTAGATAAAGGTACCAGCGGTGTGATGGTAGTGGCCAAAGATCATAAAACTCACGAAGGTTTAGTGGAACTTTTTTCTAAGCATGACATCGAAAGATATTATGAATGTTTATGCATAGGAAAATTTCCTCTTTTATCAGGAAAATTAGAAGGAAAAATAGGGCGACATCCGCACAATCGTTTAAAGATGGCCTGCCCTATCGCCAGTGGAAAAAATGCCATAACTTTTTTTAAAGTGTTAGCGCAATATCCTCAGGCAGCGCATATTGAATTAAAACTAGAGACGGGAAGAACACATCAAATTAGAGTACATTTAAGCTCACTGCTTCATCGCAGTATTCTGTGTGATCCAGTTTACGCCAATGTGCCTGAACAATTTAAATTTTTAAGTCTGCCACTGCAAAAACTTCTGGCAGATTTTCCGCATCAAATGTTACACGCTAAATTTTTAGGTTTTACTCACCCTATTACCAAACAAAAATTAAGAATTGAGGCCCCGCCACCAGAAATTTTCTTAAAAGCGATGGAGCTGTTGTGCCCAAGTTAATTTTTGAAAAAGATTTTGATCAATACCAATTTCAGGTGTGGGATACCAAACCTGCTTTTGAAATTTGTGAAGTGGATCAAGTCCATGGCCACAGTGTTTGTGATATTCATGAGGCCAGTCTTAATATTAAAAGTGACGGGCTATTTGCCAATAGAAAGACTGATTTAACCATGGCCATTCGTACTGCTGATTGCGTTCCTATTGTGGTCGTTGGTAAAAAAGGTGCAGCTCTACTTCATGCAGGTTGGGCCGGCGTTAAAAATCAAATTTTATTAAATCCATTGGTGCAAAAACTAGAAATAACCAAAGTTTTTTTAGGGCCACATATCAGTGTAGAAAATTATGAAGTACAAGATAATTTTTTGCAACATTTTCGGGATCAAAGTTTTTTTGAAATAAGAAATGAAAAAAGATATTTTAATTTGGCCCTAGCACTACAAAAACAAATGCCACAGCTTAAATTTGAGTCTAGCGGTATTTGCACTTTCAAAAATCCCCATTTTCACAGTTTTCGTCGCGACAAAACCACTAAACGTAATTACAATATTCTAAAAATCAAAGGATCTTTATGAGTAAACATTTAATTAAAACACCTAAAATTTATGTCCAGGCCTTATACTTTCTTTTAAGTTTGGCGATGATTGGAGTGGGTCTCTACTTAACTTCTCACTACATTGATTTTCATTTTCCGGATGGTTTAAGCACCAAGTCACTATGTAATTTTAATGGACCACTTTTTAGTTGTAAAAATGCCGCGGAGTCTCACCTCTCAAATATTTTTGGCGTGCCGATTTCTTTATTTGCTGTCATATTAGGTACACTTTTTTTAAGTAATTATCTTTTTAATAGTTTGAAACTAGAAGAGACTAATGGTTTGATCGCCTATGTTAACGCCATTGGTTGTCTTATCTTAGGGGTCTACTCTCTTCTGGTATTAAAAACCATTTGTCCTTATTGTTTTTTATATTATTTACTATCCTTTGGTGTGGCCTTTTTGTTTTGGAAATTTGGGACCGCCAAATTTCATGGCAAAAATTTTGCTTTGATAAGTTTATTTGCACTTCTCATTTTAGGTCCAAGCTTTTTTTATTTTAAAGATAAGGCACAAAGTTTTAATGCTCACACTAAAGACTTAGAAGTGGCGATGCTACAATCTTTTGATGCCAATCCCAATTTGGGTGCACCGACCAATCCATCACCTTTTCGTTTAAGTTCAGCTAACCCTGATTTTAAATCGGCACCGATTCAATTAACAATTTTTTCTGATTTCCAATGTCCAGCTTGCAAAATGCTCTCGGACGTTTTGCATGATGTACTAGCGCGCTTTGAAGGCAAAATAAATGCTCAATACATTTTTTATCCTCTGGATATGAATTGCAACCCAGAAGTAAAACAGGCCATGCACGAATACGCTTGTCAGGAAGCTTATATCGCCTATTGTGCTGGCGCTGCTCGTTTTAGCGTGCTTCATGATATTCTTTTTTCAGAGCAAGAAAACTTAAGTGCAAATTTTATCAAAAATTTGGCGGAAAAAGAAAACGTCACTAACTGTTATCTTGATCCTGCCACTAAAGAAAAAGTACAAGCTCTCATTAAAGAATCAACTCCCTTTAACATTCGCTCAACTCCCACCATGATTTTAAATGGCGTCAAAATCGAAGGCGTCTTACCAAAAAATCAATTAATAGCGCTGATTGAAGGCCTCTTAAAAAGAATTGAGCAAAAATGACAACCGATCTTTGGCGATCTCCCTCACCTATTATTGAAACTCATTGCCATTTGGACTACCTAAAACAAATGGCAATTGCAGAAATCATTAAAAGTTCAGCAGCGCAAAATATAGAAAAAATTATCACCATTGCAGTATCACCAGAAAATTATGACGAAGTCATAAAAATTGCTGACAGCACTCCCAATGTTTTTTGTACACAAGGAACGCATCCTCATCACGCCTCTCAGTATAATGAAGAAGCGAGAAATAAAATTAAAACCAATTTAGCTCAAAGCCGAAAGATTGTGGCCATTGGTGAGATCGGTCTTGATTACCACTATAATAAATCGCCTCGTGACGTACAAATAAAAGTCTTTGAAGAACACTTACAAATGGCCGTCGATCATGATTTGCCAGTGGTTATTCACACCCGGGACGCCGATGATGATACTCGTGATATTCTAAAAAATTACTCGAACAACTTAAAACGAAAAGGCGTCATTCATAGTTTCACCTCAGGAATTCCACTCGCAGAATTTGCTATCAGTGAAAATTTCATGATTGGTTTTAACGGTATTATTACTTTTAAAAATGCGCAAAATGTTAGAGATGTTTTGACCATTACGCCACTGGAAAATATTTTACTCGAAACAGACTCACCTTTTCTCACTCCTATGCCTCATCGCGGAAAAGAAAATGCTCCGTTTTATTTACCTTTTGTGGGCAAATATCTTTGTCAGCAAAAAAATGTAGACATCATAAAGGGATTAGAACAAATTTACCTAAATACTAATCTCATTTTCAGACTTAATTAAGGAAAATTTTGCCGATGCCGATACGTCGTCATGCGAAACCTAACACTTACCCTATTCCTGATACCACTACTCGGTTTTGCGCAAACGCTCACCATTACTAAAATTGATAAAACAGAACATCCTTACGCTTTAAAATTAACTGTTAATGAAAACTACCATCACGTGTTAGTTGATTGTGACAGTTTTTTGCACGGAGTTTTTCTTTTTTATAATATTAATGAATATGATTGGCATGAAATTGATGAAGACTCTTGTTTTGAAATGGTGACCAGTCTTCAAACGCAATTATCACAAAAAGATAGGATCAAGCTCCTTCTGAAAAATTCCCACCCATTTTATCAGATTCTACCATCTCAGCTTCCACGATAATAATTACCGGCGCAATGACAGTTTCCTCTTTCTCATTTTTTTCTATTTTCTGTATTGCAAGTGGAACAGCACTCTCAGTTTTAGAGCTGGCCAGCACTGCATCGATACCATGAAAAATTTTTCTTTGCACATCTGTAGCATCGTCAATCTCAGTATGCGCTTCAACTCTAATTTCATTGATAACTTGAGTCACGTTAGTATCACGCGCGACATTTGGTCCATCATTCAAAAAAAGATTATTCTCACCAAAAAATTCCAAGTTTTTCACCACATTAGGAGGAATAATGTCATTGTTAAAACCAAAAGCATCCATAGTCACTAACAGATCAACTTTTCTAAAACCATTATCCAGAGTATTTAATTCGTTAGTCATTTTAACTGCCGTATTGGCACCTAAACTATGTCCCACTAATATAATGGGTTGACTGCGATGATGTTTTTTTATTTCGTCCATCATCTCTGTTTGCTCAGTCCATTTAAAAGACTTTGCACCAGGAATATTGGCCGCCATTTTTTCCATTGTGTCGTCTTTAGAAAGGCCAAAAAATTCAAATCCAGAAACAAAAAAGATACTAGGCTTAAATATTGTTTCCTTCTCAATTTTCTGTCTTATTTGCGCGCTTGGTTTTTTTAAATTTCCTGGCGATGAAGGAAACAGACTGGGCGTGGGAAGCGGAACTTTAGCCGCTTTTTTTAATATACTTGTGGCACTAGAACTTGAATCTTTGGTCGAATTTTTTGTTTCTACATTAGCGTTTTTTGCTAACTCTTTTCCTTCTGGAGAAATGTCAACTTTATCAGCATTCTCCAGCAGCTTAGGTGTCTCTTTGCTACTATTGCTTGCTGGACGTTTAGACTTATTGCTTAAATAGTCAGTCTTAGATTTATTGTGAATAACATTCGATTCCATTCCCTCTATTTTAACCGAGGAAATAATAAATTGTGGTGCTGGAAAATTTTGCTATTCTTGACTAGATTGATCAGTTTTGAAACCTGCCAGCTTTGACGCCAAACTCTGTTTTAAAGGCCCAGCTTCATTACTTTTAGTTTTAGCAACTTCTGCTTTACCAAGATAGTTTTTATAAAGCGGTAGCTCCTCTTTGTAGATCGTACGATCCAAATGTTTTACCATGCCAGTCCATCTGCCAACATTTTGATCATTGCGTTTTACTGTTTCCAGAGCATTCATTTTGGAATCCATCAAATCAATCAAGTGTACTAAAAAAGCTTCAGATGTTTGAGGAATTTTTGGCGAGCCATATTCGTATTCACCATGATGAGAAAGCAAAATATGCTTTAAATGTAATTTAATTTCTGCGGGAAAATTTTCTATTTGTGAGCTAAAATAATCAATTAACTCCAAACCTTTTACCAAGTGCCCCACCAACTTTCCTTCTTCGGTATACTCAACCACTGGTCCTTCAGTTAATTCATAAATTTTACACAGATCATGCAAAATACAACCAGCTATCACAAAACTAACTTTCACATTATAGTGACTGGATAAATTAACACCTAATTGCGAACAAGATAAAATATGCTCCAAAAGTCCTGACTGGTAAGCATGGTGAATTGATTTTCCCGCTTGCCAAACTTTTAATCGACTAGAAATTTCTTTGTCTTTTAAAATATTTTTTAATAAATCGCGGATATAAATATCGGGTAATGAATCCACAATTTTATTTAGTTCTAAAAACATCGAATCAGCATCAAAATTGGATTTTAGAATAAAATCCTCCTGGTTAATTTGCTCACTAGCACGCTTACCTATTTCCATCACGATTAGCTGACGCTTGCCTTGAAAAACATTCATCTTTCCTTGGACTTCGACAAAATCACCTTTTTGAATCTTTTCTAAAATCTCCTCAGCGCCATGCCATTTGCGTGACTCGATATCGCCAGTATTATCCGATAGAACTATATTTAAATACGACTTTCCATCCTTGCCATTCATGGCCGCCAGGTATTTTACCAGAAATATACTGTGAATATCGCCTTTTTCCGGTAAATCTTGCACAAATAGTGATTTTTTAAGCATAGAAATGAGCCTACCAGAATAATTTTTTCTACACAACTTATGCTCAATGTGGCATAGTCGCCAAAAATCTAGAATTAACTCGGAGAATGTATATGACAATTAAGGTCGGTATCAATGGTTTTGGTAGAATCGGTAGAACAGTTTTCAGACAATTAATCGAAAGAACTAACGCAGCAATAGAAGTTGTTGGAATCAATAATCCAGGAAAAATGGAAGATTACGTTCATTTATTAAAATACGATTCAGTCCACGGAAAGTTTGCTGGTGATTTAAAAATTGAAGGCTCAACTCTAGTCGTTAACGGCAAGCCTATTAAATTTTTTGGCAGCAAAGATCCTTCTGAAATTCCTTGGAGCGACTTAGGTGTACAACTTGTTATCGACGCTACTGGAATTTTTAAAGACAAAGCAGGTCTTGGTAAACATTTAAAAGGCACTGTAAAAAAAGTTATTATGTGCGCGCCAGGAAATGATTTAGATGCGACATTTGTGATGGGAATTAATCACGATAAGTACGATGCCTCAAAACACCATATCGTATCAAATGCCAGTTGCACTACAAACTGTCTTGCGCCAGTGGCAAAAGTTTTAAATGACAAGTGGGGAATTGAAAGTGGTTTCATGACTACTATTCACGCCTATACTCAAGATCAAATGTTATTAGATGCCGCACATAGTGATCCACGTCGCGCACGTGCCGCTGCCCTTTCTATGATCCCAACAACCACTGGTGCAGCTAAAGCTGTCGGTGAAGTTATTCCAGAATTAAAAGGTAAACTTGATGGCTACGCCATTCGCGTTCCAACTCCCAATGTTTCTGTCGTTGATTTAACCGCAAATTTAAAAAAACCGGCGACTAAAGCAGAAATTAATGCGGCCATGAAAGAGGCTTCTGAAGGTTCGTTAAAAGGAATTTTGGCCTACACTGATGAACAATTAGTTTCCATTGATTTTATGGGTGAAAAAGTTTCTTCAACTTTTGACTCTTCTTTAACAAACGTAATTGGAAATACTGTAAAAGTTGTAACTTGGTACGATAATGAAACTGGTTTTTCTAATCGTGTGCTCGACTTAGCAACCATGATTGGAAAGAGTTTATAATTTATGGCGATTAAATATTTAGAACAGGCAGATTTCACAGGTAAAAAAGTTGTTGCTCGCTTTGACTTCAATGTACCTTTAGATAAAAAAGATAATAAAACAATTACCGATACCACTCGTATCGATATGGCCTTGCCTACTATTAAATATTTACTTGAGAAAAAAGTTTCAAAATTAGTTCTCATGAGTCACTTGGGACGTCCTGATGGAAAACCCAATCCTAAATACTCACTTGAGCCAGTTGCAAAGTATTTGGCGGAAAAATTAGAGCTAGATGTAGTGCTAACGGAATCGTGTCTTGATCGCAGTATGAAGACGCTGCTAAATCTTCCTGAAACAAAAATTGTTCTTCTTGAAAATTTACGTTTTCACCCGGAAGAAGAAAATAATGACCATGACTTTGCTAAAGTGTTGGCCAGCTATGGCGATTTTTATGTCAACGACGCTTTTGGAACTGCTCACAGAAAACATGCTTCAACTTATGAGATCAATTCCTTTTTTAAAAATAAGGCCTATGCTGGACTTTTATTAAAAAGCGAAATTGAAGCTCTAGATAAAGTCGTTAACCATCCCCAAACTCCGTTTGTAGGAATTGTTGGCGGCGCTAAAGTAAGTGATAAAATTAAAATCATCGAACAACTTTTAGTGAATGTTAACGAATTATTAATCGGCGGCGCCATGGCCTATCCTTTTTTAAAGGCCAAAGGTTTTACTGTTGGTAAATCTTTATGCACACAAGAAGATGTTGATTTAGCTAAACACATTTTGAATTTGCCGACTGGTAAAAAAATTGTTCTACCAGTTGATCATTTAGTCAGCAGCGAATTTAATGGCCCTGCTTCAATTTTAGATACGGTTAATATTCCTGATAATAAAATGGCCCTTGATATCGGCGAAAAAACTCTCGCCCTTTATTCTCAAAAACTGCGCACAGCTAAAACTGTTTTATGGAATGGCCCCATGGGTTTATTTGAAAACAAAGATTACGCTCGCGGCACTTTTGGTATTGCTGAAACACTGGCAACTCTCGATGCCTTCACCGTGGTTGGTGGCGGTGACTCTGTGAGTGCAGTTAATCAATCTGGATTAGCTTCTAAAATGTCTCATGTCTCGACTGGCGGCGGCGCTAGTTTAGAGTATATTGAAAATGGCACTCTACCAGGAATTCAAGCGCTGAAGTTTGGGATTTAAGTTTTCCGCTCTGGCGCGATTAACCAATTTTTTTTGTTTTTGGAACAAACGTCATTTTAACTCCTAACGGTTTGGTCATTTTCTCAAGTGTAGCAATCGTCATATTACTTTCAGGTTTTAATTGATTAATAAGATTTGAGGCCTTCATATCGCCAATCATTTCAGCATATTCATTAACACCAATAAGTTTTACCATACGATTTAAGGCCTCACGCCACTCATAACCCTCTTCAAGCATGGCAAAAAATAATTCATGTCTATGTTTTGCGCTAGCGCGTAACTCTTTAGATATTTCTTCAATCCAATATTTTTTCACTAAATCTATATCCCTTGATTGAGTTGATTTATTTCCCCCACCCAATAAAATAATTATTTCTCCACCGAGGTACCCAAAATAAATCCCAATTCCACCACCTCAGGTTTTAAACCATTCCTTTTATAATCTCGTATGATCATAATAAATTACCCCCCCCTAAGTTATAGTAAAGTATAATTATCATATAATATAATCACGATCTCTTTATAATCATTAAGTGCAGTGCCCTAGAATAGTTATGTAAATGAACTGTCTGATTTCACTGATGTAAATATGAATCAAATTCAAAAAATGAAAGATATTTAATAAATTTTGTGACTTAACTTCGGCGCCGAAGTTAAACAAATAACTTAAATCAAATTATGCTTAACCTGCTGTGAATTTCCCTTAAACTTCAATTTCGAATCTTCCACCGTCAGCGTATACATCACAATATCAACCCACTTTTTATCTAAAAAAACGCACGTTTTTTAAATCCCAATTATTTTGAATTTTGTTCATTGCTCGTAATAATTTTTGCCAGTTGTTAAAATCTTTTAATTCTAGAGGTCTTAGCGTGAAGCGTTTGGTTTTTAAAATAATATTTTGCACAAGTTTAAATTATTTTAAAGTTGAAGCATCATATGAGTTCATCAGTCCATTTATATTCGTTTCATAGCGCATTTGCATCTCTTTTAGCAATAATGCACTTTCTGTTTTAGTCATTTTCGAATTCTTGGTGACTGTAAAATAAATATTAATAGCACTTAGATGGAGATCTTTAAGATAACTTCTTAAATCATCACTAGTTAATTTTTGAGGCTTAAGCTTACTTAAATCAGATAATTTTTGATCTGCTTCATCAAAAAAATGACTAACGATTTTTTGCTCAGAAAAATCAGCAAAACTTAGCGTTGAAAAAGTGAGGAGAAAAATATATATGATTTTGTTCATAGGTGAAATTAAAACTTAAATAGAAATAACAGTCAATTGCAAAGGATTTGAGGACTTGATGAACAAATAAAAAAATGACATGATGCCTTTGCGTTAATTTATCAAGGGACACAAGATGAAGTACATGGTCGGCAATTGGAAAATGAATCAAACTAAAGCGGAAATTGAAATTTTTTTTAAAGAAACTAAAATTCCGGCGCAAACAAAATATGAGGCCTGGATTGCTCCGCAGGCGCTGCATGTAACACTTTGCCAAAGTCTGGCGAAGGACATAAAAATTGGTGCACAAAATTGTCATGAAAAAGATAGTGGCGCTTTTACTGGGGAGAATTCTCCCCAGGCACTTAAAGATTTAGGAGCGCATTTTGTGCTGATCGGTCACTCGGAAAGACGCGCGATTTACAAAGAAGGGCACGAGCTTTTAAATCAAAAAACTGCGCACGCTTTAAAAACTGGCCTTAAAGTTATTTTTTGCGTTGGGGAAACTTTGGAAGAGAGAAATGGTGGAAAAACTTTTGATGTTTTAAAAACTCAACTGGATTTAGGACTTAAAAATATTACTGATTGGAATAATTTAATCATCGCCTATGAGCCAGTTTGGGCCATTGGCACGGGTGTCACGGCCAGTCCGGCGCAAGCGGAAGAAGCGCATGCTTTTATCAAAAAACATTTGCAAAGAAATTGCGTAGTTCTTTATGGCGGGAGCGTAAAACCTGATAACGTTAAAGAATTAATGAGTTGCCCTAGCATTGATGGTGGATTAGTGGGCGGCGCAAGCCTTAAAGCGCAAGATTTTTCAGCACTTTGCGCTGCCTGTGCGTAGCATTAAGTATTGTCATCCTTGCGCAGCATCTGCTACATTTGAGCACTAACATTTTAAGGAATAAAATATGCTTCACTCACTAATGATTTTCCAAGCCGTTGTTTCAATTTTATTAATTCTTTTTGTTCTTTTACAATTTGGTAAAGGTGCAGAAGCAGGATTAATGGGAAGCACTGATTCAGTGATGAGTACTTCACAACATGGAAATATTCTTTCTAAAATTACTATTGTTTTAGTGGTTTTATTTCTAGGAAATTCTATCTTACTAGCAAGATTGCAAAGAACTCATGGTGGAAATTCTATTTTTGAAAATGAAGCTCCTGTTGCAAGACCACTAAATAATGATCAAGCCGCAAAACCTGTAGTACCAGAGACAGCGCCAACGGCCGCAGTTGAAACAAAAGCGGTTGCTCCAACGCTAACTCCTACACCAACCACGACACCAGCAAAAAAATAATGAACTCTGAGCAAACATATTTAATTAGAAAAGAATTTGCTCACTTAAGTACCATTTATTTTAACAGTGCCTATTTTGGACCTAGTCCTTTTCGTGCAAAAATTAAAATTGAAAAGGCCATGCAGAAGGAACTTGATCCTTCTTTTTATGACTACAATACTTGGATGGGAATTAGCGAGCGCACGCGCTTACAATTTGCTCAATTAATAGATACCTCGGCCGACAATATCACTCACGCCTCTTCAACTTCAGACATCATTAATATCGTGGCCAACGGTTATGATTTCAAGTCCGGCGATGTGGTGGCAGCAATTGACGGCGATTATCCTTCCAACGTTTTACCTTGGATGGTGGCGCAAAAAAATTATCCGGTAAAATTAGAATTATTAAAATGTGATTTTCCAGATGTGGCTTGGCTGGAAAAAAATATCCCTAAAAATACTAAAATTTTTAACACCTCATGGGTGACCTTTGATAGTGGCAGAAAAATTGATTTATTATCAGTTGGCAAATGGCTAAAATCGCGCAACATTTTATTTGTGGTTGATGCCACTCAAGCGCTAGGTGGATTGCACATTTCTCGCGACGAATTATCTTATGTCGATGTGCTGGCCACTTCGAGTTACAAATGGATGCTGGGCCCTTACGGACACGCTTTTGGTTATTTTTCTGATAACGCACAAAAACTGATTAAACATAAAACTGGAAACTGGATCGTCTCTCCCAATTCAAAAGTGGTTTATAATCTTTGCGACTACACTACTGAAACTCTTCCTGGCGCTCGTAAATATGATCGCGGACAGGCTTCAAACAATCTAAGCAGTGCTTGCCTTACTGGTGCGTTGGAATTTCTCTCTGAAATGGGATTAAAAAATATCCAAGATCATAATCACGCGCTTCGTGATTATTTTTTACAAAATTTCCCGAAAAATAAATATGATGTGGTGACTCCTCCTGACCACATGGCCAATATTATTTCCATCAAAGGAAAAACCATTGACCCATTACTCCTTGAAACGGAACTAAAGCATCACAATATCGACGTGAGTGTAAGACAAGGAAAAGTGCGATTATCTTTTCATGTTTTTAATACCAAAAGTGAAGTGGATACACTGATTCGTGCACTAGATATTTAAATTAAGCAACTTTCTTTTTCCCAAAAATATCATCTTTAGACTTAACCGATCCATATTTTTTATTTTTTTCCAGCAAATGATCGCCACTTTCTTTTTCAGAAAAAATAAAATTATGCGGCTGACAAGGATCAAAATCCGCTGGAATATCTTTTTTGGTCATAAGTTTTTTTAGATTCCCAATATTTTTCTTAAATAATTCGAAAAGCTCTGGATCTAATTTTTTCCCTACTGTTTTTTCCATCACCGCAACGGCTTCATCCACACTCAAAACTTCATGGTAAGAGCGTTTGGTGGTAATGGCATCGAAAAAATCCGCAATCGCTGTAATACGAGCGAAAAGATGGATATTTTCTCCGGCAATTTTTTGAGGATAACCTGTTCCATTAAAATTTTCATGATGCTCATGAATAACTCTTGTCACCACTTCCAGATCTACACCCGCACAAGTTGGGCAATGAGAATCAAAAAGTGCTTTTCCTAAATCTGGATGAGTCTTAATCACCGCGAAATCTTCATCTGATAATTTACCCGGATTATTAATGATACTAGTTGGAATATCAATTTTTCCTAAATCATGCAGCAAACCACCCAGACCCGCTTGCACGATTTCCTCTTTTGTGGCATCAGGCCTAATCGCCTTTAAAAAAGTAATCGAATACATAGAAACATCAATCGAGTGATCATATGTATAAAAATCGTGAAAACTTAATTTCCCAATCATTTCTTGCAACTGATCAATATTTTTTTCCTGAATCATATCCACCATACATTCTACAGACTCACGACAACCATCTACCGCTTTTTGTAAAACTTCTGAAGAAAATTTTTGCTTTCCATCAAAAAGGATGCTGAGATGGGCCACCGCCGCATCCTTAATCACTTCCACTTTGCGCAATTCAGTCACATTATCTGACTTCACTAAACATCTTAAATAATCGCCGCGTTGTGTTTCATGAATATAAAGTTGTAGATATTTACGAAGATGTTGCAAGTCCTCTTTTGACAAAAAGTCCCCTTTAGGAGCAATCCTGACAAAATGCTCATTAGAGTCGTGAACTGATGAATTAACGTATAAATCAAAGCTTAAAACAGCATCACAGGTAATTAGCTCAAATGCGACGGAGAAAAAGGAGTTTTTATGTTTATCCATAGTGGCAGACTTATCGACAAAAGGTCTTCTTTTAGTTAGATTTTATTAACAAAAAAGAAAGGATTTTTATGCTTAAAATTGACCCAAATACTAAGGCCACGGCAGATGATGGAATTTACGGGCTCCCTTTTACCGAAAAACAGAGTAAAATAGTCTTCATTCCCGTTCCTTGGGATGCTACCACCTCATATTTGGCCGGAACCAGCAAAGGCCCTAAGGCACTTTTACAGGCCAGCGAACAAATGGATTTATTTGATCTGGATTTTAATCGTCCATACGAAAAAGGTATTTTCATGCAGAAAATATCAGAAAATATAAAGTCACTTAATAAAAAAACTCGCAAAGAAGCAGAAAAAATTATTAACGCCTCTGATGGCGAATTAAAAAAAGATAAAAAATTACAGGCCTCCTTAAAAAATGTGAACGATGCCTCAAAAGTCGTGAATGATTTTGTTTATAAAGAATGCCTGCGCTTACTTAAAGCAAAAAAAATTCCGGTGGTAGTGGGTGGTGATCACTCTACTCCCTTTGGTGCGATAAAGGCCTATGCTGAAACATATAAAGACTTTGGTGTATTGCATATTGATGCCCACTCCGATACACGTAATGCTTATATGGGCTTTGAACATTCCCACGCTTCTATTATGCACAACGTGATGGAAAAAATTCCCGGTGTAAAAAAATTAATACAAGTTGGTATACGAGATTTTTGTGAAGAAGAATATCAATACACCAAAAAAAATCCAAAAATTTTTGTGCACTATGATCGTCACCTACAAGAAAAAAAAATGACTGGCAGCAACTGGGCCGATATTGCAAAAAATATTATTCAAGAATTGCCAGAAAATATTTACCTCTCTTTTGATATTGATGGACTCGATCCGCGTTTTTGTCCAAATACTGGAACGCCAGTGGCCGGAGGACTTGATTATCATGAAATGATTTATTTGATTTTAGAAATTGTTAGATCGGGGAAGAAATTAGTTGGGTTTGATTTAGTAGAGGTTGCTCCGAACTCTAAGAATCCTAGTGATGAATGGGATGCTAATGTTGGCATGAGACTGATGTATAAAATGGCCGGCGCTGCGCTGGCAACGTCAGGAAAAACAAAAAAATGAATTCCTCTCTAGTTTTTTATATTAACCGTGAACGCCATGAAGTGGATAAAGCACAAGTTGCCACCTCAACGCTGGCCGAGTATCTTAGAAAAAGCTGCGAGTTAAATGGCACAAAAATTGTTTGCGCTGAGGGCGATTGCGGAGCTTGTTCAGTTTTAATTAGAAAAAACAATCAATATCAATCTATCAATTCTTGCATCGTGCCGCTGTTTAATTTAGATGGATCGCATGTGATTACGGTGGAAGGAATTCAAGATCAAAATATTTTACATCCAGTACAAGAAAAAATGATTTCATTCCAAGGCGCTCAATGCGGCTACTGCACACCCGGATTTATCTGTGCCATGACCGGAATGGTAGATCAATTAAAAAAAGAAAATAAAACCGTTACCGAAAAAAGGGCGAAAAATTATTTAACCGGAAATCTTTGTCGCTGTACGGGATATGCTCCGATCATCAATGCCGCACTGGCCATCGACTTAAAAGAAGTCATACTGCAAGAAGATAAATACCAAGATATTTTAAACCGGCCGGAACTAAGCCATAACCTCACGCAATCTACTTCGATTGAAAATACTATTTTTATTCCGCTTCAATTAAGTGAAGCTTTAGAAATTAAAAAAACTCATCCCGAAATTCGCATCTGTGCCGGGGCCACTGACTTAGGTGTCGTAGTTAATAAAGGCAAAACCACTTACCAGAAAATTTTGCACCTACAAAAAATTGCCGCCCTAAATACAATATACATAGATAATAACCAACTTTATGTCGGCGCCAATGTGACTTTGACTGACTTTGAAAATTACATAAAGTCCCAACTACCACACTTAAAAGACTTGCTACATATTTTTGCCTCTCCTCAAATTAAAAATCAAGGGACTCTGATTGGAAATATGGTTAATGCCTCACCAATTGGCGACACCATTCCTTTTTTACTCATTACTGATGCCGTAGTAGAAATTCAATCAAGCTCGCTTAAAAGAAATGTTCCGCTGCAAAATTTTTATTTAGGTTATAAACAATTAGATTTAAAGGCCGATGAAATTGTCACAGGTGTACACGTTACTCTGCCGCAAAAAAATGACTTTTATCGTTTATATAAGGCCTCAACTAGAAAAGATTTAGATATTTCCACCATAACTTTTGCCATCTTGATCGGTAAAGACAGAACACGTTTTGCACTAGGCGGAGTTGGGCCGATCGTGGCCAGAATCGATTTAATAGAACAAAAATTAGCAAAAAGTCCTATTGATCAAAAACTTATCAATCAATTAAAAAAAGATATCATAACTTTAATCCATCCCCTATCCGATCTTCGTGCCACCAAAGAATATCGCCTAAAAGTAGCGCAAAACTATTTCCAAAAATTTCTGGATGAGTACTCAGGAGTTGTCACATGAAACAAGCTCATGATAGTGCTCGCGGACATGTAACAGGAGAGAGTGTTTTTGTTGACGACAGAAGTATTCTAAAAAAAGAAGTTTATGTGG
>Ga0163144_10006862_pt1 | contig 25045 bp, 21 predicted proteins | sample OliLak19BULKMAT1_FD_123175 | JGI IMG/M metagenome (GOLD analysis project Ga0163144, IMG submission 123175) | Freshwater microbial mat bacterial communities from Lake Vanda, McMurdo Dry Valleys, Antarctica - Oligotrophic Lake LV.19.BULKMAT1 | ecosystem: Environmental > Aquatic > Freshwater >... | reverse complement strand
CCGCGTTCCTTCCTCCAGCCGGGCCGCCGCATCAAGCTCCACCCGGACGATACCTACGCCTACGGCCTGAACCGCGGCGGCATCGACGAGCGCTGGTTCGGCTCCACCACGGAAACGGCCAACGAAGGCCGCGACGGCGACGAAGGCCTCTCCTACGTGGTCGTCGGCAATGAGCGTTTCACCCTCCGCGAAGCGATCGCCGAATGTGGTGCCGACATCATCGGCGAGTCGCTTTGGGCCAAGTATTCCAAATGGCCGGTGTACTCGAAGTTCTTCGATAACATGGGACCGATCCCGCACCACATGCACCAGTCCGCCGAGCAGGCCGCGCTGGTCGGGCAGGAGGGCAAGCCGGAGTCCTACTACTTCCCGCCGCAGCACAACAACGTCGGCAACAATTTCCCCTACACCTTCATGGGATTCGAGCCGGGCACGACCCGCGACCAGGTCCGACAGTGCATCGCAAACTGGAACAAGGGCGAGAACGGCATCCTCGATCTTTCCAAAGCTTACCGTCTGAAAATCGGCACCGGCTGGCTCATCGATCCCTGCATCCTCCACGCTCCCGGCTCGCTCTGCACTTATGAGCCGCAGTGGGGTTCGGATGTTTTCGGGATGTATCAGAACCTCGTGGAAGGCCGCGAAGTGCCATGGTCGCTGCTGGTGAAAGACATGCCCGAGGACAAGCACCAGGATATCGACTTCATCGTCGATCAGCTCGATTGGGAAAAGAACGTGGATCCGAATTTCAAGGACAACCACTACCTCGAGCCGGTCACTTCCGAGAAAGGCGAAGGCTTCCACGACAAATGGATCGTCTATGGCAAGGTCGATGGCTTCCAGTATTTCACCGCGAAGGAACTCACCGTCGAGCCCGGCGCGACCGCCACGATCAAGGACAACGGCGCGTCATCCGTCATCGTCGTCCAAGGCGAGGGCATGGCCAACAAGCTCCGTCTCAACTGCCCGAAACTGCTCCGCTTCAACGAGCTTTCCGAGGACGAGTTCTTCATCACCGAAGCCGCCGCAAAGGCCGGTGTGATTTTCAAGAACACCTCAGCCACCGAGCCGCTCGTCATGCTCCGCTACTTCGGCCCCGAGGTGAACCCGGATGCTCCGGCGATGGGTGCTTACAAGAAATAGGAGGAAACGCCTTCCACCAACTCTACAAAAACGCGGCACCACAAGTGCCGCGTTTTTTTATCCCCTTTTTCTCCGCTGTTGCCAGAATCGCAGTCATAGCAATGTCCACCCGTTTCTTCACCAACAAAGAACAGAACACCCTCCTCGATAAATTCCGTGGTGTCTTCGAGCACAATAAAGACATCTCCCGCTTCGATGCCCTTGTCGGATACCTCCGCGCCTCCGGCTGGTTTGCAATCCGCCCTCACCTGAACGATGTCCCGAAAGTCCGCATACTCGTCGGCATCGATGTCGATGAACTCGTCGAGGAATATTCCCGAAAAGGGCGCCTCTTCCTCGCCGATCCATCGAAATGTCTCCGTGAATTCACGAAAGCCCTAGAGGCCGATATCCAGCAGGCGAAATACTCACCCGAAGTGGAAAAAGGCATCCTCCAGTTCGTCGAGGACGTCGCCACCAAACGCGTGGAAATCAAAGCCCACCCCACCAAACGCCTCCACGCGAAGATCTACCTCTTCCTCCCCGAGGGCTTCAACGAGCACAAAAACGGCCACGTCATCACCGGCTCCTCCAACCTCACAGCCGCCGGCCTAGGTGTCGAAGAACGCGCGCAGAACTACGAGTTCAACGTCCTCCTAAGCGCCTACGAGGACGTGAAATTCGCCTCCGATGAATTCGAGTTCCTCTGGGCTGAGGCCGTCACCGTCCTCCCAAAAGTCGTCCAGGGCGTTACGAAAAACTCTTTCCTCCGCGATGACCTCACGCCCTTCGAGATCTACATCAAGCTCCTCATCGAATACTTCGGGCAGTCCATTGAATACGATGCGAACTCCGAAACCGACCTCCCGGACGGCTTCATGCGCCTCGCCTACCAGATGGACGCCGTCACCCAGGGCTTCCTGCTCATGCAGAAGCACAACGGCTTCTTCCTCGCCGATGTCGTCGGCCTCGGGAAAACCATCATCGCCACCCTCATCGCGAAAAAATTCTTCTACCACAACGGCTTCCCCGGCCACCTCTCCGAAGTTCTCGTCGTCGTCCCGCCTGCGCTCAAAGACGGTTGGCAGAAAATCTTTGAAGAGTTCGATCTGAAATACGCCACCATCGTCACCTGCGGCAGCCTCCACAAGATCACCAACGCGAAAAAATACGACCTCGTGATCATCGACGAAGCACACAAGTTCCGCAACGACACCTCGGACGCCTACGATCAGCTCCAGCGCATCTGTAAAACCCCTTCCCGCCGCCGCCTCCCCGATGGCTCACTCGCCGCGAAAAAAGTCATCCTCGTTTCCGCTACCCCGCTCAACAACCGCCCCAAGGACATCGCGAACCTCCTGATGCTCTTCCAGGATTCGAAGAACTCCACCTTGGAAATCGCCAACCTGCAGCGCTTCTTCGCCCGCCAGCAGAAGGATTACGAAAAAGCGCTCAAGCTCGCCACCCCCGCAGCCACCCATGCCGAGGTCGTCCGCATCTACGAGGAAATCCGCACCAAAATCGTCGGGGAGATCACCATCCGCCGCACCCGCACCGACCTGAAAATCCACGAGGATTACAACAAAGACCTTATCCAGCAGGGCATCACCTTCCCGCATGTCGGCGCACCCACCAAGCTCCTCTACGTCCTCTCCCCAGAGTTGGAAACGCTCTACGATCACACCATCGCAAAGCTGGATCGCGGCCTCACCTACAACCGTTATCAGGCCATCGGTCACCTCGTCCCCGAGCTGAAACTGAAATACCAGAACGCCGACCGCATCTCCGGCCAGCTCGCGCGCATCATGCGCACCCTCTTGCTCAAGCGCCTCGACAGCTCCTTCCATGCCTTCACCCGCTCGCTAGGCCGCTTCCGCGATGCCACCCGGGCCATGCTGAAAATGTTCGAGAACGGCACCATCTATATTGCCCCGAACCTCAACGTCAGCGAATACATCATCGAAGACCGCGAAGAAGAACTCATCATAAAAATCCAGGAGCTCCAGCCCACCGATCCCACCATCGAGATCTGCACCCCCGCCCATTTCGACAAAGCCTTCCTCCCCGGCCTCGTCAGCGACGGGGAAATCCTCGAAGAACTTCACACCCGTTGGTCCGCCGTTTCCGAAGACCCCAAGTTCGACGAATTCCTCCACCAGCTTGAAACCACCCTCACCTCCCCGGAGATCAACCACGAAGCAGCCACCGCCAGCCACCCCAAGCTCGTCGTCTTCTCCGAGTCCAAGGAAACCACCGACTATCTTACGAAACGTCTTTTAGAAAAAGGCCACGACCGCATCCTCACCATCGACGCCTCCACCCGCGCCCACCGTATGCCCCTCGTCCGTGCGAATTTTGATGCGAATCAGCCCGTCGAGGAAAAGGCCGACGACTACGACATCGTCATCTCCACCGAAGTCCTGGCCGAGGGCGTCAACCTCCACCGTGCCAACGTCATCGTGAACTACGACACCCCGTGGAACTCCACCCGCCTCATGCAGCGCATCGGCCGCGTCAACCGCATCGGCACCACCGCCAGCCAGATCCACGTCTTCAATTTCTTCCCCACCGCCCAGGTCGATGCCGATATCGACCTCAAGAAAAAAGCCATCGCCAAGCTCCAGGCCTTCCACACCGCCCTCGGCGAGGACTCCCAGATCTACTCCACCGATGAGGAAGTCGATACTTTCGGCCTCTTCGATTCCGAGGTAAAGGAAGGCAAAGACGAAACCCTCGCCCTCCTTATGGAACTACGAAAATTCCGGAAGGAAAACCCCGAGCGCTTCCGCGAAATCCGCAACCTTCCCCTCCGCGCACGCTGCGGCAGAAAAGACCGCCACCGCGCCGGAGCCACCATCACTTTTACGCGAAACAAACGCCGCGATGCCTTCTACTACCTCCAGCCGGACAACACCTGCGAGGAACTCTCCTTCGTCGAAGCCGCTCGCATCTTCCACGCCGTCGCCGCCGAGAAACCATTTCCCCTCCACGAAAACCACCACGCCCAGGTCAACACCGCCTGCGAGATCTTCCGCGATGCCATCCAGGCGGATGCCGTCCGCGACCGCGTCGTCGATCACCAGCTTGGTCCCAACGAAACCCGCGCCCTCCGCCTCCTCACCCTCTTCATCGCCCACGAGACGCTCTCCAGCAAAGACGAGAAAATCCTCCTCAAGCTCGCCGCCGCCGCCGTCCGCAAAGGCGTCTTCGCCAAGCTCCCGCGCGATCTCGTAAAGCTCGACAAAGCCCAGAAGAAAACCCCGCTCAAGCCCGCCGCCCTGCTAGATGCCCTCCTGAAAATCCTCCACGGCTTCCCACTTCAAAAGGACGAGGAAGAACCCGGAACACCCCCCATCACCGGCCTCACAACCGCCGAACTCGCCCCGGACATCATCCTCTCCGAGTCCTTCGACTATCCCATGAAAGGAACCGCGATTTAGAAATCGCGACAACCCCGGCGAACCATCTCCTAAGCCAATTCCACTCTTTTAAAAATTGACCATTTTTCTAGTCAGAGTTATCGTCCTCCCATGAAAACCGTTGAGCCAATTCCAGAAACCGTCCCTGTGACCGATTTCAAGGCCCGCTGCATTGAGTATCTCCGCGCAGTTGAAAATGGAGCACCCCCCATACGCATCACTCGCCACGGAAAAGTCATCGGAGTTCTGAATGCTGACAAAGACAGCCCCGCCCCACCCCTCCTCGGAGCGGGACTCGCCACCGGCAAACTCAATCCTAGCTACGACCCCGCAGCTCCCGCCTACGACGAGGATGATTGGGAAATTAACCACTGAACGGATCATGGAGTTTAAGAAAATTTCACTCACCGATTTCAGAATCCACTGCCACGCACACGTCGCATCGGTCGAAAAGGGTGATATAACCTTACAAATCACCCGCCACGGCAAGATCGTTCTGGAACTCCAACCTCCATCCACCGACCCGAGCTCCCGCACCACCCAACCTTCGCACCCCTGACCAACCGTGCCCGGCTACCTCCTTGATACCTGTGCTTGGATCGATTCCCTCCTTGCTCCTGAAAAACTGCGCCCGCAAATACGGAAAATCATCGGAAATAACGCTCCGCTGTATCTCTGCTCCATCAGCCTCATCGAGTTCGCCCGTAAGGAAGCACGGGGAGATATCACCATATCCATGCCCTGCGGAGAATGGTTCGAGCGCATCGCACTGCCAAAAGGCAAAATCATCGTTTTGGAGATCCTCCCGCAGATCTCCGTGGATGCCACCCGCCTCCCGCAGCCGTTCAACAACCGCCAAGGCAATCCTCACAAAGACCCAATGGATCAGATCATCGTTGCCACCGCCCGCCACCACGATCTTACCCTCCTCACCTGCGACCCGGTCATCCTCGATTACCCCCACGTCCGCACCGAAAAATCCCGCTAAGAACGGAGCGCGGACTTCAGTCCGCCACCCTCTTCCCTAAGGTTTAAAGTTTAAGATTTAAAGTTCATGCTTCTCGAATCCACCCTCGCCCAACCCTTCCGCCCCGAGTCTTGGTCTACCCTCCTCCAAGACATCCTTCCTGCCGGAAAGCTGGATCTCTTCTCCTCCCCTCAGAAAGTCGAAGCCACCGCCCCCGAGGTCTCCTCCGTCTCCCAGATCGGCACCGTCGCTTTCGAGAATGAAACCCTCGCCCTCCTGCTTGTGGAAACGGGCGATCACATCCTCCTCTCCCGAAACCGTGTCGCCCTGCGGAACTTCGTCGCAAAGCTCATCGTTCCCGGTCTCTCGGATGCCGTGCTCGCCGTCTTCCACCAGCCCGGCAGCGATGATTGGCGCGTTACCTACGCCGCCAAGCGCACCATCCTCGATGAGGAAACGTATGCCATCTCCACCGAGGCAACCGCCCCCCGCCGCTTCACCTTCCTCCTTGGGCCAAACGAACCCGTCCGCACCGCCTCCGCACGTTTCAAGCAGATCCAGCTCAAAGGCGATGCCCTCACCCTCGCCCACATCGAGGACGCTTTCTCCGTAGAGAAACTCTCCAAGGAATTCTTCGCGAAATACAACGCCCGCTACGAAGCCTTCCTCGCAGAACTCACCTCCCCGGAGCGCATCGACGATACCCGCTCCCGCTTCTCCATCGCTCTTGCGGAAACCGATGAAGCACAGTCCAAGGCCGATAAACCCATCCGCGACTTCGCCAAGAAACTCCTCGGCCGCCTCATCTTCCTGCATTTCCTCCAGAAAAAAGGCTGGCTCGGCGTGGCGGCGGATTGCATCCGCCACGCCAATCAACAACCACAAATCGATTGGTCAACCGGCGACAAAAATTTCCTCCAAACCTACTTCACCCTAGCCGAAACCAACATCCACGCCGCCACCTTCCACTCCGCCTACCTCGCCCCCCTTTTCTTCCAAGCCCTCAACACCGACCGCGAAAATTCCGAATTCAAAATCCAAAATTCAACATTCCGCATCCCCTACCTCAACGGCGGTCTCTTCGATCCCGATCCTCCATCTCTCCAGTCCTTGGATCTCCCCGCCCAGCTCTTCGCGAATCTCTTCTCCTTCTTCGCCGAATACAACTTCACCATCGATGAGAACGACCCGGAGGATCACGAAGTCGGCATCGATCCGGAAATGCTCGGCCACATTTTTGAGAACCTCCTGGAGGACAACAAGGACAAAGGCGCCTACTACACGCCAAAAGTCATCGTCTCCTACATGTGCCGCCAGTCCCTGCTGCGCTACCTTGAGTGCCATCTGGGTAAAAACGAAAACCTCACCCGCCTCTGCGAGATCCACGAGCCGGGCGATCTCCGGGAAAAGGGCAACTGGTGCGCCCGGAACGCAAAAGCCATCGCCACCCTTCTGGAGAACGTCAAAATCTGCGATCCCGCCATCGGCTCCGGCGCATTCCCCATCGGCATGCTCAACGAGATCGTCCATCTCCGCACCTTGCTGAACCATGAGCTGAACGATCCCGCCGAGCGCGCCAAGCTCAAGAAATCCATCATCCAGGATTCCATCCACGGGGTTGACCTCGATTCCGGCGCGGTCGATATCGCACGTCTCCGCTTCTGGCTCGCTCTCGTCACCGATGAGGAAACACCCAGCCCATTGCCGAACCTCGATTACAAAATCATGCAGGGAAACTCCCTCCTGGAGTCCTTCCACGGAGTCGATCTCTCACGCATCCATCAGGAAAAATCCTCCGGCAAAAAACGTGCCATCTTCCCCGCCGCGCTCGCCCTCTCCCAGGATGAGCTGGACATTTTCACCTCCGGCCAGCTCGAGCTACGCGAGCGGGAGGCGAAACAACAGAACGAACTCCTCGATGCCATCCGCGCCTACTTCGCCGCCCGCAAGCCCGAGCGCAAAGCCAAGCTCCGCGAGACCATCGATGGCAAAGTCATCTCGCACATCCGCCATTTCCTCGATGTGGAGCTGGAAAAAGCCCGCGTCCTCATCGACCAGACCGGGAAATTTCTCGATGGAACCTTCCCCGCACCGCCGCGCTGGACGGAGAAAAAAGGCAGAAAAGACCTCGCCACCCACCAGGCGAAAGAAGCCGATCTCACCTCCGCCCTCCAAAAACTCCAGGAAACCGCCCGCCAGCCGGAGCGCCCCTTCTTCCTCTGGCACCTCCTCTTCCGCGATGTCTTTGAAAACGGAGGCTTCGACATCGTCATCGCAAATCCTCCCTACGTCCGCCAGGAGCTCATCAAGGAACAGAAACCTCTCATTCAGGCAGAGGGCTACACCACCTACACCGGCACTGCGGATCTGCTCGTCTATTTCTACGAGCGCGCCATCCAGCTCCTCAAGCCCAAGGGCGTGCTCACCTTCATCACCTCCAACAAATTCTACCGCGCCGGCTATGGGGAGAAACTCCGCACCCACCTCGCGGAGAACCTCACCCTCCACACCCTCATCGACTTCCGGGACGCGCCCGTCTTCAACGGCGTCATCGCTTACGCCTCCATCCTCATTGGCCAAAAGGAAACCGCGCCCGCCGCCCACAAAGTCGCCGCCCTGCCATGGGATCAGGAAAAACCCGCCGCCGCCCTCCCTCTGGAAATCGCCAAAGCCTTCCCTATCTCCCAATCCTCCCTCACCCCGGACGGCTGGCGCCTCGTCTCCCCCAACTCTGAAAACCTCCTCGCCAAGCTCCGCGAAACCGGCACCCCACTCGGCAGACACGTCGAAGGCAGAATTTTTGCAGGAATCAAAACGGGATATAATGACGCGTTTCTGATCCCGAGCGAAATAAAAGATAAGCTCGTAGAGAAGGATCCAAAATCATTAGATCTCATTTTCCCATACATCCGAGGCAAAGATATCCAGAAATGGAGCTTCAGAAGGAAAGACCAGTTCATAATCTACATTCCTCACGGCACGAATATTGAGCATTACCCAGCAGTAAAGGAGCATCTGGAACCGCATCGGAAGCGCCTAGAAATGCGGGCTTTGGATCAAAAGTGGTATGAACTTCAGCAGGCCCAACTGGCGTTCACAAAATACTTTGCTGGGAAAAAAATCGTATACCCTAATGTTTCCTTTGGTCCTCGTTTCTCTTTTGATGATGGAGGATATATGGATATGACCACATTTGGCATCGCTTCCGAAGATGTTTCGTGGCTCCTGCCTATTCTCAACTCGGACGTACAGAATTACTTCTTTCTTAAACTTGGGATCGAGAGAAGAGGAGGATACCAAGAGTTCAAAACTCAGTATGTAAGAAAGCTCCCCATCCCCCCCACGACGGAAGAAGAAAAAGCCCACCTAGCAACCCTCGCCACCCAATGCGCCGCCGCGACAGCCGCCGGGGACGCTGCCACCCTCGCCGCCCGCGAGCACGAGATCAACCAGTTAGTCCACCGCCTCTTCCACCTCACCCCCGCCGAGATAGCGCTGATCGAAGGAAGCGCTGTGATTTCAAAAATGAGCTTGCCACCGTAGTTCAAAAGAACATATTCACCCGAGCCTTCACCCGCATGTCGAACAAACGCAGCAAAGTCTTCCGTGATGCCGTCCACGGACTTATTTCCATCGATAAAGACAGGGATCTTCTGCTCGCCCTGATCGATACCCGTGAGTTCCAGCGCCTACGCCGCGTCCGCCAGCTCGGCGTCAGCAACCTCACTTACCCGAATGCGGAGCACACCCGTTTTGCCCACAGCCTGGGAGTCCTGCACATCGCCATCCGCATTATGGAAACCCTGCGCCGTCGCCATGGGGAGAACGATTCCGTGAAGAGCTGGCTCGACGGTAAAGAGCGCTTGGTGAAAATCGCTGCACTGCTACACGACCTCGGCCACGGGCCATTCTCCCACATGATGGAGAGAGCTTTCGACGCGGGTAAGGAACATGAAAAGCGCAGCAAATCCATGTTCACCGATCCGGATTCCGGAATCAGGAAAGTGCTGCAGGATCACTCCATCACGGAGTCCCAGATCCTCGAGGCTCGTAACCTGCTCGACTTCCATGAGATTCCATTTCTCCACGACATCATCAGCAGCAGTCTGGACGCGGACAGGATGGATTACCTTCTCCGCGATTCCCATTTCACCGGTGTCGCCTACGGAAACTATGATCTGGAATGGATTCTGAACAGCTTTTGCCTCGGCCTTGATCCCAGTCCGGCACTGGAAGGAGACAGAACCAGGCTGAGGCTCTGCCTTGATGAGAAACGCGGCCAGTTCGCCGCCGAGCAACTGATCATCGCGCGGGTGCACATGACGATGCAGGTTTACACGCACCGTACGACGCGGATGTGGGAGGCTCATCTTCTATTGTTGTTCGCGGAAGCAACGCGCCTCGCATTTTCCGATGAGTTACCGCCAGAGACGCCCGCCTACGTCTCCGATTATTTCAAGAAAAAGGGGGCGGTCAGCCACGAGGAATTCCTGAAGATCGATGAGCCTGCATTGCTGACGTGTATCACGATCTGGAGCGACTCAACCGGAGCGAGTGAGAGGCTTCGTTTGCTTGCGGCGGCGTTCCTCGAAAGAAAGCGGATACTACGCCACATCGATCTCCCGGGTGAAACCAGGATGAACTGGAGGCTGACACAAATCGAGGAACGTCTCGAAAGCAGAGGATGCGAACAGCGCGTTTCCTGGCTCATAGACCGCTACAATTTCACTCCCTACGAAATGCCGCCTCCGAAACTGCTGACATTGGATCCGGGGGCATACTGGGATGCTGTCTCCGAGAACGCCATTTTCCTCGCATCCGGCGAACTGGATGAAAAGGCATTTCCCATACACCGGAACTCCAAGCTCATCAAAAGCCTGGGGATTGGGAAAATGCCCGTTTCTCGCCTGTTTTATCTGCCCGAAATCGAAGAATCGGTAAAATTCTCGACTCAATAATCATTAGGAACTATAAACCATTTAAAACATCATGACCAATTCCTTTGTAGCCATGCTCCAGCTCTTCGCCGCCACCGGCGAAGTCACTGGGCGAAAAAAATGCCAGAAGATCGTCCACATTCTTCAAGAATGCGGAGTGGACTTCGGGCTTGATTTCAAACTCGCGCTCTACGGTGCCTATTCCTCGGGACTTCAGTCCCTGATGGAAGATCTCGTAGAGGAAAAATACCTGAACGAGGAACCGGATTCCTGCGGAGGTTTCCCTACATCCCGTTTCAGCCCCCACCGGCGGCTTGGCAAAACCCTCCGGGCACTTGGAGAAGAAGCACCGCCCTCCTGGATGCCTCTTGCCGTGAGCTTGAACTCGAAGTCTCCGAGAGAACTTGAAACCACCAGCACGATTCTTTTTCTGCGTAATTCGGGAGTTCCGGAAGGAGATTTGGAAGACCAATTCCGGCGTCTGAAACCGCAACTTCGGGACAAATACGTGGCAGGCCTCACTTTGGCCAATGAACTCAGGCACACCGCAGCGGCATGACGGGTGCCTCTTCTCTAATTCAACTCAACCTCATCGAAAAATGTCCTCCCTCATTGACCTCAACACACTGTTACCAGAAGAAACGCAACTGACCCCGCTGTTTCCCGATGCTTCGGATTACCGCGAGTTCCGTGCCCGCTACGCGGAGGACGTCCGTCCGAAGCTGGAGGAACTCAGGGAAGCCCGCAGAAAAAGCGAGGAAGACGCGAGGCAACGTCTTCTTTCCTAAAGGGACTCACTTCAGCCACCCGGCTTTCAGCGACTCGGCTTTTTCCAAGGCATCGGCTCCGAGTATGGTCGCGTGTCCCATTTTCCTCATTCCGATCGCGCGGCGCTTGCCATAGAGGTGGAGGCAGGTGTCCGGCATGTTGAGCAGTGGAGTCCAGTCGGGCGGTTCGGTTTCGCTTTTCCAGAAATCGCCGAGGAGATTGAGCATGACGCTGGGGGAAATGAGTCGCGTGGAGCCCATCGGCAGGCCGAGGACGACCCGTAGCTGCTGCTCGAACTGCGAACAGGCGCAGGCGTCGATCGTGTGGTGGCCGGAGTTGTGCGGGCGCGGGGCCATCTCGTTGACGATGAGCGAGCCGTCGGCGTTGACGAAAAACTCGACGCCGAGAATGCCCCGGTAATCGAGCGCGTCCGCCACCATTCCGGCCAGCTTCCGCGCCTCGTCGGCGACTTCCCGGGGGATCCTCGCCGGGACGATGGAGACATCGAGGATGTGCTGGCGGTGGCGGTTCTCGGCGGGATCATAGGTGCGCAGCTCGCCATCCGGGGAACGGACGACCATCACGGAAATCTCCTTTTCGAAGGGAACCCAGCCTTCGAGGACGGCTCGTTCCTTTCCGAACCGCTCCCAGACATCGGACGGGGTTTCCGTCCCTGAAATCCTTAGCTGCCCCTTCCCGTCGTAGCCGAAGGCGGCGGTCTTGAGCACACCAGGGCCGGAAAGTTCGGCCATCGCGGCGGTGAGATCAGCGAGCGTATCGACGACCCAGAAGGGAGCGCAGGGGATGCCGTTCGCGCGGAGGAAATCCTTCTCCCGCTCGCGGTTCTGGCAGATTCCAACGGCTTCAGGCGAGGGGAAAAGGCCGATGCATTTCTCCACACCACGCAGGGTGACTAGCGGAATGTTTTCGAACTCCACGGTGGCAGCGGTGGCGGTTTGGCAAAACTCGGAGAGCGCACTTGGATCATCGAAGGGCTTGTCGATCACCATGTCCGCGACTTCGACGGCTGGAGCCTCAAGGCCGCCGGTCCAGATGACCGAGCGCACGCCCATGCGCCGCGCGGCGAGCGCCAACATGCGCCCGAGCTGGCCACCGCCGATCACGCCGACGACCTGTTGTTTATCAATGGGGAAAAATACGGATGCTGACATGATTTTTAACCGCGAATGCACGCGGATTTCCACGAATGGAAGACGGCACATTTAAAAAATTTCATAGGATTCGATTCGCGGAAATTCGCGTCCATTCGCGGTTGGATCAATCCAGTTCCGGCAGAACCGCCGCATCCACCTTCGCCGTCTGGTTTTTCCTGAAGTCGGAAAGTTTCGCGGCCAGCGCATCATCGGCCACGGCCAGCATGGCCACGGCGAAGAGTCCGGCATTGGTAGCCCCGGCCTTGCCGATGGCAAAAGTGGCGGTCGGTATCCCGGCCGGCATCTGGACGATGGAGAGCAGCGAGTCCATGCCTTTAAGGGCTTTCGATTCCACCGGCACGCCAAGCACCGGCAGCTCCGTCATCGCCGCGACCATGCCCGGAAGATGCGCTGCGCCACCTGCTCCCGCGATGATGCAGCTAAGGCCGTTGCCCTTCGCGCCCTTCGCATACGCGACGAGTTTTTCAGGCGTCCTGTGCGCGCTGACGACTTCCGCGTGATACGCCACGCCGAAGTCCCTCAGCACCCGCGCCGCATGCTCCATCGTCGGCCAATCCGACGTGCTTCCCATAATGATGCCAACTTTCATGAAGGGGGGAGCCTGCCCCACCCGCCGGGATGCGTCAATCTCAGCGATTCTGCGTTTCAGGGCATCTACACGTAAGGAATTCTAACCGCAGGTGAGCTTGTCGGTGATAATTTGGGAAATCACCAGAACCGAAGAGACCTCACACGAAGGCACGAAGGATCTCCGGAAAGAAGTCATTCCCCTTGTCTTTTCCACTTCGTGCCTTCGTGTGAGTTTCCGGAAATTGGCAGATTGCTCGCAGCCTGAAAAACACCGAAAAAAATCACGCCCGATAGCCAATCCCATTATCATGGTACCGGATTTGCGTTTGCTATGCCCTTGGGTGCATCTGTGTCCATCTGCTTTTAAACAACCTTCAAGGGCGGTGTTATTGCTCCAAATGTAGATGCCCAGTTCCGCACTCACAGCAGCGCCGCGAACTGCAGCGGCTCCAGGGTGAGCTTCTGGGTGGCGACGATGGATTTCCCCGGGACAATGTCTGCGAGCACTATGCCGGCAATGCCGCCGTTCGCACATCCCAACGGCTCCGGCTATGTGCGCGGAACAGGATCAACCCGCATCGCCACCAGCCAGAATGCCACCGCCCACGCCGCGCCGAGCGCCCACCCGGCGAAGACATCCGTCGGCCAATGCACCCCGAGATACACGCGGCTGATGCCTACAAGCACGGTGATAAACACAGCGACGCCGACGATGAAGGAACGCACGGCCCGCCGCTTCTGGATGCGTGCAAGAAGGATCGCCAGGGTCAGGAAAACCACCGCAGACATCATAGAGTGCCCGCTTGGGAAACTCGCATTATATACCCACGCCCCGTGCTCCACGAGATCGGGACGGGGCCGGCTATATCCTGATTTCAGGAGGTTCGAGGCCACGCTCCCCGAGACAACCGCCGCGAGAGCCGCGCCCCCGAGCTTCGCCCTTCCCGAAAAAGCCGCAGCGCCGAAGGAGACCAATGCGACGATAGTGAGCACGGTAACACCTCCAAGGGCGGTCAGATCCCTCGCGATTTCCTCCACCCTCGGGGAGCCGATGGGATCGCTGGTGTTGCCCGGCTCGCGCATGGCCAGCAGCACCCGCTCGTCGAACTTCCGCGTCTCCTTTTCCGCAACCTCTCCAGCCAGCAGGACAAACCCGCCGAGGATCCCCAACACCGCGATCATCAGGAAAAGGGTCAGCGGATTGCCCACCCTTCCGCCGATGCTACGGATGTCGGCCAGCCAACTTCGCGGCCACGCTGATTTCGTCATGCAGGAGGCTCGCATGGCAAAGGGGAAATGCATCCCGTGATTTCAGCCGGTCAGCGATCTGCCGTTTCCTGCTCCTCTTTCAGCCGCCGCTCCAGATAGAACGGCGCTAAGGGCAGCAGCGAGCAAGCGAACGCGAAGGCAACCTTTTTCACCCCCCATTTCCTGTCCACCCACACGTGGAGAAGCGCGAGGCAGAACAGCAGGAAAAGCACGCCATGCACCATCCCCGGCACCCGGATCGCATCGGCATCGCCAAGCATGCGCTTGTGGTAGATCGCGAAATACAGGAGCACGAGAAAGGAAATCCCCTCGGCGAAGCTGAAGATGCGCAGGACCAAAAGTGCTGACATGGAGGGGATTTTCCTCAGCTTCCGTGGGAACTCAAGCCCGTCATTCACCATGATGGCGGTTGACCGCAGGGCGGCCTTGCGGCCAAGCTCCGCCTGTGCCGGAAGACGATGACGAGAACCCTATCGCCGAGATCCGGCGCGCCATCGCCGCCGAGGATGGCTCCGCCCTCCTCGCCGCTGCGGAGGAGGCCCACTACGCCGACCTTGCGGAACTCTACGAACACCTGGACGACGGCGAGCGCGATTTCTTTTTCAAGACCATCGGCCCGGAACTGGCCACCGATGTTGTCGCGGAGCTGCCTTTCTCGCTCATCGAGGACTCGCTCAACCACTTCAAGCCGGCCCAGCTCCGCGTGCTGCTCGGGAACCTCTCCGACGATGACCGGGTGGATATCTTCCAGGTAGTCTCCGAGGAGGCGCAGGTGCGGTTTTTCTCCCTCCTCGGCCCCCGCGACAAGGAGCTGACCAAGAGCCTGCTGAAATACGACGAGGATACCGCAGGCGGCAGGATGACCACCCAGGTGGGCCGCATCACCGCCGACATGACGGTGAAACAGGCGCTCACCGTCCTGCGCCGCGACCGGGAGGATGCGGAAACGCTGGCCCGGATCTTTGTCGTCGATGTGCAGGGACGCCTCTCCGGGAAAGTGCGTTTGCGTGACCTTGCCTTCGCCACCTGGGACACCCCGATCCGCGACATCATGGAGGATGCGGATGAGTTCACGCTCGCCAGCGCGGATCAGGAGGATGCCGCACGCCTGCTTTCGCGATACGATCTCGTCGTCCTCCCTGTCGTCGATGAATTCCACCATCTCCTCGGCGTCATCACCTACGACGATGCGCTTGAGATCATGCAGGAAGAGTCCACCGAGGACATCGAGAAGCTCGCCGGTATCAGCGGTGAGCAGACCGAGCTTTCCTACATGAACACCACCTCCGCGATGCATTACCGCCGCCGAGTCGCCTGGCTGGTGGGGCTGGCTTTCGTCTCCATTGCCTCCGGTTACGTCATGTTCCGTTTCGGCGATGTGCTCCAGAAAGCCTTCGTCCTCTCGCTTTTCCTGCCCATGGTCGTTGCGTCCGGCGGGAACGCCGGCGGCCAGGCGGCGACCATGGTCATTCGTGCCCTTGCCTTGGGGGAAATCGGCACCGGCACCGCCCTGCGGATCGCGTGGAAAGAGGCGCGCACCGGCATTTTCCTGGGCATGACACTCGGCATTGCCATCGCCGCCTTCATCTCCTTCATCCTGCCCCATTTCCATCCGCCCGCCCCGGACGCCTTCTCTTTCCCGCTGCTCTCCCTCGCCGTCGCCTGCGCGATCACCCTCCAGGTGCTCTCCGCCACCGTCCTCGGCGCGATGCTGCCCATCTTCGCCCGCAGCTTCCGCCTCGATCCCGCCGTGGTCTCCGCCCCCTCGCTCGCCTCCATTGTCGATGTTTCCGGGATGCTCATCTACTTCGGCACCGCCGCCGCGATTCTCAATCTTTAATCGGCCTTTCTTCATTGAGTTTTGGAATTTAAAATCTGAAGGTTCTATCCATATGGACGCCCTGATCAAACACCTTGAGAATCGCGAGGAACTCAGCTCCCGCGAAATCGAAGTCGCCGCGAACCTGCTGCTGGACAGCTCGGTTCCGGATGGGAAAAAAGGCCGGCTGCTGCTCGCGCTTTCGAAAAAAGGCGAGACCCCCGCAGAGATCGCGGGCTTCGTGGAGGCATTTCTCGAGCACGCCGTCGATCCCATGATAGCAGGAATGGATCTCGGCGGGCCGACCCTCGATGTCTGCGGGACCGGCGGCGACCAGCTCAACCTTTTCAACGTCTCCACCACCGCGATGTTCATCGCCGCCGCCGCAGGTGCGGTCGTCGTGAAACACGGCAACCGTGGCATCACCTCGAAGAGCGGAGGGGCGGATGTGCTTGAAGCTCTCGGCATCCGCATCGACCTGCCACCGGAGGGCTTCCGGAAATGCCTCGAAAAAGCCGGTGTCGGGTTCCTCTACGCGCCGAATTACCACCCGGCCTTCAAGGCGGTCGCAGGTGTCAGGAAACAGCTCGCCGCCGAAGGGCACCGCAGCATCTTCAACCTCATCGGCCCGCTGATGAATCCGGCACGGCCGGAATGCCAGCTCGTCGGCGTCGCCGACCGTTCGCTCTGCCCCGCCTTCGCGGAAATCCTCCAGCGGCTCGGGCGGGAAAGCGCATGGGTCGTCAGCGGCACGGCCCCGGGACATCGCAGCGTCGATGAGGTGTCGATCATGGGTGCCACGAGAATCTGCAAAGCGGGATCCTATCAGGATCTTGAGGACGAGGAGATCAACCCGGAGGATTTCGGGATGAGGAAAGCACTCCTCGAAGACCTTGAGGGCGGCGACGCCACGGCCAACGCAGCCATCCTCGAAGCCATCCTTTCCGGAAAAGACACCGGGCCGAAACTCGACATCGTCCTTCTGAACGCCGCCGCCGCCTTGACCTGCGCGGGTCTCGCGGACCACATCGGCGACGCCATCGATACCGCCCGCGAAACCATCGTTTCCGGCGCCGCGCTGGAACGGCTCCGCCTACTCCAGAACGCCTCAGCCTGATCCCCGGATAGCCCCGGCAGGCATGGGGAATTCTTTTTCTCACAAACGTCTTGACGCTTCGGGCGTTGACCTCTTCATTCCGCCCGCCCGCATATTTTGCGTGTGCCCATCTAATGGGTGGATTGTCTCCACACATCACGTTCCACAGCCTCCAAGCTCCCCATGCCTTCGAAACCGACCGCCAAGAAACCCGCCGCTAAAAAAACGACGAAAGCCGCCCCCAAGGCGAGCCCGGCGAAGAAGGCTCCCGTGAAAAAGGCCGCCGCCGAGAAAACCGCAAATGCAGTGCAAGCCCCTGCAAAGAAGTCCGCTCCAGCCAAACCCGAGCCGAAGAAAGCTGTCGCTCCGAAAGCTCCTGTGAAAAAAGCAGTGGTCACCCCGGCCAAGGCCACCAAGGCTCCGGCCAAAACCGCAGCGCCCGCGAAGCCACCGGAAGCAGCGAAGAAAAAAGCCCCGGAGAAAACCGTAGCCGCTGAGACGGCAGCCCCAGCCAAGGGCAAGAAGGTTGTTGAGAAACGCCGCATCGACACCCCGGAGATCCAGGAAAAGATCCGCGAGCTCATCAAGCTCGCCAAGGAGCAGGAATACCTCACCTACGATGACATCAACGAGATCCTGCCCAACGACCTCGTCGATCCCGATGACGTCGAGGCCATCATGGAGCGCCTCCGCAACATGGAGTTCGATATCATCGACGCCTCCGAGGTGGACCGTTTCAAGGACAAGAAAAAGGACGAGGGAGATGGCGACGAGGAGGAGGTCAAGGCCGACCAGAAGCTCGACATCCTCGACGACCCGGTCCGCATGTACCTCAAGCAGATGGGCCAGGTGCCGCTCCTCACCCGCGAGCAGGAAGTGGAAATTTCAAAGCGCATCGAGGACGCGGAGATCGAGGTTTCCAAGAACCTCCACAAGTTCGGATTCATCACGGACCTCTACCTGGAGCTCGCCGAAAAGCTCAACAAGGGCAAGGAGCGCTTCGACCGCGTGATCCTCGACAAGAAGATCGAGTCCCGCGAGCGCTACATGAAAGGTCTCCAGAAACTCTGCGACCAGCTCAAGCAGCTCCACGAGGAGAACGACAACATTTTCCGCCAGCTCTCCGCCAAGAATCCGCGCGGCAAGAAGAAGATGGAGGAAACCTTCGAGAAAAACCTCGGGACGATGCACCGCATTTACGTCCGCTTTTACTACAAGCAGAAGGTCGTCGAGGATTTCTGCGAACAGGTCGAGGACTACATCGACAAGTTCTGGAAATACTCCCGCCGCCTCCAGACCCATTCCGACGACAAGGAATTCACCGGCAAGATGCGTGAAATCCAACAGCGCTGCTGGCTCAACGACGACACCTTCGAACCCACCTACAAGGATCTCCGCCACTGGATGAAGGAAGCCCTCAAAGCCAAGACCGAGATGGTCGAGGCCAACCTCCGTCTCGTCATTTCCATCGCCAAGAAATACACCAACCGCGGCCTCTCCTTCCTCGACCTCATCCAGGAAGGCAACATGGGCCTGATGAAGGCGGTCGAGAAATTCGAGTACCGCCGCGGTTATAAATTCTCCACCTACGCCACGTGGTGGATCCGCCAGGCGATCACCCGCTCCATCGCAGATCAGGCACGGACGATCCGCATCCCGGTTCACATGATCGAGACGATCAACAAGCTGATGCGCGTGCAGAAACAGCTCGTCCAGGAATACGGCCGCGAGCCGTCGCCGGAAGAGATCGCCGAGGAAATCCACCTTCCCGTAGAGCGCGTCCGCGCCGTCCTCAAGATGGCTCAGCAGCCAATCTCGCTGCAAGCTCCCGTCGGCGATTCGGATGACACCTCCTTCGGTGACTTCATCGAGGACAAGGCCGCCGACAACCCGATGGAAGAAGCCGGTTTCTCCATGCTCAAGGACAAGATCAAGGACGTCCTCGACACCCTCACCGAGCGCGAGCGCGAAGTCCTCGAACAACGCTTCGGCCTCAAGGACGGCTACAGCCGCACCCTCGAGGAAGTCGGCCGCCAGTTCCAGGTGACCCGCGAGCGGATCCGCCAGATCGAGGCCAAGGCGCTCCGGAAAATGCGCCACCCGACGCGTATCCGGAAGCTGGAAGGCTTCATCGAGCTGCCGGGGGCTTGAACTTGAAATCTCAAATTCCAAATTCCAAGAAAGAGCCGTTCATTGGGACTTTTCTTGAGATTCGGAAGTCTTGATCGAGAGTTTAGGGTTGAAAGTTGAATTTTATGCAGCCTGAGGATTTCACCAAAATCGAATCCATCTTCGTCCGCCACCGCAACTGCCTGCTGGTGCGCGGGCAGTTCATCGGCCTCTACACGGATCATTACCTGCACCTCGCCGAGCAGGAAATCCGATATCCTGTGGAGCTGGACCAGATGCTCAAGGATTCACTGGCGATGCTTGCCCTTCACCTCACGGCCCGCCCGTGGGCGGAAACCATCGCCTGGACGGCAAACCTCCGCGCCCCCCGCATCAATCTTTTCGTCACCGGTTCCTCCAACGAGGCCTACGTCACCGGGCGCATTTTCACAGAGGATATCCGGGAGCCGGATAGGAATTTCTTTTACTCCCAGACCACCGTGCCGACATCGCCGGAACCGCGCCTTTCGACAATGGAGGTCGATGGACGCGATCCGATCGCATGGATCTCGCAGTTCTACGCCCAGTCGGAGCAGCGCCCAGCCCGCGCCTTTCGGCTGGAAGATGAGAATTTCGCGCTCATTGCAGCCCAGCCGGACGCCGATATCGAATGGCTGGAAGGCCTTACCCCGGAGGATGTTGCAAACATCAGCGAAACCGAGGAAACAAACCTGCTCGAGACACGGGCCTTCCGTTTCCACTGCGGCTGCACGGTCGATAAGATCCTCCCCGTCCTCGGTGCCTGGCGGGACAAACCCGACGAACTTTTCCACGACGCCAACGAAATCACCGTGCAATGCCCGCGTTGTGCCGCAAGATACATCGTCACCCGTGATATGATCTGAGCGTTGAAATAAGAAACACTCACGCGATCACGTGTTCAAAAAATCTTGAACAAACAATTTGCTTCGGATAATCAGGGGCTGTGGACTTCCCATCCCCGGAACCTGAAACCGAACCCATCGGCCTGAATGCGCTGCAGCGGCAGGTGATCGAATATTTCGTGGATGGTGTCAAGGTTCTCGGGCTCCCCCGCTCCCTCGGGGAAATTTACGGCCTCCTTTTCATCTCGCCCGCCCCGCTTTCCCTGGACGATCTCGTCCAGATGCTGGGGATTTCAAAAGGCTCGGCCAGCCAGGGTCTCCGCACCCTCAAAACCCTCGGTGCGGTGCGCGAAGCCCCGGGCAATGGCGACCGCCGCACCTATTACGAGCCCGCAACCGATCTGAAACGCCTGGTCGGCGGATTCATCCGCGAACAGGTCCGCCCCCACCTGGAAAGCGGCAAATCAAAGCTCCAGCGCCTCCAGGAAACCGTGCTCCGGGATGTGGAAGCCGACGACCGTGAATTCTACAACGAACGCATCGACCGGCTCGAATCATGGATGAAACGCGGCGGCCAGGTGCTGCCCATGCTCCAGAAACTTCTCGGACAATGACAGACACACAACCAGACATGCCACGTTGGTTCTGCGTCCGCACCCAGACCAAGCGCGAACACATCGCAGCCAAGCACCTCCGGGAACTCGAGGGCATCGAGGTCTTCTGCCCCCGCATCAAATACCGCAAAGCCACGCGGCGCGGAAAAGTCTGGTGGCTGGAGCCGCTCTTTCCCGGTTACCTGTTAGCGAAATTCAACCGCTCCGAGATGGAGCGGGCCGTCACTTTCTGCCAAGGCGTCCGCGGCCTGGTCCGCTTCGGCACGGAAATTCCCGATGTGCCGGAGGTCTTCGTGAGAAACCTCATCCGCCAGGTCGGCGAGCAATCCTCCGACGATACGGAACTCATCACCGTCGCCCCCGCGATCTCCGTCGGCGATGAGGTGGAGGTGGCCCACGGGCCCTTCCAGGGAATGAGAGGCATCATCCGCAGCGTGGCTCCCGCCGCAGAGCGCGTGAAGGTTCTGCTCGAATTCCTCGGCCAGGTGCAGCCCGTCGATCTCGACCTCTTCTCCATCCTGTTGCCCGGCAAACCCATACCTCATTTCTGAAATGACCTCACCAATGCCCAACATTGTTCATTTTTGATTGAACAAACACGGATACTGCCTCTCCATCAAGCCGTTCCCTGCCTGACGGCGAGGAGATCCAAACCACACGAAACCAAACCGAAGGTTTTTCCCCGAAAGCGGGGAAATCGACCAAGGGCGGCAGCGTGACTAGTGGCGATCTTCGGTCGCCACCAGTCTTCTTCCAGTAACTGAGCCTTGAAATTTTTAGTAATAGGAGCCGGTTTCTCAGGAATCGTCGCAGCCCACCGGCTATCGAACGCGGGGCACAAATGCACGATCGTTGACCGCCGGGCGCACCTCGCCGGAAACGCCCACGACTCGCAAGACAAGGCGGGCGTCCTGATCCATAATTACGGCCCGCACTACTTCCGGACAAATTCCCAGCGCATCGTCGATTACCTGTCGCAGTTCACCGAATGGCATCCGGTCGATTACACGATCAAATCCTTCACCGAAGGCAAATACTGGCCGTTTCCCATCAACCTCAACACCTTCGAGGAACTCATCGGGAAACCCGCGACCACCGCCGATTTCGGGCGATACCTTGCGGAAAACCGCCACGACATCCCGGATCCGAAAAACTCCGAGGAAGTCATCCTCTCCCAGGTCGGCTCCCGCCTTTACGAACTGTTCTTCGAGGGCTACACGCTGAAGCAATGGAAGCGCCACCCGCGCGAGCTTGACCCCTCCGTCTGCGGGCGCATCCCGATCCGCACCAACCGCGACGACCGATACCTTTCCGAAGAATTCCAGGCGCTCCCCAAAAACGGCTACACCTCACTCCTGGAAAACATCCTTGCGGATTCCCCTAACACCACTCTCCAACTCAACACCGACTTTCAGGAGGCGCGGGAAAAATTCCCCCACGACCATCTCATTTTCACCGGAGCCATCGATGAATACTTCGGGCGCCGCTTCGGGGCGCTGCCCTACCGCTCCCTCCGTTTCGAGCACGAATCATTCACCGCAGCGCAACTCAAGGAAAGGGAGCCGATATCCGGAAAACCCGGCTTCTGGCAGCCCGCGATGCAGGTCAACTACCCGGGCAAGGACATCGCTTTCACCCGTATCGTCGAGCTGAAACACGCCACCGGCCAGCAGATCGCAGCCACATCCATTGTCCGCGAATTCCCCGACGACTGGGATCCCTCCAAGGAACCCTACTACCCCATCCCCGCGCCGGACGCCGCGGCGGCCTACCGGAAATACGCCGCCCTCGCCGGAGCGGAGACCAACACCACGTTCATCGGCCGCCTCGCCACCTACCGTTACTACAACATGGATCAGGTCACCGGCATGGCATTGTCAGCTTCGGATAAGTTGATCAGCCGATTTAGGTAAAAGCTAAAACCAGAGCACAAAGCACTTTTCGACTCTTCCACTGATCACTGATCACTGGGCACTTCTTCCACATTTCAGCCTTTATGAATAAGATCTTCATCTCCGGCCATCGCGGGATGGTCGGCTCATCGCTCGTCCGCAAGGCTGAAGCATTGGGCATCGAAACACTCAAGGCAACCCGCAACGAACTCGACCTCACCCTCCAGGCGGATGTCTTCGGTTTCCTGAAACGGAATGCACCGGACACGGTCATCATCGCTGCGGCGAAAGTCGGCGGGATCCATGCGAACTCCACCTACCCGGCCGATTTCATCTACGAGAATCTGGCCATCGCCGCGAACCTCATCGAAGGCTCCCGCCGCGCCGGGGTGCCGCGCGTCCTTTTCCTCGGATCCTCCTGCATCTATCCGAAGATGGCGCCCCAGCCGATGCCGGAAGACTGCCTCCTTACATCCCCGCTGGAAGCCACCAACGAAGCCTACGCCATCGCCAAGATCGCCGGACTGAAAATGTGCCAGCACTACCGCGCCCAGCACGGCCTCCTTTACCACTCCGCCATGCCGACCAACCTCTACGGCCCCGGCGACAATTACCACGCGGAGAATTCCCACGTCATCCCCGCGCTCATCCGCCGTTTCCACGAGGCCAAGGAAGCCGCCGCGCCCTCCGTCACCATCTGGGGAACCGGCACGCCTTGCCGCGAGTTTCTCCACACCGACGACCTCGCCGCCGCCTGCTTCCACCTGCTTTCTTTGGAGAATCCGCCGGACTGGGTCAATGTCGGCACAGGTGCCGATCTTACCATCCTCGACCTCGCCAAACTGGTCGCAAAAACAGTCGGCTACCCCGGCGAGATCCTCACCGACCCTTCAAAACCCGATGGCACCCCGAAAAAGCTGTTAGACATCTCCCTCATCCGGTCCACCGGCTGGTCTCCGGAAATCCCCTTCGATACCGGCCTCGCCGGGGCATACAGCGATTTCCTGCAATCGCTCGAAAGCGGCGATGCAAGGCTTTGAAGGGTATTGCCGAATGAAAAAACCGCATCTCATCCGCGCAGCCGCACTGGGATTCGTCGCATTCCTCATCGCCGCGGTTGTCATCGCGGATCGCGGTGAGGGCGCGAAATGGTGGCCCTTCCTGGATCACATCCCTTACGGTGACAAGTTCGGCCACATCGGGCTCTTCGGAACACTCGGCTTCCTCTGCAACCTCGCTTTTCCGAACCGACGGGCTACCCGGTTGCCCGACTTCATCACAAAGACCACCCTCGTCTTACTTGTGATCGTCACGCTGGAGGAACTTTCACAGGCTTTCATTCCCAGCCGGACCCTCGATCTTTTCGATTGGCTCGCCGACCTAACCGGACTCCTGGCCGGCCAAACGCTCGCCCTGGCGGTGCTGAATAAGCTGAGAGCGAAGAGCTGAGAAAAGATTCCACCCTCCCCGCCCCCGCTCCACCCTCCCCGCTCATCACCATGAAAAAAGCACTCATCACCGGCATCACCGGCCAGGACGGCTCCTATCTCGCCGAGTTCCTCCTCAAAAAAGGTTACGAAGTGCACGGCATCAAGCGCCGCGCCTCGCTCTTCAACACCCAGCGCATCGATCACATCTACGAGGATCCGCACATGGAGCATTCCCGCTTCAAGCTCCACTACGGCGACCTGACGGATTCATCCAATCTCACCCGCATCATTTCCGAGATCCAACCCGACGAGGTTTATAACCTCGGAGCGCAATCCCATGTCGCCGTCTCCTTCGAAGCCCCCGAATACACGGCGGACGTCGATGCGATGGGCACCCTGCGCCTGTTAGAGGCGATCCGTTTCCTCGGGCTGGAAAAGAAAACCCGTTTCTACCAGGCTTCCACCTCCGAGCTTTACGGGCTCGTCCAGGAAATCCCGCAGAAGGAAACCACCCCCTTCCACCCGCGCTCACCATACGCCGTGGCGAAAATGTATGCCTACTGGATCACTGTGAACTACCGGGAATCCTACGGCATGTATGCCTGCAACGGCATCCTCTTCAACCACGAGTCCCCGCGCCGCGGCGAGACCTTCGTCACCCGCAAGATCACCCGCGCCATCGCCAACATCGCCCAGGGCCTTGAGGAATGCCTGTTCCTCGGGAACATGGACGCCCTCCGCGACTGGGGACACGCCAAGGACTACGTCCGAATGCAGTGGATGATGCTTCAGCAGGACGAACCCGACGATTTCGTCATCGCCACCGGCAAGCAGATCTCCGTCCGCGAGTTCGTCCGCATGTCCGCTGAAAACGCAGGCATAAAACTCGAGTTCTCCGGCAAGGGCACCGATGAGATCGCTACCATCGTCTCCGCGGATGCAAACCTCGCCCCATCGGCAAAACCCGGCGATGT
>Ga0163144_10006860_pt1 | contig 25047 bp, 22 predicted proteins | sample OliLak19BULKMAT1_FD_123175 | JGI IMG/M metagenome (GOLD analysis project Ga0163144, IMG submission 123175) | Freshwater microbial mat bacterial communities from Lake Vanda, McMurdo Dry Valleys, Antarctica - Oligotrophic Lake LV.19.BULKMAT1 | ecosystem: Environmental > Aquatic > Freshwater >... | reverse complement strand
GTTCGGTTGGCCATCCATTCGGCAACCGCCGCCTCAATCACATCGGATGGTGGATAATCGCTAATCAGGCGTCGGCAGAGCTTGGTACACAGGAAGCGAGCAGTTCCAACATGGTCGGTTAATAGCTTAAAGACGGCCTGGCCATCTTTCATATAATCGGCAGTTGCCTGGCCATTGCTGATCAATTGGCTAAGCACGAGCTTTGTTCCGCCCGAATGCCATGCATGCACATACACAAACGCGCCATTATTCAGCGTACCAGCAGGCAGCCGCCAATCACCATTGCCGACAGTCCAACCAGTCAGGCATTCAGCTGCCTCATAGACATCCTGGTCGATATAGCCACGCGCAAATGTTTCGCCATTATAGGTAACTGTGCCAATCTGCGAACGATCATCATAGAATTTGAGATAATTATCGGAGCCAAGTGTATGCAGTTCAAACAGTTCGCGGGCATAGTTCTCGTTACCGCCCTCACCACCAGAGGCGCGATTGCTATAGTTATCGAGGTAATAGAGCATTGCTGTGCTTTTGGCGACCGCCTCAACAAAGGTACGGAAGTTGCCAAGGCAGTTTTGGCGCATGATCCGATCATAATCCGGGAATGCAACCGATTGGGTGACATCGCCGCTGGCATTCACATTAAAATGGTTATGCCAGAAGTCGACCAGAATTTCCTGCAGTTGGCGTTCGCTATAGATCGCGCGCACCGCTGTAGTGATACGAACTTCGTACCAGGGCCGTTGACGCTCCGACCAGTCCATGGCCGTGCCAAAATCGGCCAATGGCCATAGCTGAGTGACGGTTTGTACAAGTGTGTCGAGCGGTCGTAGTTCATTCACGGCTGGATAGCGCGGGGGAGCCTGATTATCGGCAGCATAATTAAATCGGAAGCGTGTTGCAGCAAGCTGTTGATCACAGAAGCTATCATCGATACTGGCTGGATCAAGTTGCTGTTCGATATAGGCATCCAGCCCACCCAATGCGGCAATGCGGGCAACATCGCCAGGAAAGGCGGCTGGATTCTGCACCAGCGTGGATTGGGCAGGGCGCGGGCCATAGCCCATACGGTTAAGGGCGATCAATTCGGGCGTTATTGCCCCGGCGGCCTGTGGTGTCGGTTCGATCAGGTTGGGCGTTTCTGGTTCATCCGCGTTTGCAATCTGCTGGCTAGCGATTGCGGTTACTGCGGCGAAGGCCGCAGCGCTGCCAACAAGTCGGCGGCGGGTCATCGTCATGGCTGAGGCTCCTTGAATGTTGTGCTGAATAGCAGCCGCTCATAGTCTAGCGGAACCAACATAGCAGCGGCAATAGCACCATAGTCCTTCTGCGCCGGCAGAATTAACTACCCCATATCGTTACCAGCACCGCAGGCTGATGGATCGTTCCATGTTCATCGGGTATCGTTTGCATCCACCGTGCCCGCAGGCTTCAGCCTGCGGCTAAGGTTCATGTGACAGGTCTCAACAAACATGAACATTGGTCTACTTCCATAGTAGCGTTTGTGAGCTGTTCCAGGATGACAAGCGTATCTCACTCTGATGCTGCAACGGTGTGCTACAATAGGTGCTATGAAAGAACAGCGCCTGCGGGTGGCCCATTCGCCACATGTGCTCGACTGCATCAGCCATAGTCCTGCACAAACAGCACGGATCGGCCAGCGGCTCGGTGAGCTTCTGGGTATGGGCGATCTGGTGTTGTTGTTGGGTGAATTTGGAGCCGGTAAGACGCACTTCGTCAAGGGGGTTGCGGCAGGGCTTGGCTCAGAGGATCTTGTCAACAGCCCTAGTTTTGTGCTTGTGAATGAATATCGTGCTGGTGTGAAGCATGATCGCCTGACAATCTATCATGTCGATCTCTATCGGCTCGATGATGTGCGCGAGGTGAGCGATATCGGGCTCGATGAATATGTTGCTGGCGATGGGGTTTGCCTGATCGAGTGGGCCGAACGGGCCGCCGATCAACTGCCGGATCAGCGGCTGAACATTATCTTCAGCTATGTCAGCGAAACGAAACGGGCATTGCGATTCGAGCCACACGGGCCGCGCTACGAAGCGCTTGTTGCAGAATTAAAGCGAGCGGTGGTGGGTTGATGTTGGTGGCAATCGATACCTCAACCAATCAGATTGGCCTGGCTTGCTACGATGAGCAGGGGCTGCTGGCGGAATATGCATGGAATTCTGGGCGGGAGCATACAGCGCAATTGATGCCACAACTCACTGCCCTATTAGGCTATATTGGTCGGCCACGCGAGGCCATTCGCGCCATTGGTGTCGCAATTGGGCCTGGAAGCTGGAGCGGATTGCGAGTTGGCATCAGCACCGCAAAAGGGTTGGCACTCGCACTCGATCTGCCGGTTGTTGGGGTAGGAACCCTGGATGCGCTTGTGTATCAGTATGGCGGCACGGGCCTACCCATCGTCCCGATACTCCGGCTGGGGCGGGATCGGTATGCAACCCAGGATGCACTCGACGGCCAGCCGCGCAATACAACCCTGGCCGAGCTATGTGCAGAAACAGGCACACCAACCCTCTTCTGTGGTGATATCGATACTGAGGTACGAATGACACTCAGCCAGCATTTGGGGGAGCGGGCGCGTTTCCCTGGGTTGGCAGCCAGTATGCGGCGGCCTGGTTTTCTGGCCGAACTGGCCTGGCGGCGAATCCAGGATGGTAGCCTGAACGATATCGCAATGCTCGAACCGATCTATCTGGGGCAGCCAGTGCGGCTGGCCCAGCTCTGAAGCCTGTTCTGAGGGAGACACTATGTCCCTACGCGTCCTACGAATTGCGTTGGACACCCAACAGAGCCTGCGTGAGGAGCTGCCCCCGGCCATTGAGCAGCAGTTCCTTGGCGGGCGTGGCGCTGCAGCCTGGCTGCTGTCCAGCCGTGTGTCAGTCGATGTTGCTCCTACCTCAGCGTCGAATATGCTTATTTTCAGTGCCGGGCCGCTCGTTGGCGTGGTTGCATCGGCATCTGGTGGCTTTATCGTCACAACCCGTTCACCGCTAACGGGCCTGATCGCTCATTCCTGGGCGATTGGGCGTTGGGGTGCGATGCTGCGGCGTGCTGGTATCGATCTGCTTGCCATCGAGCGGCAGAGCCAGGAGTGGTGCTATATTGCTATTGAAGATGGCAATGTGAGCATTCGGCCAGCCGATCAGCTAGCCGGGTTGGATACATATGCAACGGCGCAGGCGGTTCGCACTGAACTCGGCGGCGATTGGTCTGTCGTTTGTATCGGGCCAGCAGGTGAGGCCGGTGTGGCCTATAGTAGTATTGTTGCCGATGGGCTTTACCCAGCAGAACCAGCCGGAACGGGTAAAGTCATGGCCAACAAGCGCGTGAAGGCGATTGCCATCCGTGGGAGCACCCAACTCGTGCCAGCCGATAGGCTGCGCGCCGATGCAGTGATGTCTGGGGTGGCAAAACGATCAGCAACGAGCGAGCTGGCGGCTGGCATTCGGCAATATGGTGGCAGCCTCTATTATGCCGCTGCGGCGCAGGAGCGCGGCCTGTTGAGTGGGCGCAATGGGCAGGATGGCGAGCTTGCCCATGCCCAGGCGATCAATCGCGTGGCAATGGCGCAGCGTGGCCGACGCGAACCGCGTGGCTGCGAGGGTTGTGTGCTGCCCTGTGCAAGTTCGTATATACGGCGTAATGGCGAACCAATGGCCTACCCAGAACTCGAAGCGGTGGCCGGTTTTGGCGCAGCCTGTGGCATCACAACCCCAGATACCATTATCATTGCCAATGATCTATGCCTACGGCTTGGCTTGGATGTTACCGCCACCAGTGCTGCAATCGCATTCACCATGGAATGCCAGCAGGAGGGCTTGAGCCGAGCGGGGACGCTGCCGTGGGGCGATGGTGATGCAGTGCTTGCGGCGATCCGTCGGCTTGGCCAACGCCAGGAGAAGCGCGATATGATCTCGCTGGGTGTGGGCGAGATCCAGGATGTGTACTATGGCAGCGGCACCTTTGCACCGCAGGTTCAGGGGATGGCTATGCCAGCGCTCGATCCGCGGGCACTGCCGGAATTGGCGCTCACCTATGCCAGTTCGCCAATTGGCAGCGATCATCGCTATGCCATGAGCTATGAGGGCTTACTTGCTGAACCACCGGCCTGGCTTCCCGATGGCAATCATCCCCAGGCTGTTCGCGGTACTGTTCCCCGGCTGATCTGGCATGAACGTTTTGCTGCGGCCCTGGATGCGATCGGCATCTGCCGCCGTTTGGCACTTATGGCCTATCAGATCGCACCATCGGAAGTGACCGAACTGGTTTCGGCGGCACTTGGCCGGCCATTCAGCGGTGTCGAGATCGCAAAACTTGGCGAGCGAATTGTGACCTTTGAGCGCCTACTTGCGATCCACTATGAATCGGATCGTGATGGGCTGCCCCATCGATGGACGCATGATCCGCTTGAATCTGGGCCAGCGCTTGGCAAACTCCCAGCAATCGATGAATTACTGGCCGAATATTATCGCCGCCATAGCTGGAATGAACAGGGCGAGCCAACCCCGGCACGCCTGGCAGAACTCGGGATCGACCCGCTGACGACATAGCCGAGTATTCAGGAGTCAGGAGTCAGGAGTCAGAATTGCGAACCACCCTCATCCTAACCTCTCTGCCATTGGGAAATGTATGACGCCTCGGCTGCAACCGGGGCGTTGTTTTGTTCGTCGTTATAGCAGGCAAAGATTAGCAGAGTATGAGTTGATGGAACTTCACACCGATCAGGTGTTTGCGCCAATTGATCACGATCTGGTGCTGGAGCGGATCGCCGGTGGCAATGAGACCGAGGTGTACCGCACCGATGATCAGCGCTATGTTGTCAAGGTTAAGAGCGATCTGGGCGGAAGCATTGCCGATGCACTCAGCCAGGCGCATAGCCTACGCAGCGCTGCCGAGCAGTTTGCCGTGTGCCTTGGGCCGCAGCATAGCCTGCCAAGCTATTATCTGGTTGCACGCGATAGCACCAATCGCGCACAGGTTGTTGTGATCCAGCCATATGCTGGCCCGGCCAAACCATTGTTTGAGGTTGATTATTCGCAACTCAGCGTAGATGAACGCCGTATTCTGGCCGACCAATTGCGTGATGTGATTCGGCGTTCGCTGCGCCACTACCGGCTGACGGGGAGTATGCCCGATCTGTATGGCCGAACAAGTTCGAGCGATGCCGAACGAACCCGCATGAAGGCGATCTGGATGTTGCCCAAACGGGTGTGGAGCTTTCTGGTTCAACGTAACCTGTTGCGCTCACACAACCTGTTGCTGCTCCGAGACGAAAAGGGTCCCCAGGTTGTTCTTGTTGACTACGACCCGGTGCGGCGCAGTAAACTCTATCGCGCTGTTTATTATTTCACACGCTGGATCTTACTGTGGCGCGATCATATCTTGATTCTATTGATGCGCCAGGGTAGGGCGAACCCATAGCCGATACCTGAGAACCCAGAACCAGCAACAAGGGAACAAGCGATGTACTCCAACGCGGCGTTCGTGGTGGGCGAACACGCGCCGCGTGGTGAAATTGACAGTGGTTGGACAGATGTAGGCGGCTTGGTAGCGCCCCGACGTTCGTTGGGTACAATGCCACCATCATCTTGCCACCAACGCATGTTGATCGCAGCCGTGGCATGACCAACGGGCATTGGCGAGCTACCAACATTCTTTAAACCAAAAAAAGAACACGTAGTGCGTAGCGGCAGACTATTCTGAATTCCGACTCCTGAATACTAGCCCCGTAATCGTTCGCGCACCACGAGTAGAACCCCGGTAATCTCATCGCTCAGGCCGACTGTTAGATCCACAACCTGGGCACGGGCAGCGCGCACAAAATTCTGGTCCTCAAGCTGCAGCAGGTTTGTTTCCACATTCAGCAATGCCATTGGAATTGCCGCCTGAATTAGGAGAATGGCCGCGCCAACGTCGCTGACGGCGGTTCGGTTGCCGTTACGGGCCAGTGGCGCACACAGCGGCAGCAGATTGGCGATAGCACGGGCGGTTCGCAGTGGAACATCGGTTGCTAGTTTTGTGGCGCTCTGAATGGCGGTCTTACGCAGCGCAGCATCGGCGTCGGTCATCCTGGGGAGCCGATAGGCCGCCATCAGCCGATTAAAGGCAGTTATATCCTCCTGTGTAAGAATCTGGAGTTCGCTACGCCGTATTTCGGCGCTGGATAGGATGGATTTCGCTTCTGCCTCAAATTCGGCATACTGCTTCTTGCCGATTGTGAGATGGCAGACCATCGCAATCAATGCGGCGGCCATAGCTCCGCTCAGCCCTGCTGCACTGCCACCACCGGGTGTTGGCGCACCGCTGGCCAATGCATCAAGGAATGTACCGACGGTATGTTCAAGCACTGGTTGCTCATTCATATACTCCTCCGTTATGGTTAGCCATTTTGTATTCGGGGCTGCGCACCCCGCGCCCGCGATAATGCCGCTGCTTTTTTCGCCAGAAACCGTTCCCGCCCAGAGGGTACCCGACCCGCAAAGGATGTTGATGGCTCGCCAGCGCCTGTTGATCATGCCCTAACCCCTCTCCAATTGGGAGAGGAGAAGCGCAGCAGGGGTGCGAGCGACTCTCGGTCTCGGTTTAGTATTCTGACTCCTGAATACTCGGTTCTTGGTTTCGGCTATCGGCCTATCGGCTATATCAACGTGCCGCATGAATCTGTGCTGCTGCCTGATCACGGGCGATGCTGCGCTGATTGCCGCTGCGTAGATCCTTGACGACGATTTCGCCACGGGTGAGTTCATCCGGGCCAATGACGACAGCAAACGGAATGTGGCGCTGATCGGCATATTTGAGTTGTTTGCCAAGTTTATCGCCTGGATCAAGGGCAACTTCAACCTTCAGGCCACTTGCCCGTAGTTCTGAGGCAAGCCGCAATGCTTCGCCAGCGAGTTCCTGGCTGAATATTGTTACAAATACCTCGGGAATGGTTCGGCTCACCGGCCCAAGGCCGAGTTCTTCCATGACATCGTGCAGGCGTTCGATGCCAAAGGCCAACCCGACGGTTGGGATCGGGCGGCCAGCAAACATCCCAACCAGTTCATCATAGCGGCCACCACCAAGTAATGATCCCATTGGCGGGTTATCGACAACCGCCTCAAATACACAGCCCGTATAGTATGAAAGGCCACGCGCCAGGCTCGGCGAAATGGCATAGCGCTCTGGCGGAATGCCCATCTCGGCCAGGCGGCCAATGATCGCACGCAGGTTGGTGAGCGCCTGAAGCGCTCGCTCGTCGTTGGCGAGTTGTTCGGAAAGGGCTTCCAGCACATCGCTGGCCGAGCCATTGATCTGAATAATTGTCAGAATTTTGTCGGCAGCCGCTGCATCGACGCCACTGCGCAACAGTTCCTCGCGCACACCATCTGGGCCAATTTTGTCGATCTTGTCGATTGCACGATAGAGGCCTCCAGCCGCCTGTTCATCCAACCCAGAAACACGGGCAATCCCGCCAATGATCTGGCGATGGTTCAGCAGCGTGATAAAGCCATGGAATCCCAGTGCAGTCAGCGAATCGGTGAGCGTCGCAATGATTTCGGCATCGGCAATTGGCGATGAGGAACCAACAATATCGACATCGGCCTGCCAGAACTCACGATACCGGCCACGAGCCGGGCGTTCACCGCGATATGATTGGCCAATCGCATAGCGTCGCCACGGGAACGTCAGCTTGCCCTGATACTGGCCAACCACCCGCGCCAATGGGACAGTCTGATCATAGCGCAGGGCAACCTTATCGCCGCCATGGGTTTCGAAGCGATAGATCAGTTTTTCATCATCGCCAATTTTGCCTTCGAGTGTTGCAGCATACTCAACCAGCGGTGTCTGGAGCGGCTCAAATCCATGGCGCTCGAAGACATTCGTGAGCGTGGTGATAATGTATTGGCGCAGGATCATCGCTTCCGGCAAATGATCGCGCATCCCCTTGATATTCTGCGGTCGGTTCATCGCGAGCGCCTTCTCGTACGGGAGGCTGCATGCCATCACGCTCCCGCGGCAATTGTTCTGTATGGCATGCAAATACATGATAGCATAGCTCGTGGCTCTTAGCTTTCAGCTTGAGTTCGCGCTAACGATAAAACATATTCTGAGGATAAACGTTACAGTCAGGCACAGTGCTTTCATCTGCACCAGAAAGCTGGAGGCTGATGGCTGATCGCTTCAGTTGACGTATTCTCACGATTTATGCTACAATAAACGCTATCGACCGCCGATGTAGCTCAGTTGGTAGAGCAGCTGTTTCGTAAACAGCAGGTCGCGAGTTCGAGTCTCGCCATCGGCTCCACATTTTATGGCATTAGAACGCCAAACGCCCAAGCTCTTGCTTGGGCGTTTGGTCGTCTTCGGGCTTGGATGTAGCCAAACTCAGGCCATCAATACATATACGAGCGGCGAGCTAAATCACTGCGCCAATACCAGTCGCGGGGAGTTGGTTGTGCATATTGATCACGATAGCTGCCACTGATGTGCCAAGGCGGATGCGGTGCAAGTTTCTCATATTCATGGTCAATCTGGCGTATGCCGCTGAAGATGGACACGATGCAACGTTTGAGCACTTGAACGCGGCACAGTTGGATTTACTACATGCGCTGTCTACTGTCGTTCAGCTCACGCCCTGGCGGTACACTCCGACTATGTCAGCTCAGGGCCACGGGTAGGCGATCCGGGCCACGCAGTGCAACTGCCGCACGCATGGTCGGCACACCATCCAGGCGCATCCTGGGAAAGCGCTGGGTCAGGGCTGCAATGGCGATCTGGCCTTCGGCACGAGCGAGTGCTGCACCAACGCAGAAGTGGATTCCGGCACCAAAGGCCAGGTGCTTGCCCGCATTTGGCCGATCAATGATCAGCGCATCTGGGTCAGCGAAGATCCGTGGATCGCGGTTGGCTGCGGCAACGGCAATGCAGATCTGTTCACCCTGCTGAATGAACTGCCCGCCAATCTCCAGATCGGCCAGCGCCGAGCGGAAGGTCATCTGCACGGGGCTTTGGAAGCGTAGCAATTCCTCAACCGCATTCGTCAGTAGGGCAGGTTCGTTGCATAGCCGCGCCCATTGATCGGGATGTTCGAGTAAACCCAGCGCACCACCCGCAATCAGGCCGACGGTCGTCTCGTGGCCGGCCGTCAGCAATAGGGCACAGTTGGCAATCAGCTCGTCCTCACTCAGCCTGTCGCCCTGCTGCTCTGCCGCGATCATGCCACTGAGCAGATCAGCCTGCGGTCGAATCCGTCGTTCAGCAATCAGCGCCCGAATATAGGCACCCAGCTCACGAGCCACCCGGCTGCCCTTCACCAGCGTCTCCTCAGTCTGATTCAGGTCGATCAGCTCGATCAATACCTCGGACCAGCGCCGGAAGAGATCGCGGTCGGCTGCGGGAACGCCGATCAATTCAGCAATAACGATCACAGGCAGCGGGAAGGCGAAATCGGCCACCAGATCGATGGTTTCCTGCTGCACGGCTCGGTCGAGCAGTTCGTTGGCGATCTGGGTGATGCGCGGGCGCAGATCCTCAACCACCCGTGGGGTGAAGGCGCGGTTCACCAGGCCACGCAGGCGGGTATGGTTTGGCGGGTTACGCAGTAACATCCAATCGTTGATCAGTTGCAGCGCCGGGCGATGGTTCTCTGGCAGGCTCTGCAAATATTCCTGGGTTGGCCGATCCACCTCACGTCCGAGGCGGGCATCGCGCAATGCCGCCGCAATATCAGCATAATGGGTCAGCATCCAAAAACTCCAGTCGCCTGTGGCGCGTGCCCGTGCGACAACTGCTTGCTCACGCATGCGCGCATAGAATCGGTATGGATCGGCATGAAAGGCAGGGTCGGTAATCGTGAATGGCAGATCAGACATCCTGATGCTCCTTCATCTGATAATCGAACCAATCGATATAGGCTGCTGCCGCACTTGCCTGGCCATTGCCTGTGGCATATAGGCCAATATAGACACCAGTGAAACCACCGGCTACCTCAGTCGATAGATAGCGCGTCTCACCTGTTGCAAGAATCTGCGGTGCTGCATCATTAATGGTATAGCCAAAGGTATAGGTGCTCGCATTCGCTTGGATTCTGAGAACGAGCGCCTCTGAAATGCTGCCGCCGCCCGACAAACGTTACGGGTGGCCCATCATCGAGTCGTGCCGCATTGCCAACAAGCATCACTGCACCTGGCCGAGTGCTAAGCGACCAGTGTTCGGGGCGGGGATTGCCAAGGAAGTTCCATTCGTGTGCTAGTGTCGGTTGATCAAATCATCGCGTGTGGCCACCATTGGCCATATAACCGGGTCCAAACGGGTGCATCCAGCTGTACACCGATGCGCCCCTGCTCACCAACATACGGCCATCCCTGGTCATCCCAGCTCACAGGTGCCAGGAATGTCTCGCCCCCAAGATGATAGCACACGGGGTAGCCATTAGGGCATATGCCCAGGCACACCAACCACCAACTGCCATCATGTGCCTCGATCAGGTCGGCGTGGCCCAACGCCTAGATCGGGCTATGGTAACTACGATCGGTCAGAATCGGGTTGTGCGGGCAAGCAAGCCAAGAACCCCATGGTGTTGTGCTGCGTGCAATCGTGATCATATGGCCGAGTTACATACTCTGATGCCGCATCCTCTGATTTCACGGGATGAAGAGTGAGCAGCATGGCACGAACCTGCATCGCAATCCGATCCATCTCATCATCTGGCACACGTTCACTTTCAGCGACATTGAGATAACCAAAGATTTTGGGGCCACGGCGTTGATCTGGTTGATCGGCCATGCGCGGCACAATATGCACATGCACATGCGGATGCTCGGCGGCCTCAGCAAATTGGATCACATAGGTCTTGATGCAGTATGTCACCTGCTCAAGCGCCTGAGAGGTGGCGCTGATCAGCAGGCCAAGCTCAATCGATTCGGCCTGGGAAAGCTGTGCGACGGCTTCAATATGCCGCCGTGCAACAAGTACGAGCCAGCCAGGGAGGGCTGTATTATAGGAATGGACAACATCCCAATATGCTGTTCGATAGATGTTATCCCACATCGGGCGATCTCCCTGGTTGCGTTGAGCAAGAAGCGAGCATGTCATACAATCGGACATCGGCGTTCGTAGCCTTTCATAGTGTGCTTCCAAACAGTTGCGCGCTCAAATCGGGGTCGGCAAACGCTGGATCAAGCGGATAGATTGGCCGCACCACGCGTTGGTATTCGAGCGCCGGAATATCCTGATTGACCGCGCCAGGAGTCAGCGCCAACAAGGCGAATTGTGCGATCTCACGAATCTCTGGCACGAGGTAGCCCATCTTCACAACAATAACCTTGTGCGCTGTGGGGTCGATCCCCAGGCTGGTGAAATCGCTGATAGCGTGATAGGGCTTGCGTCGGCTGGTAATAATGATCTGCACACCACCAACCCGCAGCACGGCGATTGTGCCACCAATCGGATCGGCGGGGTGCAGCAGCACAACAGTACCCCGAACCAGGAGCGGCTGTGCGTGCAGCGGATCGAGTTTGCCGCCCAACACAACCGTAACATCCTGGCCGATTCCAGCTGCAGCGCAGATCGCCACCGCTGCCGGATCGGGAATACTGGCATAAACAGCCGTGAGTTCGCCATTTGCAAATGCTGCATGCGCCAGCAGGCGTTCAATAACATATGGGCTATCACCAGCACCACCAGCGGTCGGGTTGTCGCCCGAGTCGCTGATCACAATGCCATGGCCTGAAACAGCAATTGCCTGTTCGATACACCAATCGGCGCTGCCTGCTGGTGCCACGAATACAAATTCCGCACGCGCATCCCAATAGCGGCGAGCAATTGTTTCGGCCTCGCGCCGCACATTCGTTGGATCCGTGCCCGTCACCACCACGCTAGCACTACTGCGCGGCTCATCTGCCCAGACATAGCCAACCCATAGTGAGGCATCGAGAATGCCAGATACTGGATCAGATTCCTGGAGGCTTGCATAGATGCTCTTGCCCGGCTCAACCAGCGTACTCGTGCGTTCGCCCGGCAGAATCACAGGTATTCGCACCCAGGCGCGCAGTGGGCGAATCTGCTGATCGAGGCATGTGATCAGGTTCGCACAGGCCTTTTCACGCGTCTGGAGTACATCATCATGCGGGGCAAGCCGGTAGGCGGTAAACAGATCAATCAGCTCAACCAGCCGAGCCGACACATTGCCGTGCAGATCCATACCAGCCGAAATCAGGCAATCACTGCCGACGAGATCGCGCAGGGCCGCAGCCAGATCGGCTTCGGCATCGTCCATACCGAGTACATTCATAGCACCATGAATATCGAAGTAAAATCCATCCAATGGCAGCACCGCACGAACACAATCGAGCAACTCGGCTTTCATGTCCTCGTAGCACTGCTGCACAACTGGCCCGCCAGGGATGGCTCTGGCATGCAAACACGGCAGCCACACAAGGTCTGTTCGATCACGGAACTTCCAGTTTGGCATAAACGGGTAGCGCGCAATCAGTTCCGCGCCACGCAAAATGGTGAAATCGTCCATGGTGCTTGTGAGCGGCGAAAAGGTGCTGCTCTCAATTGCGATGCCACCAATGCCAATCCGATACTGCTTCATAGAGAATCATCCTCACGGCAGACACGATCAAATGCCCAGATATCGACCATGGGATCATAGCGTAGATACATCAGCACAGCAACATCTTTTCAGATCTCATCCCGAACATCATAGGGCGATGCGATCATCAATCCAGGCATCCCCAGCTGCATGTACCATGTATGAAAAGAATGTAACGCTGCTGCCGTATTGTGCTACTATCTAGCTCAATTGCTGTACCCTGAGTGGTGTATACTGATTATCTTCCTATATTGGTTCGCAACTGGGGGCGACGTATGCTTGAGCATCTTACTCATGTTGATACCACGCGCATCTTACGATCCCACCTTGGTGTGAGGGGCCTGTTCTCGATTAACGATGAAGACTATGCTCGCATGGTTCATACGGCGATGCTGCAGGAACCACGGGCAATACGTGAATGCTACACCCAACTGCTCGTTACACTCGCCTCCGGCAGTGAGGAGGCAAGCACCACACCACCACTGGCCCTTGCCGTGGAAGAGATCGAGGTGGGTGCTGCACGCATAGGCAGTGATTTTGTTCTCGCACTGCTGAGTTTATCACCGGCATTGCACTGCCTCTCAGCCGCTGCTGCATTGACGAGGAGTTGAGCAGGCGTACTGCAATCATTCAACTGCTTGCACAGCATAAAGCCGCATCCATATTCGCATGGATGCGGCTCTACCGAGGTTGCTACTTTCAGTGTAATTCTTTACACTACGGCTTAGGTGGCTGCTGCCATCCTTGGCTTGGTAGTGGTACCTGTGTTGGGTCGCCATAGGCTGCTCAAACGATCCAGAATATAGCGATCGGCACCCAGATAGCCAGCGACCTTCCAGGCCAAAATGAGTACAACGGCGGTGACGAGCAGCAAGCCATTGGTGCTGGCGCTGCCGGCCATGATAAAGTTCCAGTTCATAAAGGCACCAAAGAATGCTGCAAGCCCGACAAATGCACCAATGATCAATGCAATGCCGATCAGAACCTCACCATAGGCGATGACCTTGGCAAACCAGGTGTACCACTCATTATCAAGCATAAACTGGATAAACCCACGATACCAATCATAGGTGATTGGCGCTCGGCCCGTTTCGGGGATTTTCACAGCATTCGTCCAGTAGCCCATGAGCGCAGCGCCTGTCGAAGTCCATTTGGGATCGGTCACCTTATGCCAACCAGCCTCGATCCACTGGCTACCAAGCCACAGCCGTACGAACAGCCAGAAGAAGGCACTGCGGGTATCGCCAAACAGCATACGCGCAATTGGAGGATCGTTGATGGTTGTGGCAGCGCTGGCCGGAGTGCTGCGCCAATACAGAATCCCAGCGATCACGAGTACCACCGCCGAAAGCAAGGTTAATAGCCCACCTGCACCGCCAACATCGAAAAATGCTAGTGCAAAGAGTACGACTCCGATTCCGCCAACGATATACGCCCAGTTTCGTAATGACATGATAAACCTCCTTGATGCTCTGAATGTAGTCAGTGTAGCATCTGTGATGCAATGCACAGGAAAATAATCTAATCATTAGTGTATAGATTCCTTCACTCAACTACTCTAATTCTGGCTGTTCTTCCGTTTACCATACAACATAATTACACCTCTATGTGATGTTCATACAAGTGTATGATATTGAGCCATTATGCCTCTCTACCCGACAAACATAAGGAAATGACTATGATCAACGAGCTACGCGATGAGAAACCCAAACGGCGAAACAAACTGTCGTTGACCCCAGCGCCAATCTATCGCTGCCTGCGGGGCTATGCCTTTGATCCAATTCTCTCACTGGACCCAGAAACGGCGTTCATCAATGAGGTGGTGTTCAAGATCCGCTGGGATGATCTCGAACCACGTGCCATATCGAATGAGGAACCTGCTCTGGAGAACGATTGGCGCAAAAACCCTGGCCTCGGCCCGGTTGGCGAGTATGTAGAGGTAGTGGACTATGACCCAGCCAGTAATGCCTTCTATGCGCCAATCAATTTGAATGATCCATGGCTGCTTGGCCAGAATGGCCTGCCGCCCTCCGAGGGAAACCCACAATTCCACCAGCAGATGGTCTATGCCGTAGCGATGACGACAATCACAAGCTTTGAACGCGCCCTTGGCCGTTGGGCGCTCTGGGCACCATACCGAGGCTCTGATGGCAGGCCAGATCAGTTTGTACAGCGGCTACGTTTGTATCCACATGCGCTACGCCAGGCCAACGCCTACTATGATCCAAAGAAGATCGCGATTCTGTTCGGGTATTTTCCTGCCAAGCCAGCAGATCCAGCCAGCACACTGCCAGGCGGCACGGTGTTTACCTGCCTCTCTCACGATATTATTGCCCACGAGATAACCCACGCGCTGCTTGATGGCATGCATCGCCGCTTCATCGAGCCGAGTAACCCAGATGTACTGGCCTTCCACGAGGCTTTTGCCGATATTGTGGCGCTCTTCCAGCATTTTAGCTTTCCCGAGGTGCTGCATCACCAAATCGGGCGAACACGCGGCGATCTCTCCAGCCAGAACCTGCTCGGTGAGCTAGCCCAGGAATTTGGCAAGGCCAGCGGGCGCTATGGCGCACTCCGCAGCGCGATCGGCCAGTTCAACCCGGAAACAAAACGCTGGGAGCCGTACAAGCCAGATCCCGGCGCGCTTGAGCGAACCCTTGAACCACATGCACGCGGAGCAATTCTGGTTGCGGCGGTCTTTGATGCCTTTTTGAGAATATATTCGAATCGCGTTGCCGATCTCATGCGGATCGCCTCGAATGGCTCTGGAATCCTAGCACCCGGTGCATTACATCCAGATCTTGTGAATCGCCTGGCCGATGAAGCGGCAAAAGCGGCTCGGCATGTACTGCAGGTTTGTATCCGGGCGCTGGATTACTGCCCACCACTCGATATCACGTTTGGTGATTATCTGCGTGCGATCGTCACTGCTGATTATGATCTGGTACCAGATGATGATCGCCACTATCGCCTGGCGTTTGTCGATGCCTTCCGCCGACGCGGGATCTATCCGCGTGGCCTGCGCACCTATTCCGAGGAGAGCCTGCGCTGGCCGGAGGTGCAAGAGCCGCGTGTAATTGCACAAGCCCTGAAAAAGATCGGGCAGGATCTGCTTGCTGAGGCCTATCGGGATACGCCCTATTATCGTTCACGCGAGGAGGCGTTCAACAGAACGCACCAGATGCGCGAGAGACTACATGAACTGATTGAGCAGCGCTTCAACACACACGAGATCGATATCGAACAGCACAAGCTGACTGGTATTGTGCTCACAGCGAAACATCCATTCTTTGATGAACATCCACATAATGGCGGAATAGAGTTCAAGGATGGCCTACCGAAATTTGAAGTTCATGCCCTGCGCACGGCCCAGCGTGCCACTCCGGATGGCACCATCGAGAGCGATCTGATTGTTGTGCTCACGCAGCAGCGTAGGGTTGTTGATCCACAGAGCGGCGCAACAATCACGTTTCGGGGCGGCGTTACGCTGATCCTCAATGCATATACCTATGATCTGCGCTATGCGATCCGCCGCGATATTACGGATGATACGCGCCTGAACAACCAACTCAGCCTGAGCAATACCTATGGCAGCGGATCGATCGCGGATACCTATTTCCATAATCCACCAGGCAGCCAGAACCCATTTGCGCTGCTGCACGATAGCAATAGCTAGGAGTATCACCATGCCCGAACAAATCAGCGCGCGTGTGCGGATGTATCGCCATGGCCTTGGCGATTGCATTCTCGTGACGTTCAAGAACGATCATGGCAACCAGGGCAACCAACAGCTATTCCATATGCTGTTCGATTGCGGGATCTATAAAATCACAAGAGATTCCGAAGAAAAAATGCAGGCAGTTGTTCAAGCCATCCACGCAGAGACCAATGGGCATCTCGATGTTGTCGTCATCACCCACGAACACTGGGATCATACATCTGGTTTTCAGCAGGCACAGCAGTTGTGGTCAAGCTTCATCATCGAAGAACTGTGGTTATCCTGGACCGAGGATCCAGGCATCCCACTATCACGCGCACTGCACGAGGAGCGTGTTCGTGGTGTCCGCAATCTCACCGATTTCCTAAAAAAACTGACCCCTGAACAGCGCAGGCAGATCATGACCGAGCAGGAGTTGGGAACGGTGAATGCACTGCTCAGTTCGTTCGGCACAATGCTCGAACAACCACTAGCGGCCATCGAGACAACACCAGCTGGTGATGCGATCAATATCATCAAAAAGATCACGAAATCTGCTTCCTACCATCGACCCGGAACGACCATTACCCATAATGCGTTGCCTGGGGTACGCTTCCATGTGCTTGGCCCGCCCCAGGATGGGCTGATCTTCAAAGAAGGCAAGGATAGCAAAAGCGGCACGATCTTCGAGGTGGGTTTCCAATCTGCTATAGCACAGGGGCTGTTTGCGGCACCGAGCCTGGGAATGAGCGACGAGAACGAAATCGAGCGGTTCATGCCCTTCCCATCTGAGCTGCGCCTTTTGCCAGCACAAGTTCGTGAACTCAACTTTTATGAACGGACGTACTATCATAACGAACAGCACTGGCGCGAAATCGAGACCGACTGGTTGCGCTCAAGCATAGGCCTGGCACTGAATCTCGCCGCCGACACAAATAATACCAGCCTGGTATTGGCAATCGAGCTTGTGTCATCCGAAAAAGTACTGCTCTTTACTGGCGATGCACAGGTAGGGAATTGGCTCTCCTGGCAAAATCTGCCCTGGCCAGAGGGTTCTCCCCGCCAGAGTGCCGATCTTTCCTGGAGCAATGATCTGCTACGGCGTACCGTCTTCTATAAAGTTGGCCACCATGGCAGCGAAAACGCCACCCTGAAAGATAACGGACTGCGACGTATGTCCAAGGGTGAGTTGGTTGCGATGATTCCGCTCGACATGCAGCTCGCCACAACTGTCTGGGATACCAAGAAGTGGCCGCATCCGCCGCTACTGAAGGAATTGCTGACATACACAGGCGGGCGGGTAATTGTGGCCGATCCCACAGATACGCTGCCACCAACATTGCCAGAGGGTTCAGAATACCAGCGCGATCAGGCTCTTCAGATACAAAAGGGCACATTCACGGTCACGAATACGCATATTGATTGTATTGTACAGGGCTAATGCATTCGCTCAGGAGTGATCATGACCGCCGTCGCAACCAGCGACATCTTCATCTCATATGCCGATGACGCACCGGCATGGGTCGATGGATATCTGCTTGATGGTCTGCGCCAGGCCGGTATTTCCTGCCACATGGAGGCTGCCTTTGCGTTGGGCGTACCGCGTGTGCTCGAATTCGAACGGGCGGTGCGTGAAAGCCGGCGCACATTGTTGGTTATCTCGCAACGGTATCTGGTGGATGATATCAGCCGTTTTATTGAATTGCTGGCGATCACCTATGGGCTGGAAACACATGCATGGCCGGTGATTCCGCTGGTTCTTGACGAATCGATCAAGCTGCCGCCGCGCCTGGCTGTGCTAACGCAGCTTAACGCAGCTAATCCCGAGCGTTGGCCCACGGCTCTGGCGCGGTTATGCGCCGAACTGGCCGCCCGAACCCGCCAGATTCGTTGCCGCTTGATTGCCCCTACCCAGGGCTAGTTGCCTTCAGCGCGCGTGATGCTAACCATTTCTATGGGCGTGCCAGCGAAGTATTGGCGATGGTAGATCATCTGCGCTCCCAGCGTATGTTGCTGGTTGTCGGCCCATCTGGAAGCGGCAAATCATCGCTGATCATGGCAGGCCTGCTGCCAGCACTGCTCTCCAGCAACTCCTTTCAGCACGGCACCTGGATCGGGCAGCCCAGCGGCGCTATATTGCGGCGCTTCAGGTTCTGCGTAGCGTGGAACAATGCACACTGTTGATCGCAATGCGCGCCGATTTCTTCCCCGATCTGATGAACTCACCACTGTGGCCGATTCCACCAAGCCAGCGGCTCGAACTTGCACCGATCCGTGGCGAAGCACTTGAGCAGGCTATTCGGTTGCCAGCCGAGCAGCGCGGCGTGTTTATCGAGCCACGCCCACCTACCGCCAAAGATTAACACCGAACGCGCCTGGGCGCCCCGTACAGACGCCATGCATGGCGTCTGTACTTTCATTTGCGTCTCATCCGCATATGCAGAATGAGATGTTACAATTCTTCTATGCACTATCTACGGTATCTTCTCCTTCTTGTGTTTCTGATTGGTAGCGCTGTACCAACAGCCGCGTTTGCGTTGCCAACTTTTGCAATTTCAGCAGATCGGATCGTGTTTGCCTCGACACGAACCGCAGACGAAAACAGTGATATCTTTAGCTCCGATATCGCTGGAGAAACGGTCGTTAATCTCACCTCTGATCCGGCACCCGATATTGCACCAGCGTGGTCGCCGGATGGCACCCAGATTGCCTTTGCCAGCCAGCGCATGCAAAATTGGGATCTATATCTCATGCGCGCCGATGGCAGCAATCTGCGCCGCCTGACGAACGACCCAGCATACGACAGCGATCCGGCGTGGTCGCCGGATGGCACCCAGATTGCGTTTACAAGTAGCCGGAATGGCAACCTGGATGTGTTTGTGCTGACACTTGCCGACCAATTGATCGAGCAACTAACCGATGATGCGGCTGCCGATTATGGCCCCGATTGGTCGCCCGATGGCTCAACGATTGCGTTCACATCCTGGCGCGATGAGCAGCAGGAGATCTATCTGCTGGATCTGGTAGCCGAGACCGCAGAACTACCACCAGCGATCAATCTGAGCCGCGATCCCGCACCCGATTATGACCCGAGTTGGTCGCCTGATGGCCAAAAAATAGCCTTTATCTCGGATCGCGATGATGTCTATGGCCTGCTGGTTGCCGATCTTGCAACTGGTGTGTTGATGCCAACCGGGCCACGTAGCCGTTCGCTCAAGAAACCAGCCTGGACACCAAGCGGCGGGTTGTTGGCGGCTGGTTCTTGGCTGAGTACAGGGCGATTCAGCAACAATCAGGGCATTCTGCTGGCGACACCGGGGGTTGCTGGAATAACCTTTGTCGTTGGCAGCGCGCATGTCTATACTGATCCATCCTGGCATGCGCATATCTCGCCGCCAAATGTGCCAAGCGACCGTTCTTCGCGTGGGCGGTTGATCAACCAACCAGCAACACCAGCCAACGCGGCGCTGATGAAGCCTGGATTTACAAACCTGGCTGGTATTCAATCGGGTGGACGTAACGCCCTAGCAACCGCGGTGTACCCATCATTTGTGGCACTACGCGGGGCAGTTCGTGAGGCAAGCGGGCACGATTTTCTGTCGCATCTGAGCGAGGCAGCCCGCCCTGTTGATTTTCAGATCAGCACAGCATCATATACAAGCTGGCATAAAGCTGGACGGGCCTTCGACACCCTATTCAACTATTCGGCTGGTGGGCGCACGGTTCTGTATATTTCGCCGGAACTGATTGGTGGGCGGCTGTTCTGGCGGCTGTATCTGCGGGCAACGCAGCAGGATGGAACGCAGGGCACACCACTCATAGCCCCGGTGTTTAATCCATCATCGCGAACACTCTTCCCGCCGCCGAATGGCTATTATGTTGATTTTACTGCGCTTGCTGCGAAACATGGATGGCGGCGCATTGCAGCTCAGGAACGCGAGACATTCAATTGGCGTGAGAATTTACTTGCGCTCGAATACTGGCATTTTGAGCAGCGCGGTGGCCTCAGTTGGTATGCTGCAATGGCGCTTGTTCACGATCAGCGCACCCTCGAACGCCTGTTCACACCAGAACGATTGATTGCAGCCGGATCGCGGCCCACCAATCTCTCCTTTCTTGGGTTGCCTTGGATACCACCACCGCCAACAATAACTGGCCCAATTGTGCGCCGCTATGGCCCTCGATAGGAGATCTACCAATGCGCGCTAAATATGTTCATACCAATGTGATCGCCCGTGATTGGCAGGCCCTGGCCAATTTCTATTGCACTGTTTTTGGGTGTACTCCGGTTCCACCCGAACGCGATTATAGCGGCGATGCGCTTGATCGCGGGACGGGTTTACACCAGGCTCGCCTGCGTGGTGCGCATTTTCGGTTGCCTGGCTATGGCGAGCATGGCCCAACTATCGAGATCTATAACTATAACGAGCTGCTGCCAACAACGCCACCAGCAGTCAATCGCCCTGGCTTTGGGCACCTTGCCTTTGAAGTCGATGATGTCGCTTCAGCACGCCAGGAAGTGCTTGCGAATGGTGGTAGCTCGATTGGTGAGGTTGTAACCCTCACGAACGCCGTGGGCGCACAGGTCACATGGTGTTATGTGGCCGATCCAGAGGGTAATATCCTCGAATTGCAGGCATGGGCATCCGCCTGACGATTACCTACACCACAAATCACATATCTCCCGCAGCGATAGTATAGATTTCTGTCTCTCCTGTAACGGTACGCCCCCCTTCCACAGCCCACAGCTTTATTGTTGACAAACTATTCATGTTAGTATATGCTAACCGCGCTTGTTAGCCTATACTTTTTAATCTCATTTCCAGAAGGTAGGCATTCAGCTCTAGCAAGCCGCCATGTTCATAATCTATGGAGATTCTGATCGATAAGGAGTTTCTCTGATGCCTACTTCGCGACGGTTTGATGTACGCCTATCACTGATGGCATTGCTGGTGCTGATACTGGCTGGTTGCTCAACGGCTGCGCCGCCAGCATCCGAACCGCAGATTATTCGAGAGACTGTACAGGTTCAGGTTACGGTCGCACCACAGGTTGTGGCAGCAACAGTTGAGGTACCACAAAATCCTGGCACGCTGGTTGTCTACTCTGGTCGTAGCGAGGCATTGGTTGGCCCGATCATTAAGCAGTTTGCTGCTGCCACTGGTATCGATGTACAAGTACGATATGGTTCAACATCCGAGATCGCGGCAACGTTACTGGAAGAAGGTGCCAGCTCGCCAGCCGATATCTTCTTCGCTCAGGATCCAGGTGGGCTCGGTGCGGTAGCCAAAGCCGGGCTGTTCACAGCGCTGCCCGCTGATCTGCTCAACCAGGTGCCAGAGCGCTTTCGTTCGCCTGCCAGCCAATGGATTGGCATCTCAGGCCGTGCGCGGGTTGTCGCGTATAATACAGATACAGTGGAGCCAGCGCAGCTACCTGCCGATATTTTCGACTTCACCGATCCCAAGTGGGCCGGGCGGATCGGCTGGGCACCGACGAATGGTTCATTGAAGGCGATGGTGACAGCCATGCGTGCCGAGTGGGGTGAGGAACGGACGCAGGCATGGCTGGAGGGTATTCAAGCCAACCAACCAGTGGTCTTCGAGGGCAACGCACCAATTATCGAGGCACTTGGAACGGGTGAGATTGATGTTGGCTTTACGAATCATTACTATCTCTATCGCTTCCTGCGTGAACAGGGCGAAAGCTTTAAGGTTCGCAATCATTTTCTTGCTGGCGATGGACCCGGTTCGCTGATTATGATCGCCGGGGCTGGTCGGTTGGCGAGTGGGCCGAATGAGGCCAATGCGTTGCACTTCCTGCAGTTTATGCTCGCCCCTGTGGCACAACAATACTTCGCAAGCCAGACTTACGAGTACCCATTGGTTGATGGCGTTATGACGCCGAATGGTCTGCCGCCGCTTAGCGATCTAGAGGCCACAGCCATACGCATCGACATGGCCGCGCTTGATGATCTCAAGGGAACAGTTCAGCTGATGCAAAAAGTTGGTGTTCTGCCGTGAAATCCATACAACAGGCTCGGCGGGCTTCTGCAATCAGCTGGATCGATCCAATATGACCCGTAGTAGTATGATGTCGATGATGTTAGGGCGACGAATTCCGGGCCTGCCTCGGCGCTTCTCGCTTGGCACACTGATACTCTACATCGCTGCTGCCCTGGTTGCTGCTGCCCTGCTCTTGCCAATTGTGTACCTACTTCTGCGTGCATTAACAGCCAGCGATAGCGCTATCGACACCCTGTTGCGTCCGGCTACGTGGGCAACGATCGCTCGTACGGCATGGTTGGCCTGCACCGTCACGGTGGCCTCGACGCTGATTGCGCTACCGATTGCCTGGCTGACGACCCGTACCGACCTGCCGCTGCGTCGGATGTGGGCAGTACTTACGCCACTACCGCTGGTGATCCCTAGTTATGTTGGTGCCTATCTGTACGCCTCCGCACTCGGCCCGCATGGGCTGGTACAGCAGATCCTGGAACAGCCATTTGCGATTACGCGCCTGCCAACAATCTATGGCTTTCCTGGTGCGCTGTTCACACTGACCATGCTGAGTTACCCATATATTCTACTGAGTGTGCGTGCTGCACTCCAGCGCATGGATCCAGCCCTGGAAGAGGCCGGGCGTAGCCTGGGCTACAGCTCCTGGGGAACCTTCCGATGGATCACCCTGCCGCTCCTACGGCCAGCCCTTGGTGCCGGTGGTCTTCTGGTCGCACTATATTGTCTGCGTGATTTCGGCGCGGTTGCGTTGATGCGCTACGATACCTTCACCCGCGTGATCTATGTGCAATATCAATCATTTGATCGCGCACAGGCAGCGCTCTATGCGTGTTTGCTGATCGGCCTGACGATGCTGATCGTGTTTCTGGAGGAGCGTACCCGCGGGCGGGCACGCTCCAATCAGGGTAGCCCTAATTCGGTACGCCCACCACTCGTGATACCACTTGGCATCTGGCGCTGGCCAGCTCTGGCCTTTTGTAGCGCTATCCTTGGGCTCAGTCTGGTGCTGCCTGCCGGCATGTTGGTGTATTGGTTATTGCGTGGGTTGTATGCTGGTGAAGCGCTCGCTGCCCTTGCAATGCCAACCATGAACGCCCTAGTGGCAGCCGGAGTCGCGGCGGCAGCGACAGTACTTGCGGCTCTGCCAGTCGCTATTCTGATCGTGCGCCGGCCGGGGCCGCTGACGAAATTGCTTGAGCGATTGACCTACTCGGCCTTTGCCCTGCCCGGTATCGCGGTTGCACTGGCGCTGGTCTTCTTCGGGATCAGCTATGCCCGGCCACTGTATCAGACTTTTGCTATGCTCGTGCTGGCCTATGGCGTGTTGTTTCTACCACAGGCAATCGGTGCGCTCCGCAGTGCATTGCTCCAGATCCACCCCAGCATGGAGGAGGCAGCTCGAAGCCTGGGCCAGGGATCAGTTCAGGTGCTACTGCGGGTGATCGCACCGCTCATTCGGCCTGGAACAATTGCTGGTGCCAGCCTCGTGTTTCTGACCGTCATGAAAGAGCTTCCTGTAACGCTGCTGCTGGCACCCATTGGCTTCAAAACCCTGGCTACTGAGGTCTGGTCAGCGGTGTCGGAGGCTTTTTTCGCACGGGCCGCTGCGCCTGCGCTCCTGATTGTGCTGCTCTCATCGCTACCAATGGCATTGTTCATGTTGCGCGAGAAGCGCCCTGAACCGTAGTCATGCGGCTGAGCGCACTCTGGAGGTTGTTATAGGTATGCAATCCAGGCAGGTTCAAGCCCAGGCCTGCAATTCTGCCGTACTGGCAAATGGCGCTTCCATCAGTGTGACACCAGCAGCAGCAGCGCCGGGCGCAATGCCTCAAGCTGGCTTGCTTTGCTGCGCTGGAAACCTCGGTGGGAAATACAAAAATCAAATCGACCCTATCGGCAACAAATTTCTTGAGAATCTGTTCTTCTGCAGCCGGGTTAAGGTTCGTTTTCTGCATATCATATGAGGATAGCAACTATAGCAACCCATTGCAGAATGCTGTAGTAGATTATAATAGACCATATGAAACAGCCAATAGTACACGGAACACGGATTGATCGGGCACAGCAAATACCAGGAACCTGGGCTGGCGGGACAACCCAGCAGATCTATGTATTCCCTCCCGATCCACCACAAACCATTGCAAGCGCACAATTCTGGCTAGGAACCGCTATCATTCAGCGAGATGCTGCCTATAGTTTCTTTCCAGAACGAACACGGATTCACATTCCCATACAGGGCAATGGAATCCGGCTCCACTTTCAAGCGCCGGAGGATGTTATTAAACTCAATACATACGAAACCTATTGTTTTGATGGCGCTCGCCCTGTTTGCGCAGAATTAGTAGATGGGCCAATTGTTGCACTGAACTTCATCTTTCACGCAAATGTAATTGTTGCAGCAGCTATCGTTCAATTCGATGAGCAACAGCTCTTATTACCAGCTTTAACTGCATCAGAAATTCATAAAAATACCGAAGCCAACCGAACTGTATTACAGATCATATATGTTATCGCTGGAACAATAATGCTGCGTGTTGCTGGCAATCCAACAGTAATACTCAACCCCGATGATGCGTATATCGTTCACCCGCATACGATTGTTGAGCATATGCCAATATTACTGGAACGCCAGGAATCACCTGCTCAATTCATCGTTGCAACGGCTTGGTTGCCATAGCCATATCAATAATCTGCGTTATCTGCGGATACTATGAGGGAACAAACGAACAAGT
>Ga0163144_10006859_pt1 | contig 25049 bp, 15 predicted proteins | sample OliLak19BULKMAT1_FD_123175 | JGI IMG/M metagenome (GOLD analysis project Ga0163144, IMG submission 123175) | Freshwater microbial mat bacterial communities from Lake Vanda, McMurdo Dry Valleys, Antarctica - Oligotrophic Lake LV.19.BULKMAT1 | ecosystem: Environmental > Aquatic > Freshwater >... | reverse complement strand
GCTCTTCAGGACCCGGGTTGCACCGTCGAACTCCCCGTAGCCGTAGCTCCAGGGATTGACGTCCACGAACGGTTCCTCGGCCGAGGTGGTGCCGAGGAATGAACGGGCCATGCGCCGTTCGTCCCGTTCCGGATCGCGCTGCAGGACCCGCTCATAGATCAGGTCGATCTGATGGTCCGGCGTCTTGGATGCCTTCTCGGCGTCGGCGGCGAGGGCGCGGGCCTGGTCGACGATGAACGGGCTGTTCATCAGGAAGAGCGCCTGCTGCGGAACGGTGGTGTAGAAGCGCTGCGGCATGGACACGTCGGGGCTGGCGAAGTCGAACGTGCGGAAGAGTCCCGGGAGGTTCTGCCGTTCGATGTAGGCGTAGACCGACCGGCGCGTGGGGAAAGGTTCGACGGTGATGTCGACCGCGTGCCCGCCCATCGTGAGATCGAGGCGGCCCGCGGCGCTGAGGAACGAATCGCGCAGGGCCTCGAAGTCGAGGCGCTGGCGGTTCTGTTTCCAGAGAAGGTTGTTCAGCGGATCCTTGGCGAAGAACTTCGGGTTCTCGTCGCTCGACTGCTGCCAGGTGGCGGAAAGGAGGATCAGCTTGTGCAGCTTCTTCATCGACCAGCCGTCGGCCATGAAACGCGCCGCCAGGTAGTCGAGGAGCTCGCGCTGCACTGGGGCTTCCGTGCGGACGCCGAAGTCCGCCGGAGTGGTCACGAGCGGCTTGCCGAAATGGTGCATCCAGACACGGTTGACCATGACGCGCGCGGTCAGCGGGTTCTTCGGGCTGGCGATCGATTGGGCGAGTTCGAGACGGCCGCTGCCCTTCGTGAAGGCCTTGGAGTCCGGCGTGGAAAGCACGTCGAGGAAACGGCGCGGGGCGATGTCGCCGGGTGTTCCCGGGTTGCCGCGCTTGAAGACGTGGGAGTCGCCGGGGTTGGTGTTGTCGGCGAGCGCCATGGCGCGGGGCGGGGCGCCGGGATGGATCGCGTCCAATTCGTCCACCTTGCGCTGGAGCGCGCGCACGCGTTGTTGGGCGGGCGTGTCGAAGGTGCGACGGACCTCGTCGTCGCCGGGATTCGCCGGCGAACCGTCGGCGTAGAGGAACAACCGGAGTTGCTCGGCGTTCGCGTCGTCGAGCGCCTTGGCCTTCTTGCCGGAGGCCTCCTTCCACTGGCTGTCGATGCCGCCGAACAGTTTGTTGTAGGCCTCGGCAACGTCCTTCAACGACGCGGGCGGCGGATAGAACGCCTTCGCGAGCAGCGGATTGATCTTGGGATTCTCCGGAAGCTGCTGGGCGATGCCGGCGGCCTTCGCGGCGAAGTCGCTTTCGGGCAGCGCGGCGAACTCGAACCACGGCGCGAAGAGCGAGTCCCCGTTGGTCTGCCATTCCTTCGCCTTGTCCGCGAAACGCCGGGCGATGCTGGGCTCCAGCTTCGCCTCGCGGGCGAGCTTCTCGATCTTGTCGCCGTTGTTCGTCAACGAAAGCTGATGGGTGACGTGGAGGTAGCTGCCGATCAGGCCGCGCACCTTGGCCTTGGCTTCGCCAAGTTTTGACGCCTTGAAGTCGTCGAGTTCCGCCACGCGCTTCAACCGTTCGGCCTCGTAGGCGGGGAACTCGGGCGGTATGGACGCCTTGCCGAGGAGCGGCTTTTCGGTCGGCTCATGGCTGCTGTTGAAGACGCCGTAGAACGCGTAGTAGTCCTTCGCCGAGATCGGGTCGAACTTGTGGTCGTGGCATCGCGCGCAGGCGACCGTCAGGCCCAGCGTGCCGCGGCTGATGACGTCGATCCGGTCGTCGATGATGTCGGGGACGTTGTTCAGGAAACGCCGGCCCAGCGTGAGGAAACCCATCGCCGCCAGCGGACGTTTGTCGTCGCCCAGTTCGAGATGGTCCGCGGCGATCTGTTCGACAAGAAAACGGTCGTAGGGCAGGTCGTCGTTGAAGGCGCGGATCACGTAGTCCCGGTAGGTGTAGCTGTAGGGGTAGCGGCGTTCCTCCTCGAAGACGTAGCCCTTCGTGTCCGCGTAGCGCGCGACGTCGAGCCAATGCCGGGCCCAGCGTTCGCCATAACGCGGCGAGGCCAGCAGGCGGTCGACGACCTTGCCCAAAGCATCGGGCGACTTGTCCTTCTCGAAGGCTTTTACCTCCTCCTCCGTGGGCGGAAGGCCGGTCAAAGTGTAGGCGGCGCGGCGGAGCAGGGTGCGTCGGTCGGCCACTGGGCTGGGCTTGAGCCCGGCCGCCTCCTGCTTCGCAAGGACGAACTGGTCCACCGGATTGCGGACCCATTTCCGGTTCTTCACTTCCGGTGGCGTCGGCGCGGTCACGGGCTGGAAGGCCCAGTGTTTTTTCGCTTTCTCCGTTTCCACCTGGGCGGCCGTGAGCGTCTTGCCATCGCGCGGGTCGGGCGCACCCATCTTCACCCACGTCTCGAAGTCCGCGACCACCTCCGCCGGCAACCGCTTCTTCGGCGGCATGGCCTTCTCCTCGTCGGTGTAGCGGATGGCGAGGATGAGCGCGCTCTTGTCCGGGTTGCCGGGAACCAGCGCCGCACCGTTGTCGCCGCCCTTGAGCGTCGAGGCTTTGGAATCGAGCAGGAGACCGCCCTTGACCTTCTCGGAGGTCGAGCTGTGGCACTTGTAGCAGGACTCGACCAGCACGGGCCGGATCTTCTTCTCGAAGAACTCAAGCTGCGCCGGATCGATGGTCTGGGCGGCCACGGAAATGGCGGTGGCGTGGGCGGCGGCCCCCAGCGCGGCGGTGATGATGTTTTTCCAGCTCATGGACGACGGCCGTTCAGACGCCCGGCAGGCCCGGCGGCTTCAACGGAATGTTACCGCGAGTATGCCGCGCGCAACCGGATGGACAACCGGGAATCCGCCTTGGCCCGGCCGGACTCATGCCATGGAGAGTAGGGCGGGCTTCTAGCCTGCCCCGTTTTGACCGGTGTTCCCGGAATTTCAGTCGCCTTGATCCGCCCGCACCGGTTGGTCCCAAGGCGGGATCGCCTGGGACACGCAAGATGCACTGCCCTACCTTGTCGCAGCCGCTACGCGGCCGGTCCTCGACTGCCTTGTTCCGGCTTAGAGAGTATCTTCAAAGCAGCTGCGGAGCAGCGGAAGACTTTAGCCACGGGCGTGAGTCAGTGGTCAGCTGGAGAAAGGGGTGGAGCTCCGGAAGAGCGGCAGAGGCTCTTCTGTCGCCCTTTCAGGGCTTTGACCGATAAGGAAGCTCAGCCCACAGCTCGCGATCTAGGCTACTTTCTTCCGAACCTCCGGTGCTCGGAATCGGCACGGCTGCGGACATTGATCGCGCTCTGACTAAGGAGCTGGCTTTCGGTTCTCACGACGGCTTGCCCTGGCAAAGTCGCGTGTCCACGCTCTTCACATGCAACTGACCGGAAAGACCTGCGTCGTCACGGGCGCGGCGCGCGGGATTGGGTTCGCTCTGGCGGAGAAGCTGATCGCAGGCGGAGCCAGGGTGGTTCTCTCGGATATCGACGCAGGCGCGTTGCGGGAAGCCGTGAAGCGGTTGCCTGATGGAGGTGCAGTCTGTGTTGTGGCCGACGTTTCCAAGGCGGCCGACATGCAGCGGTTGGCGGAGGAAGCAGCCAGCGCGTTCGGGCCCATCGACGTTTGGATCAACAACGCCGGCCTCGCGAGGCACCGGTGGATTCCCGACTATACCGAGGCCGAGATAGACCTGATGCTGGATGTGAACTTGAAGGGGACGATCCTCGGCTCACAGGCGGCGTTGCGTCGGATGATTCCCCGGAAGGCCGGCAGCATCGTGAACATCATTTCCACCGCGAGCCTGCGGGGTGTTCCCAGCGAGACGGTCTATTGCGCGGCCAAGTGGGGCGTTCGGGGATTCACCCAAGGTCTGCAGGAAGAGGCGGCGCCGCATGGGATCAGAGTCATCGCGGTTTTGCCCGGCGGTGTCGCGACAGGGTTTTGGTCCGACGCTGCCAGCCGTCCGGCTCCATTGGAGAAGTTCCTCTCTGCGGCACAGGTGGCGGAAGCCGTGCGAACGCTATTGGAAATGGACGACTGGGTCACTCCGCGTGAGCTGGTGCTGCGGTCGCTCGCCGACAGTGATTTCTCGGTCAAACCCCAGTGACGGACGGCGTAGGGACGCATGGTCAGTCGACGGGCAGGGCCTGGGTGGGCGCGAGGTTCCGAGTCAGAGCACCCTTGAGATTGATCAGATCCACCGGCTTGGCGAGATAGTCGCTCATCCCTGCATCTAGGCACTTCTGGCGGTCGCCCTGCATCGCATGGGCGGTCATGGCGATGATGCGGACGTCGCGGTAGTATTCGCGGCCCGTCTGGCGGCCGATTTCGCGGATGCGCCGGGTAGTTTCGTAGCCATCGAGGTCGGGCATCTGGCAGTCCATGAACACGAGATCGTATTCCTTCCGCTCCAAAGCGGCGAGAACCTCGGCTCCGTTGGTGGCGATGTCGATCGTGTGCCCGAGCTTGGCGAAGAAGCGCGAGGCCACCTTCTGGTTCACGAGATTGTCCTCCGCCAGCAGGATGCTTGGTTTAGCGCCAGCGGCCGCGCGGCGCATTTGGTAGGTCGTATTTGAGGTGGGCTTGCTGACTGGAACGACAGGAATCGCGGGTCCGTTGATATCGCCCATCTCGTCGTCGGGCGAGGACATGGCTTCGGCAATTCCTTGGAACAATGCAGATTGTTTGAGGGGTTTGCTGAGCCAGACCTCGATGCCGGCGTCGTGGGCCGACGAGGCGAGTTGGGACCCGAGGGAGCTGGCCATGATCATGGCGGGTTGCCGGAGCATCGGGTCAGATCGGATGGCGCGGGCGAGTTGAAGGCCGTCCATCTCCGGCATCTGCATGTCGAGGATGACGACGGGAAACGGGGTGCCCGCGTTGTGGGCAGTCTTCAGCGCCTGGAGGGCGAGCGGGCCGGATTCGACACAGGTCGGGACGCAACGCCAGGCCTTGAGGTAGCTTTCAAAGATGCGGCGGTTGGTGTCGTTGTCGTCGACCACGAGCACGGCGAGCCCGGGGCGCAACCATCGTTCAGTGGCGACTGAATTCCGGTTCAGCTGCTTCTCGAAACGGATGGTGAACCAGAAATCGGACCCGAGCCCGGGCGTGCTTTCGGCGTGGACTTCGCCGCCCATGATATGGATGAGCTCGCGGCTGATCACGAGGCCGAGGCCCGTGCCCCCAAACTTCCGGGTCGTCGACGAATCGGCCTGGGTGAAGGGCTGGAAAAGTTTTTTGAGGACATCTGGCGCAATGCCGATGCCCGTGTCCTTCACGTCGAACCGGATGATGGTCTCGTTGCCCTGGTCGCGAACCAGAGAAAGCCGAACGAAGACTTCGCCCTGCTGGGTGAACTTGATCGCGTTGCTCAGGAGATTGAGGAGGACTTGGCGAAGCCGGCCTGGATCGCCGCGGAGCCGTGTGGGAAGGTCCGTCGGGATGAGGCAGGCGAACTCCAGCCCCTTCGACTGGGCGCGTTGGGCGACGACGTCGAGCGTGCTTTCGACCGCCTCGCGCAGGTCGAAGTCGAGGATCTCTAGCTCCAGTTTGCGGGCCTCGATCTTGGAGAAATCGAGGATGTCGTTGATGATCGTGAGCAGCGCCTCGGCGCTCGAAGCGGCTGTCTGGGCGAAGTCCCGCTGGGTGGCGGTGAGTGGCGTGTCGAGGAGCAGGCTGGTCATGCCGATCACGCCGTTCATCGGCGTGCGGATCTCGTGCGACATGTTGGCGAGGAACGCGCTTTTCGACTGGTTGGCGTCCTCGGCGTTGTCCTTGGCCTTCTTGAGTTCGGTCTCCTTCGCCTCGAGCTGGGAGATCTTGCGTCGCAGTTCCGTCGTGCGTTCCGAGACGCGCTTTTCGAGGTCGGCCTGCGAGTTCTGGAGGGCCTCGTCGCGGCGTTGGACCTCCGCGAGCATCTCGTTGAGGCCGTCGACGAGCAGGCCCAGTTCGTCGTTCGCGCTCTTCACGGCGCGGAGGCCGTAGTCCTTTTCGCGCCCGATGCGGCGCATGGTTCCGACGATCCGGTCGACGGGTTCGCTGACGATCTGCTGGAGCCGGGCGGCCAGGACCATGGCCAGCAGAATGACGACCAAGCCCACGGCACCGCTCATGAGGGTGAAATCCAGCAGGCGGGCGTTGACCGATCGGGTCGAGGCTTTGAGGACAATTGTCCCGACCCTGACCGTTCCCTGGAGGACGGGCTTCACGACGGTGATCGCCCCGTCGTTAAACTCCACGCCGTCAGATGGAGGTCTGGGAGGAAGGGCCGCGTTTCCTGTGGTCGATCGGTATTGGGAAACCAGCACACCTGCTTGGGAATACAGGCCGGCTGACAGGATGTCCGGATCGGCCGACATACCGGCGAGCGCCGAGTCTGTCTCCCGGGCGTTCTGCAGCATGCTCAGGCGCGTGGCGTTGAGAGTGGCAGTCGTGTCCGCGAAGTTGACGAGGTTGCGGGAGAGCTGCTGCCGCATCTCCCTAGCCTGGTAGATGTTGACGACCACGGTGGTGGCCATGATCGCGAGACCGGTCGTCACAAAGCAGATGAGCATCAGCTTGTGCTTGATCGAGAGTCTCTTGATCCACTGTTTCATCGGTTCACGCGGGCGGCGTTGGGCTCAAATTCCAGTTGTTTCAATTTCGGTGCGTTCCTTCTTCGATGAGCCGCATTTTATCCGGCGCGAACTAGGCCTTGCTGGGCAATACGGGTCCAGCCTTCGACGGTTAGGACGGATCCAGACCACCGTGATAGTGAACGGGGTTTTACCGCTTCGACTTAAGCGCTTACTCGGTGGCATTTCCCGGGTGCGGCGGTGGGATGGCCCGGGCGCACCATGAATGGAGCATGCCGCGACGGCCTGTCGGTCGGGGGGCGTCGCCGCCGATGGGCCGAAACCGAAAGTGCCATTGCGCCCAGGCTGCGGTCTCGAAACGGGCTGGCATTGAAAAGGGGTCGCCCCGATGCTGGAGAGATAATCCACATGAATGGCGTTGAATTTCATGTCCTCCTGATCGTCGACCTCCCCGATGGCGGCGCTTCGATCGTCCGTTGCCTGACCGAAAGCCGAACCGCTCGATTCCGGGTGGATATCGAGGGTTCGATAGACGCGAGCCTAAATCGGTTGGCAGGTGAGCATGTCGACTTGGTCTTGCTCGCGGTCACGGAGCCGGCGGAGGGAGGATTGGCCGGCCTTCGGCGGCTGCTTGCCGAGGCGGAGACCGTTCCGGTGATCGTGCTGGGCGACCGTGACGATGAGGCAACTGCCATCGAGATCGTCCACGCCGGTGCGCAGGACTACCTGCTGCGGTCACGTTTCGAACCCGTGGTCCTGGTGCGCGCCTGCATCTACGCGATCGAGCGGGCCCAGGCCCAGACCAAGCTGTTGGAGGCGGAGGAGCGTTACCGTAGCATCTACGAAAACGCGGTCGAAGGGATCTTCCAGACCTCGCCCGAGGGCCAATACATCAGCGCGAACAGGGCGCTGGCCCGGATATACGGATACGACTCGCCGGACGACCTGACCAGCAGCGTGCGCGACATCAGCCGCATGCTCTACGTGGAGGCCGGCCGGCGTGAGGAATTCGTGCGGACGATGCAGGAGCACGACGTCGTCAACGCCTTCGAGTCGCCGATCTACAAGAAGGGCGGGGAAGTCATATGGATTTCGGAGAACGTCCGCGCGGTCCGCGACCAGCGGGGCCGGCTTCTCTACTACGAGGGAACCGTCGAGGATATCACCGGCCGCAAACGCGCCGAGATGCAGCTGTCGCAGTCGGAAGCCCTCTACCACTCCCTCGTCGACGCAATCCAGCAGGCCATCTTCCGGAAGGACTTGAACGAGCGGTTCACTTTCGGCAACCAGCGGTTCTGCGACACGTTGGGCAAGCCGCTCGCAGAGATCCTGGGCAAGACGGACTTCGACTTCTTTCCGGCCGACCTCGCCACCAAGTATCAGAAGGACGACAACTTCGTCCTGACAACGGGCAAACACTTCGAGACGATCGAGGCGTATCAGCCGACAGAAGGGGAGACCCGTTACGTCCAGGTTCTGAAGACCCCGTTGCGGGATTTGACCGGCCAGATCATCGGACTCCAGGGGCTCTTCTGGGACATCACGGAACGCAAGCGGGCGGAGGAGCGGGAGCGGTTGGCCAATGAGGCGTTGGCCACGAGCCGAGAAGAGCTGAGGCGCAAGAACGAGATGATGGAGGAGGACCTCAAGATGGCGAACGAGATCCAGCTCGCCATGCTGCCGCAGGTATTCCCGGTGTTTCCCGCAGGCGTGGCCCCCTCGGACAGCCTGCTCAGGTTCTGCCACCGCTACACGCCCACCGGCACCGTCGGCGGCGACTTCTTCAACGTCTTCCAGATTTCCCCGTCCAAGGCCGGGGTCTTCATCTGCGACGTGATGGGCCATGGAGTCCGGTCGGCGCTTGTCACAGCGATGATCCGCGCCCTTGTGGAAGAACTGCGGACGGACACAAGCGATCCCGGGCATCTGTTGACGATCATCAACCGCGACATCCGGAACATACTCAAGCAGACGGGCTCTCCTCTGTTCACGACCGCGTTCTGCCTCGTGGTCGACATCGAGAAAAAGACCTATTCGTTCAGCAATGCCGGCCACCCGAAGCCGTTTCTCATCAATCGTCTCACACGGACGGCCGACCGGATCAAGGAAACCGACGGCAAGCGGCGGCCCGCTTTGGGGCTTGTCGCGGACACGGACTATCCAACCTTCGAAATCCCGATGAAGGCCGGGGATTCGATCATGCTGTTCACCGACGGAGTCTTCGAGGTCGAGGGCCCGGGCGAGATGCTCTACAGCCAGGAAATGCTTCTGGAGCTGGTTCGCCGGCACGCTGCCAAACCATGTCCGGAGATTTTCGACACGATCCTGCGGGAGCTGAAGGGCTTCATGGCGCAGGAGTTGTTCGAAGACGACATCTGTCTGGTGGGTGTGGATGTCGCCGAGGTGCTTCCGTAACCGGCGCAACGCCTCGGCCCGTCACTTGCCGAGGATGATGTCGGTGCGGGCCTCGCGGCCACCGGCCGACGGTCGCCGTCTCAAGCGCTTCACAGCGGATCCGAAATCATCGAGCCACGAATAGACCACCGGCGTGATCAGCAGCGTGAGGACGAGCGAGAGCGACTGTCCTCCGATCACGACGATCGCGATGGAACGGCGTTCGTCGGCACCCGGACCGTTGCCCAGGGCGAGCGGCATCATGCCCGCGACGAGGGCCAGAGTGGTCATGAGAATGGGGCGAAGGCGGTCGCGGTTGCCTTCCATGATGGCCTGCATCCGGTCAAATCCCTTCGCCCGGAGCGTGTTCATGTGGTCGATCTGGAGAATGGCGTTCTTCTTCACCACGCCGAAGAGGACAAGCAGGCCAAGGGCCGAATAGAGGTTGAGCGTCGAGCCCGTGATCCAGAGCGAGAAGAGGGCGAACGGGACCGACAGCGGGATCGAGGTGAGGATCGTGAGCGGATGGACCAGGCTCTCATACTGGGCCGCGAGGATCATATACATGAACACCACCGACAGCGCGAAAGCCCACAGGAACTCGTGGAACGTCGTGTCCAGTTCACGGCCCCGCCCGGCCACGCGCGTCGTGTAGCCCGCGGGCATCTGGAGCTTGGCGGCGGCCGCGTTCAGAGCCTCGATGCGGTCCGCGAGGGCGAATCCCGGTGCGACGCCTCCCCGGAGGCTGACCTGGCGTTGGCGGTCGAGCCGGTCGATGCGCGACGCGCTGAACTGCGAGGTGATGCGGACCACGTTGTCGAGACGGACGAGGCCGCCTTTCTGGTCCGGGACGAACAGGCTGGAGATGGTTTCCGCGTCGTTCCGTCCGCCATCGGCCAGGCGGAGCGTCACGTCGTAGTCCTCGTTCATCCTCACGTCGCGGAAGCGCGACATCTCCTCGTCGCCGCCGACCATGAGGCGGAGCGCGTCCGCGATGTCGCGGGTCGCGACGTTGAGTGAGGCGGCCCGGTCCCGGTCGATCTCGACCTGCAGCTCGGGTTTGTCCAGGCGCAGGGTGGTGTCGGCATCGATGACACCGAGCTCCGCCTGGCGTTCGCGGAAGGAGTTGGCATATCCGGCGAGTTTTTCCAGCTCCGGGCCCATGAATACGAAGTCGATGTCCCAGCGCGATCCGCCGATGTTGAAGGACGAGATGTTGCTCACGCTGGTGCGGAGCCCGAAGCGCTTCAGGCGTTGGCGGATCTCCTGCATGACCGAGCGCTGGTCGCGGTTGCCCTCGAACGCCCGCCACGGATGGAGACGGACGGTTTCCCGGAGCAGGCGCTCGAACGAGAACCGGCGATCCTCGAACGGGACGAGCCGGATGTGGGCGCGGGCCTGGTTTGGTCCCCCGGGGAAATTGCCGCCGATCGTGGCGAGCATCGTCTGGACGACGGGCATGGACCGGACCTCCGCCTCGATCTGGAGCATGGCCGAGTTCATCGAATCGATGCTGGTGCCTTCCGGGGCGTTCACGCCCATCTCGAACTCGCCCTCGTCGATGTCCGACGGAACGAGTTCCTGTTTCACCATCCCGTAGAGCGGGACCGAGAGCAGCAGGACTATGATGGAAAGAACGGCCACGACGGTCCGATGCCGCATGGATCCGGCTAGGAGACGCATGTAGGCCGACTCGATGAGCGCGTAGAAGCCTGCCCGGGATGTCCCATGTCCGCCGGCGCCGCCTTTCCGCAGCAGCCGCGCACTCATCATCGGCGTCAGGGAAAATGAAACGAGTAGGCTGACCAGAATCGCCACCGACGCGGTGATGCCGAACTGGAAGAGGAACCTTCCCGAGATGCTCGACATGAAGGAGACCGGGACAAAGATCACGACGAGGCTGAACGTGGTCGCCATGACCGCGAGGCCGATCTCGCCCGTCGCCTCCTTCGCCGCCTGGAACGGTTCCATGCCCTTCTCCTCCACGAAACGGTAGATGTTCTCGAGGACGACGATCGCGTCGTCGATCACGATCCCCACCATGAGCACGAGCGCGAGCATGGTGACGCTGTTCAGCGTGAAGTTCAGCGCCCACATCATGCCGAACGTGGCGATGACGGAGCAGGGAATGGCGACAGCCGCGATGATGGTGGAACGCCAGTCGCGCATGAAGGCCAGCACAACGATGCAGGCGAGCACGCTGCCGAGGACGAGGTGGACGTTGATGCCGTGCAGGGCCTCGTAGATGTAGCGGGACTGGTCGCGGATTACCGCGACCTCCAACTCGCGCGGCAGCTGCGCGACGATGCCCGGAAGCTTCGCCTTCAATCCCTCGATGACCGCCACGGTGTTGGCGCCGGACTGCCGCCGTATTTCGAGGACGACGGCGGGCTTGCCGTTCAGGCGGCTGAATGAGCGCTGCTCCTTGCTCCCGTCCTCGGCCCGGCCTATGTCCAGCATCCGTATCGGAGTGCCGTTGCGGGTGGCGACGACCATCTTGCTGAACTCCTCGGCGGTGGTGAAGCGCCCGAGCGTGCGCAGCGAACTTTCCTTGTGGCCGGCCGTCACGTTGCCGCCGGGGATCTCGATGTTCTGCTGTCCAAGCGCGTCGCGGACGGCTGTCACGGGAAGGCCGTAGGCCGCGAGACGGTCCGCGTCCACGGTCAGGTTCAGGGACCGGCTCGCGCCCCCGACAATGGAAATGCCGCCGACGCCGCTGGAGCGTTCGAGCTGGACCTTGACGATCTTGTCCGCGAGTTCCGTCAGCTCGCGGATCGAACGGTCGCCCGAGAGCGTCAGGGTCATGATGGGGAATGAGTCGTTGTCGAACTTGAAGACGCTCGGGGGCTGCGCCTCCTTCGGCAGCTTCCTCATCACCGTCGAGACGACGTCGCGCACGTCCTGGGCGGCCGTGTCGATGTCGCGGCGCAGGTCGAAGGTGATCATCACCGTCGAGTTTCCAGGGGCCGAGATCGAACGGAGCTCCTGGATGCCGGCGACGGTGTTCACTGCCTCCTCGATGATCCTGGAGACCTGGGATTCGACCTCCACCGGCGATGCGCCCGGCAGCGCCGTGCTGACGCGGAGAGTCGGCAGTTCCACCGAAGGCAGGCGGTCCACGCCGAGCTTGAAGTAGCTCGTCCCGCCCACGACCACGAGCGCCATGATCAGCATCAGCGCGAAGACCGGCCGCCGGATGCAGGTGTCAGCGAGCTTCTGCATTGAGGGGCTTGGGATTTTTCTGCGCTTCCAGCATTGAAACGGGACCGGAAGCGGATGATGGGGTCACGGGATCGCCGGACTGGATCCCTTCGGGCCTGCGAATGACGCGTTCTCCGGGTCTGAGGCCTTTCAGCACTTCGACGAATCCGTTCTCGCGCCGGCCGGTGGTGATGCGTTTCTCGATCGCGGTGTTGGTCGCGATGGTCAGGGCGCGTTCCGTGCCGGCGAATGTCACGATGGCGTCTTCCGGGATCACGAGCGCGGGCTTCGCGTCCTGCACGACGATGGCCGCCTTGGCAAAGGCGCCGGGCCGAAGGTGCCCCGGGTTCGCGATCTCCGCCTCGACCGTCAGCATGCGGGTGCGTTCGTCGAGGGCCGGGCTGATTCGTTGGAGCGAGCCGACGTAGGAGTTCGTATCGCCGTCCAGCGCGAGCCGGACGAGCTGGCCGGCACGGATCTGCGAGGCCAGCCGCTCGGGGACTTCCGCGCGCAAGCGGAGCGGGTCGACCCGCACGAGCACGAGCACTGCGCTGCCGGCGGCGACGAATTCGCCCATGCTGGTGAGCCGCTGCTGCACGACTCCGTCGAACGGCGCGCGGACGGACGTGTCGGTGAGTTGCTGGCGCGCGATCTCAAGTTCCGCACGGCGTTGCGCGAGGACGGCCTGCTTCTCCCGTGCATCCTGAAGGGAATCCTCGTAGCGATTGAGGTTCACGAGGTAGTCGGCCTGGGCCCGCTCCATCTCTGCTTCCGATGAGATCTTTTCCAGCTGAAGCCGGCGGAAACGCGCGACGTTCTTCTCCGCCTCCGCGAGCAGCGCCTTCGCCTCGCGCACGGTGCTGACCTTCTCGATGTCCACCTTGTCGTCGCCGCCCTCCACCGTCAGTCCGAGGCGCGCGCGGGCCTGTGCCAGCAGCGCTTCAGTCTGCTTGATGCGGAGTTCGTAGTCCCTCGGTTCGATCTGGACCAGCACGTCGCCCGCTCTGACCGCGCTCCCGATGTCGACGCTGAAGGTGCGCAGCCGTCCGGTGGTCTTGATGCTGACAGTGGCGCGGTCGATGGCCTGGAGTGTTCCGAGCGCGGTGACCGTCCTCTCCATCGGCCGCAGCGATGCCTCGACCGTCGTCACAGGGACGCCGGCCTTGTCGCGCGTCTTGCCCGCGCCCGACTGGCTTTCGCCGCACCCGGCCGCAAGAGCGAGGCAGACGACGCTCAAGGTCCTGAGCAAGTTTTTCGATACGGTCATTGGTCTGCGATTGGGCATTTGGCTTCCGGCGTTCCGTGGCTGGTCCTGGAAAACGGGTGCCACGTTCAGACGCTGGATCAGGGACGGCTGATTCAATGCAGTTGCTGGCAACCGGTTGAGCGGGCGTCGGAGGGAATTGTGACCGGACGGCGTTTGCAGGGCAACGTTGAACCCGGTATCGGCATCGCCACCTTGTGCTGCCTGCCGGAAATCCTTAGTCTGCCCGTAGCTTGAAGAAACCGACGCGTCCCGAGATTCCGAAGAAGGCGATCTATCGTCTGTCCGTCTACCTGCGGTGCCTGTCCCGGCTTCGGAGCAACGGCATCCGCACGGTTTCAAGCGAGGCACTGGCCACTGCGGCCGGCGTGAAACCGACACAGCTCCGCAAGGATCTCACCTATTTCGGCCAGTTCGGCACGCGTGGACTCGGCTATGACGTCGATCAGCTCACGAAGATGATCGCCGACACGCTCGGCACGACCAGCCTTCAGCCGGTCATCCTCGTCGGTGTCGGAAATCTGGGCCGCGCCCTTCTGTCGTATCGCGGCTTCGACCAGGAGGGTTTTGAGATCCTCGCGGCGTTCGACTCCGAAGCCGCCGCCAAGAACAAGCTGCCGGCCCCTAAGCCCATCCTGCCGATGGAGCAGATGGCGGAGTTCATCCGCGAACACACCGTCAAGATGGCGATCCTCACCGTCCCCGCCCCGGCTGCGCAGGAGGTGGCCAACGTCCTTGTCGAAAACGGAATCGTCGGGATCCTCAACTTCGCGCCGATGGTCCTCAGCGTGCCCGAGGAGGTCCAGGTGAACTACGTGAACCTCGCCATCGAACTCGAGAACCTCAGCTACTTCATCCAAGGCTGAATGTCCCGGTCAGCGGACCGGCAGTTCAGCTGAGGTAGCGCTCCACCGTCGCGGCAGGCAACGTTGCCAGGTCCATCAGGGTAAGGAAATCGATGGTCTTGAACTCCCGGTCGATGGCCGGGGCGCCGCAGATCTTCGCTCCCAGCGACAGGTAGCCCATGAGAAGGCGGGGGATCTTCGCTTCGCCCGCAGTCATCTGGTCCATCGGACATTCCCAACCGGGCTGCGGCGACACGCGAAACGTTTCGTCGGCAAGATGGCGGCGCATCAACGACGAATAGGCGGCCGCTCCGGCGGCCGCGTCTGTAGTCGGAAGGGAACTGCATCCGATCAGGTAACGCGCACCACGTTCCCGGGCGTAGCAGGCGATGCCCTTCCAGAGGAGACCGAGCACGTAGAGGTTCCTATGGCTGGAGTGCACACAGGCGCGGCCGAGTTCCACGATCCGCGGCCGGAAGGGTTCCATGCAGGTCATGTCGAACTCCTGGGCGCTGTAGTATCCGAGATTGCGCGCGGCCGTCTCTCCACTCTGCAGGCGGTAGGTCCCGACCACGTCGCCGGTAGCGATGTCCTCGACAAGCAGGTGGTCGCAAATCGGGTCGAACGGGTCTTCGTCACGCAGCGTGGCAAAGGACGCTTCCAGACCTTCGTTCATTTCCACGTTGAAAACGAGGAACCGCAGCGACTGCGCGGCACGCATGTCCCCGGTGCTTGCCCCGAGTCGAAGGCGGTAGTTGGCGCTGGCCTGGGAACGTCCTCGGGACAGGGCGCGGTCGCCCATCGATGCGGAAGATGTCGGTGTCATTGGTGACTTTGGCCGCGATCAACCGCCTCCGTCGCGCGTCGATCATCCAGCCATGATCAATGTGCGGAAGCGGGTGCCCCGCGAACAGCCTCGGACTGTGAATTCGCCGTCACGGCCGTGTGGCGAAAGAACAACGGCGATCCTCTGCCGGATCGCCGGTCGGAATTCGAGTGTTTGGATTGCGTCCGCAACAATTCCTTGGCCGCGGCGCCCGCGTCACCGGCGGCGGCTTTGGTCGCCGCAAGCCTCAAGCAGCGTGGAGCAGAAGTTGTGTGGAGGATTCGCTTTTCATGCTGAGATCCGGGTGGACGGAGTGATGGAGATTACCCCCTGTTGTTTGTGCACGCGGGGCGTGCGCCTGGGGCCGCGTTTTTCCGCTCCTTCGCAGCTGGTTTGAAGAAACTCCCTAGTCCAGCCGTTGGATCCGGACGTCGACGGTCATCTTGCGGTCCAGCGTGCCCTTGTAGTGGCCGCTGACGGGAGCGACGTCGGCGTAGTCCCGGCCCACGGCGATCTTCACATAGTTTTCGTCCGGGGCCTGGTTGTGCGTGGGATCGAGCGCGCGCCAGCCGAGATCGGGGATGAACACTTCGACCCATGCGTGGGAAGCGCTCGCCGTCTCGGTGGCGAGATACCCGCTGACGTAGAGCGCGGGTATCTTCAGCACCCGGCACATTCCGAGCATCACATGGGCAAAGTCCTGGCAGACACCCTCGCGCTGTTGGACCACGTCGCGCATGTGGGTGTGGACGTTCGTGCTGGAAGGCGTGTAGCGGAAGTTGCCGTGGATGAACCGCATGATCGCCACGGAAGCCTGCCAGATGTCGGTCAGGCCCTGGGTGGTATCGATGGCCAGTCGCCAGGTCTCCGGGTCGAGGTCCACGTAGCGGCTCGGCATCAGGTAGTCGAAGCAGCGTTCCGTCCGGCCGCATTCCGGCAACCGGCCCATCGGCGCCGTCGTCGCATCCAGCGGCAGGGCGGTGTTCCGGGTCGAAACCGTCATGGTGGCCTCGATGACCACATGGGCGTGCGGTTCGGGGATCTCGAAATGGTGGATCACGTTCTTGTAGAAATCTTCGTAGTGCCGAAGTCGGCAGGCGGGGAGGACACGAAGAAGAAACGATTCCACGGTCTGCTGCTCGTTGGAGAGCGGCTGAAGGCGCACCTCGTTGAAGCTGTCGCGGACGGGCGAGGCGTATTTGTATTCGGTCCTGTGAATGATGCTGAATCGCATGGCAACTCCGCGAGATCACTAAGTCCGAACGATGCGTGACGGAAGAGTTATCCGCGTATTCCGTGGGAAGCGGTGCGGGTTGCCTAGTAGCGGGGCGCAGCGGAATCGACTTCGAGTGACCACCGGTCGATGCCCCCGGAAAGGTTGACGAGCCTTTCAAAACCCTGGCTTCGCAGGAAGGCAATGGCGTGCATGCTGCGAATGCCGTGGTGGCAGTAGACCACGATCTCGCGGCCCTTCCATGGTTCGATCTCGTCGGATCGCTCCGCCAATTCGCCCAATGGAATCAGGGTCGAGCCGGGTAACGCGACGAAGCTGTGCTCTTCGAGTTCCCGGACGTCGAGCAACGCGGGCGGGTCCGGTTGTTCGAGGCGTTCAGCCAATTGTGTTGGAGTGATCTGGTTCATCGCGTCGACGGCTCTCAGACTTTCAGTTCGTAGGTCAGGAACCAGAAGTATTCGAGTTCGACGATTTCGACCGCCGTCGCATGTGGCGAAACACGGGCGCGCAGTTCTTCCGCGGAGGGAAAGTTCTTGAGCACGTCGAACTCGCGCCCGTCCTGAAGCCGACGGCGTTGCCAGCCGTCTCTGGCCGCATCTAGGTGGTGGATGGGCGTGCTGCTGCCGGCAACGAAGCGGTTGTCGAAGAAGACGACCATCGCGCCTGGAGCGAGGCCGGCATGGAAGCGAGTCAGGAACTCCTCGAGCCGGGAGCGAGGAACATGCGACCACCAGAACCCCGCGACGCCCGCATTGCATGGATTGGGTGGCTCGGGAGGATGATAGGCGTCGCCGGTGGTGAACCGGACCTTGGCGTTCAATTCCGACTTGCTCCGGGCAATTTCCAAGACCTCGTGGTTGAAGTCGAAGGCGAAGACCGAGCGGGCGGCATCGGAGAATCGTTCGGTCCAGTAGCCCGTCCCGCATGCTGCCTCGAACACGTCCCGATCGCGCAGGGAATCTTCCAGAAGGCGTTGGAGCTTGATCAGGTCGGGCTGGCGTTCGGGTTTGGCGTAGATGGATTCATACTCCGCCGCGCGTTCGGCGTAGTAGTTTTCCATTGTCGGCATTCGCGTGGTTACTGGTTCAGGGCTCCCAAGAACCGCTCTGCGTCGATGGCGGCGGCGCACCCCATGCCCGCGGCGGTGATGGCCTGGCGGTAGACGTGGTCCGAGCAATCACCGGCGACGAACACTCCGGGAACGCTGGTCTGCGAGCCTTCCTTGCGAATGACGTAGCCGTTTTCATCGAGTTCGATCTGGCTGGCGAAGATCTGGGTGTTCGGCACATGGCCGATGGCGACGAAGACCCCGGCGCAGGGGAGGACGCTTTCTTCGCCGGTCACGGTGTTCTTCAGACGGACGCCGGTGACCTTGTCCTGCTTCACGTCGAGGATCTCCGTGACGACTGAGTTCCAGACCGGCTTGATCTTCGGATTGGCCAAGGCGCGGTCGACCATGATCTTGGAAGCTCGGAGGGTATCGCGGCGATGGACGAGATGCACGACCGAGCCGAAGCGCGTGAGGTAGTTCGCTTCTTCGCAGGCGGAATCGCCGCCGCCGACGACAACCAGGGGTTGGTTTCGGAACATCGGCCAGGCCCCATCGCAGGTGGCGCAATAGGTCACGCCCTTCTTCTCGAGCAGGTGCTCGCTTTCGAGGCCGATGTGCCTGTGGCCGGCGCCGGTCGCGATGATCAGGGTCTCGGTGACGATGTCCTTGCCGTCGATGACGAGGTGGAAAGGGCGCTTGGAGAGGTCGACCTTTTCGACGGCCTGGAGGAGTTGGATGCGCGCGCCGAACTTCTCGGCTTGTTGCTGCATACGGACCATCAGTTCGTAGCCATCCACGCCTTCCGGAAAGCCGGGAAAGTTCTCCACCGTGCTGGTGGTGGTCAGCAATCCGCCCGGCATGATTCCTGTGAAAACGAGGGGCGAAAGGTTGGCGCGGGCGGTGTAGATGGCGGCGGTCAGGCCAGCGCATCCAGTGCCGATGATGACGACTTTCTCCATAAGGTGCGGGGACCGTAGTGGCCGGTTTGGCGAATGTCTAGCGGCCACCCCAGCGAATGTAGGCCGTTGATTGTCAGGTCCGTTGGTGGACCATGCCGGACCAGCTTCCGGCGCTGCAATTGCCATCGGAAACCGCAGATGGAGCGAGTTGGCCGGCTAGGTTTGCGGATGAAACCCTTGTTTGACGGGTCGTTGCCCGGTCGCCCATGCTGGTCGGACATTTCGATGAACGAATCCGCCCGCCCAGCGTCGCCCGCCCGCATCGGTTCCGCTGCCCGATTCCCCTCCGCACCATGGACAGCGTAAACGTCCACCGTCCGCGCAACGTGGATTGGAAACGTGCGGCGGCGCTGCTCTACGGCGACTGGGGCACCAGCAAGGCCTACGTGATCGGCTTTGCCTTCAGTTCGGCTTCAGTCGCCATCGCGTGGCAGTCGATGGGGGTGATTATCGCCGTGTGCGCCCTTACGGCGTTGGTGGCCTACAACTACATTCTGGTCTGCAAACACTTCCCTGACGGCGGCGGAGTCTATTCCGCCGCCAGGGAAAGCAGCCGGTTCCTCGCTGTGATGGGAGCGCTGCTGCTTGTGGCGAACTTCACTGTCACGGCCGCCATGAGCGGGTGGGCCGCGATGAGCTATTTCCGCGTGCCAAAGGAGTATATTCCTTACGCAACGGCGCTGGTCATCCTCCTCATCGGGTATCTCAACTTCTTCGGGCCGAAACACAGCGGAAGCGCGGCCGTCACGATGGCGATTCCAATGGTGATCGTAGTCGTCCTGATCCTTGTCTTCGCCGTTCCCCATCTGACGACGGCCAACATGCAGGCGCCGCCGTCCGAGTTTCGGATCAATTGGCGCGCGTTTGTCGGCATGATTCTCGCCCTGTCCGGCGTTGAGGCGATCGCCAACCTCACCGGCGTCATGAAGCTCGACAAGGGGTCGACCATGGACAAACCCAGTGTCACCCGCACGGCGGCTCTCTCCATTTCGATCGTGGCGATCGAGGTGGTTCTCCTGACCGCGCTGCTTGGCTGGGCGATGCTCTCATTGCCCAAAGATCTCGAGCCCGTCATGCGGCTTCGGTGGGAGGACATGCTGAGCGTGCTCGGAGAACACTATGCGTCGCTGTCGATCGGGCCGGCTGCCGGGAAAACGTTCGGAGTCATTGTCGGACTCGTCGTCGGCACGCTCCTTCTGAGCGCCGTAAACACGGCCATTGGTGCCTTGATCGGCCTGTTCTACATGTTGGCCCGTGACGGGGAGATGCCCCGGAACTTCACCAGGCTCAACAGCCATGGTGTTCCTTGGTGGCCCCTGATTTTGGCGGCCGGCTTGCCGATCATCACGATCCTATTCGCTTCGGACTTGGAGACCCTAATGGGACTTTATGCCATTGGCGTGATCGGTGCGATCGCCGTGAACCTGGGATCCTGCACGTTCAACCGGAAACTGGATTTCCAGCTCTACGAGCGGTTGATCATGGGCATCACGTTCGTCGTCCTGTTCGCCGTGGAACTGACTATCGCCCGTGTGAAGGAAGGGGCGCTCTTCTTCGCCGTCTGTGTTCTGGGGCTGGGCTTTGGATTAAGGGCTTGGTCGCAGCGTAGGGCCGGCTTGCGCACCGTGACGATCAGCGAGGAGCTGGCGGCGGCGGTAGTGCCCGAGTCCGCGCGTGACATCGCGCCACGGATCAACGCCGGCCAAAAGATCATGGTGGCTGCCCGCGGGTTGACCGATGTCCTGCGGTTCTCTCTCGAGGAGGCCAAACTCCGTCAGGCGGTCGTCTACGTGCTCTACGTCAAGGAGCTCGCCGTTGCCCTCCCAATGAGCAGTTCAATCTCGAGCGTGTCCCGCTGGCAGGACGATCCGGACGCATTTCAGATCATGTCCACCATGCTCGAAACTGGCCGGGCCGCCGGGGTTCAGGTGATCCCGCTCTACATCGTCAGCGAAAGCGCGGCCGGCACAATCCTCGACCTTTCGGCCACGCTTGGCATCGACTACCTGATGGTTGGGAGTTCCAACCGCGGCCGCCTTGTCAGTCTCCTCAAGGGCAACGTTGTCACCGAGGTCGCCAAGAACCTCCCTGAAAACATCCGGTTGATCATCTACGGCTGACTCCCCCGGATTGGGTTGGGCTCGATGGGTTTTCGGGTTCATCTCCGCTGCGCGGCTCGGATCTTCTTCACCCGTCCCGTTCGCATGGTGTGTTCTCCATGGTTGGTTTCCCATGTGGCTAAGTTTGTCCACATGGGCCCCGCCTGACCATTCATGGTTGGCTGTCTATCTATGACTGGGATTCATGCGTTGCGCCTCTTCAAACAGAATATCCAATAGACACGGGCGTTTCCGCGCTGGGTCTACCTTCGGCCCAGGCATTGGCATCTCCGTTGCTAAATGGAAGGAGTGCTGCTGCGTGAGTTCAATTTGAGCCTCCTTGTTCGGCCGGATGATCGTAGCCGATCGCTCCGGCCGGTTCCGGTGGAATCAAATGGCTCGGGGCAGGAATCCTGAGGCGCGCATTGGGCATCCCAACAGTTTCCAGACAGCAAACCACACCACATCACCAATGAAAAAAGTCGAAGCCATCATCAAGCCGTTCAAGCTGGAGGAAGTGAAGGACGCCCTCGGGGAAATCGGAGTCGAGGGTATGACCGTCAGCGAAGTGAAGGGTTTCGGGCGCCAAAAGGGCCACACCGAGATCTACCGCGGCAGCGAATACACCGTCGACTTCCTCCCGAAGATCAAACTCGAGCTGGTTCTCCCCGATTCCCGGGTCGACGCCGCCGTGGCCGCGATCATCAAGTCGGCCAAGACCGGCAAGATCGGTGATGGCAAGGTGTTCATCTCCCCAGTTGACGACGCCATCCGCATCCGCACCGAGGAAAAGGGCGACAGCGCAGTTTGAGACCCATGCCAACCACCCCGACTTCACCCGCTTCACTACAATGAAAAAACTTCTCTCTCTGATCGCGATGGCCGGCGCGCTTACGGCCGGAACCAGCTTCAGCAGCCAGGCGGCCGACGCCCCGAAAAAACCCGAACCGACACTCGAACAGCGAATCGCCACGGTCGAAGCCTACATCAACAACACGGATCCGACGGCGCCGCTGAAGGCGAAGATCAAGACCAAGGACAAGGACGGCAAGGAGGTCGAGACCGAGGCCGTTCCAGAAGGCCTGGTGACTCCGACTTCGGCGACTTCAGGTCCCGGCCACAATGGTTTCATGATGGTCTGCGCCGCGCTGGTGCTCTTCATGACGCTGCCCGGCCTGTTCCTGTTCTACGGCGGCCTCGTCCGTAAGAAGAATATCCTGTCGGTCATCGCGCAGTGCTTCGGCATTGCCGGCCTCGTGACGATCCTCTGGGTCGTTTGCGGATATAGCCTCATCTTCGCCGACGGCACCGACATGATCGCGGGCGTCCTCGGGAACCTGAAGTTCTCGATGCTCTCGGGCGTCGATTCCCTCCCGAACACGAACTACTCCTACTGGGTTTCGCACAATGTCTTCAGCATGTTCCAGATGATGTTCGCGATCATCACCCCGGCGCTGATCCTCGGTGCGATCGCCGAACGCATGAAGTTCGCCGCGATCCTGGCCTTCGTCGCGCTGTGGATGTTCATCGTCTACTTCCCGCTCGCCCACATGGTCTGGGGCATCAACGGACTCATGAACGGCGTCTGGAACGCCAACGCCAGCATCAAGGCGATCGACTTCGCCGGTGGAACGGTCGTCCACATGTCCTCCGGTTGGTCCGCCCTCGTCCTCTGCCTGATCCTCGGCAAGCGCCTTGGATTCGGTAAGGATCCCATGCAGCCCCACAGCATGGTCATGTGCTCCATCGGCACCGGAATGCTCTGGGTCGGCTGGTATGGCTTCAATGCCGGATCCGCTGTGGCCGCCGACGGTGTCGCCGCCAACGCCTTCACGACCACCACCATCGCCGCCGCGGTCGCCTCCTTCGTGTGGCCGGTGCTCGAGTGGATCGTTCGTGGCAAGCCGTCCGTCCTCGGATTCTGCTCCGGCGCGGTCGCGGGTCTGGTTGTCATCACGCCCGCCGCTGGCTTCGTCACTCCCGGTGGCGCCTTGTTGATCGGCATCCTGGCCGGTGTGGTTCCCTTCGTCGCCTGCACTTCGCTCAAGAAGATGTTTGGTTATGACGACGCTCTCGATACCTTCGGCGTCCACGCCGTCGGTGGAACGCTCGGAGCCCTGTTGACCGGCATGCTGGCCCGGAATGGCTCCAACGCCAACTTGGCCACCAACCTCAAGGACAAGGTCACCGATTCGCTCTTCCAGCCCCTTGTGGTCGAGCAGCTGAAGGCCATGGCACTGACCATCGTCCTGTCCGTCGTTGGCACCGTGGTGATCGCCTACATTGTGAAGGCCGTCATCGGCCTCCGTCCCACCGAGGAGGTGGAGCGCATGGGTCTGGACGTGTCCGAACACGGCGAAGAAGGCTACCACGGCAGCTGATCCCGCGACTGTTCTCGGAACCCCGGCCGAGCAATCGGCCGGGGTTTTTGCTTGTCGGGCTGCTCCCGTGGGTGCGATGCCAGCCGGATTGGTCTGATCGTGGTGAGCCGACTGCCGACATCGGCCCGATCAATACCGAACCGTCTCCAAACGCCGTCATGGTCGAATCAATTCCCACGCCCAGTTCCTGGATGGTCCTGCCGTTCGTGATGCTCCTGGCGATGATCGCGCTTGGGCCGCTCTTGTTCGCGGGTTGGTGGAGCCGCCACTATCCCAAGGTCTCGGTCGGACTCGCGGCCGTCACGGTCGCTTACTATCTGTTCGGGCTTTCTCCTTCCGCACCGGCGCACGCCCGCGTGATCCATACGGCGGTCGAGTATTTCCAGTTCATCGCCTTGATCGGATCGCTCTTCGTGGTCTCAGGCGGCATCCACATCAACGTGAAGGGCGAAGCGAAGCCCTCCGTGAACGTCCTCTTTCTCCTGTTTGGAGCGGTGTTGGCGAACGTTGTCGGGACCACGGGCGCGTCCATGCTCCTGATCCGCCCATGGCTGCGGATGAACAAATACCGGATCACCGCGCACCACGTCGTCTTTTTCATTTTCATTGTGTCCAATGTCGGCGGTTGCCTCACTCCCATCGGTGATCCGCCGCTGTTCCTCGGATATCTGAAAGGAGTCCCGTTCCTCTGGGTCGCGGAACATCTCTGGCCGCTGTGGCTCGTCGCCATGGGCACGCTTCTGGCCATGTTCTTTGTTGTCGATTCGGTCAACTTCCGCCGCGCGCCCAAGGCGGTGCGTGACCGGGAAACAGCCCATGAATCCTGGCGCTTCGACGGCCTGCAGAACGTATTCTTCCTCCTCGTGATCCTCGGGGCCGTTTTCATCAACCATCCCCACTTCCTTCGGGAAGGACTGATGATCGCGGCGGCTGCGGGCTCCTACTTCACGACCGCTAAATCAGTCCATGAGGCGAACGATTTCAACTTCCATCCGATCAAGGAAGTGGCCGTGCTCTTCGTGGGCATCTTCGGCTGCATGATTCCGGCGTTGGATTGGCTGTCGCTCAATGCGGCTCAGTTGGGAAGCCCGACGCCGGCGTTCTTCTATTTCGGGAGCGGCGCACTCTCCTCGGTTTTGGACAACGCCCCCACCTACCTGAGCTTCCTCAGCGTCATCCAAGGCCTGCATGCCGATCCGGAGATCGCGCGCCAGGTCCAGGCCTTGATCCAGAGCGGAGGCGGGGATCTGGCCGCCATCGCCGGAACTCACGCCGAGCAGGTGAAGGCGTCCTACCAGTTCCTTCAGACCTATTCTCCGGGTGCCGTGGCGGGAAAATCAGTCAGCCCGAAACAGATCGGAATGGCGATCCTTCTGGCCAATACCAAGGTCAATTCGCTGATCGTTGCGATCAGCGCCGGTTCTGTTTTCTTCGGCGCAAACACCTACATCGGCAACGGTCCGAACTTCATGGTCAAGGCCATCGCCGACCACGCCAAGGTCCGCACGCCCGGCTTCGTCGCCTACATCTGGAAGTTCGCGCTGCCCGTGATGGTTCCGACGCTGGTGCTCGTGTGGTTCATCTTCTTCCGCTGACCCTCCGCGTCAGAGATACTTCGCGAGCAGCGGCTTCAATTCGGTGATCGTCCTCTTCGGCCAGGCCTTCGGATCGGTCATGATCGCGTTCCTGAGCGCGGAATGGCATGGCCAGTTGGCTTCCATCGGGATCTTCGGGATGACCTCGGCGACGACGCGCTTTGCTGTCTCCGCGTTGCGCTTCAGGTTCTCGATGACCATCTCGACGGTCACGTGGGCCTCGTCGACCTTCCAGCAATCGTAGTCCGTCACCATGGCCATGGTGGCGTAGGCGATCTCGGCTTCGCGGGCGCACTTGGCCTCGCCCAGATTCGTCATGCCGATCACATCGAAGCCCGCCTTGTGGTTGAAGACCGATTCCGCGCGCGTGCTGAAGGCCGGGCCCTCCATGTTCACGTAGGTGCCGCCATCGTGAACGGTCGCGCCCTTGGCCCTGGCCTCGGTAAGCAGCAGTTGGCGAAGTTCCTCGCAAACGGGATCGGCGAAGGCGATGTGGGCGACAATGCCCCGGCCGAAGAAGGTGTGGTTCAGGGACTGTTTGGTGCGGTCGAGGAACTGGTCCGGCAGCACGATGTCGCAGGGCTTGTAGCGCGCCTGGAGCGAGCCGACGGCGCTGACGCTG
>Ga0163144_10006855_pt1 | contig 25056 bp, 17 predicted proteins | sample OliLak19BULKMAT1_FD_123175 | JGI IMG/M metagenome (GOLD analysis project Ga0163144, IMG submission 123175) | Freshwater microbial mat bacterial communities from Lake Vanda, McMurdo Dry Valleys, Antarctica - Oligotrophic Lake LV.19.BULKMAT1 | ecosystem: Environmental > Aquatic > Freshwater >... | reverse complement strand
GGAGTCTGAAGTCTGGGAGTCTGGGCGTCATTGGGGGGGACTTAACGAATGGCGGTGAACACAAAAATGGACACGGCGCCGCAACCGGAAAAATTGCCGGGCACGTACAGCGACTTTCTCACGGCGTTTCCGGCTCTTGGGAAGGCGCATGAAGATGTGGCGAAAGCGGTGGAGGCCGCGGGACCTCTGGATGCTAAAACCTGCGCGTTGATCAAAATTGGAATTTGCGTCGGCGGCGGACTGGAATCGGCGACGCGCAGCCACGTGCGGCGCGCGTTGCAGCATGGCGCCAGCAAACAGGAAATCGAGCAGGCGATTGTGCTGGCGATGAATACGGTGGGGTTTCCGAAAACGGTCGCGGCGTGGTCGTGGGCGCGTCAGCAGTTTGAACGCGGCGTGTGAAGTATGGTCAGCGGATTTCGAAGTCGGTGAAGGCTTCGGTGGGTTCGCTTTTTAACGTTTCAACGTTGTCGACGCGTGAATTGGCGGGGCCTTGTTTGACTTTGTCTTCGAATTTCTTGATCGCGGCGGCGGGGCCTTCGGCTTCGAGTTCGACATCCCCGGTGGGCAGATTTTTAACCCAGCCTTTCAGCTTGAGTTCTTTGGCGGCGTCTTGCGTGAACGCTCGGAAGCCCACGCCCTGGACTTTGCCGCTGATCCGCAGATGAATGTTTTTAACTCCCATTGGCAGTTGGCGTTTGGCGTCGTTCGGCGTGGCGGGCTCGCCAGCGAATGAACTCGCGAGAAAAAGCAGGAAGGCAAAGGGCGCGCCGAAATTTTTAAGCGGCGTCATGCGGAAATCTCAAGCGCGCGGTCATTGTATGCCCATGACGCGGCGCAGACCGAAACCGAAGAGCATGGCGATCACGAGATAGAGCCCCATCGATTGCATGAACAAATTCCACCACGCGGCGGGGACGGGCTCGCGCAATTTCAATTCGATAGAAAGCAATTTGTCACCGGTGGGCGATTCCGCGCGGAAGACCGTGGCCTGTTCGGGCGGCGGGCCGCCTTTGGCGCGGACGGGCACGGCGAGGTCGTAACGGTCCTCCCCGTGGCGGATTTGCATCAGGTGGTCGCCTTCTTTTTCAGCGCGAATTTTCCAACGGGCTTCGGGGGAACTCGATACGGCTGTAGGCGGCGGTGCGATAGCCACATTGGATGTTCCAGTCGGCGCTGGCCTATGAAACGCAATCGGCGCGATGGCTGGACCGTCGGGCGTTAAACCGTCATTGGGAACGACGTGGCTGAATCCGGTGGCGCCGGCTTCGAATGTAGCGATGACTTCGACGACGTCGCCGGGGCGGACGGGTTCGAAACTCAGCCGCGCGCCGACCCACATGGCCAGGAGGCACATCGGCGGGATGCTGTAGAGCGCGGGCTTCATGGATTCGAACGCGTACTTCGAACTGATCTGGCTTGTGAGACCGGAGAGGCGCGCCTTTTTTTCGCCGTCGCGGGCCAACTTTGCTTCTTTGGTGAGGACTTTAAGGCGTGCGAGATCGGCGCGGCGGCGGCCGAGCAATTCCTGGTTGCTGCCGTATTTCTGGAACAGATTAACGGCCAGACCCGTGATCGCTCCGACGATGATAAGTGCGGTGAATGGACCGAGCGCAGCGACCCAGCCGAGGAGGAAATCGAGCGGCACGAAGAGCGCTTGGACGATGGGCAGAACGACGTGGGTGAGAAATTCGATCATTGTTTTTCCACCGTAGCGCAAGCTGTTGACTTGCGCAATTCCTGGCGCTGCTTCACGGGCAGGCGGGACGCCTGCGGTACGATTATTTCAGGACTTCAACGCGGCCTTTGTTGCCATCGACTTTCACGGTCGCACCGTGCGGAATCAACTTGGCTGCATTTTTCAAAACCACGGCGGGAATGCCAAAATCGCGGGCGACGATGGCGCCGTGGGATAGAACACCGCCGCGTTCCACGATGAGGCCTCGCGCGTGAACGAAAAGCGGCGCCCAACTGGGGTCGGTTGTGGGGCAGACCAGGACGTAGCCGGTGCCGAGATCGCCGGCTTCCGCGGGCGATTTGACGATGCGCGCGGTTCCGGTGCCCAGTCCAGCGGAGACGCCGACGCCGACGAGCGCGCCGCCTTCGCTCTGTTCGGTCTGTGTGGCGCGACCGATGGCATCGAGCTTCTCGGAGTAGATGACTTCGGGCATTTCGAGGCGCTGGAAAGCCTGCCAGCGAATTCTGCGCTGTGCCGCGATTTTTTTGAGATCGTCTTTACGCGAGGAGAACCGAGCCAGTTCGGAGCGATGGAGAAAGTAGGCGTCTTTGCCCAGATCGTTGCGTTCAGCGAATTCTTCCATGACCTGCCGCAGCAGCGAAATGGCGATCATGAAATAATGCTTTCCGGTTTCGCGATAGGGCAGGTAGCGCTGCACCATGGCGAGCTCGGCGCGAATGCCGGATTCGAGCGATGAGGCGCCATGGTCTTTCAGCAGCGCGCTGAGTTGCTGTTCGGCGATTTCGCGTTCTGATTTCTGTTTTTCGTGCAATTCTTTCGGCGTGGACGGTTCGGCGTGAGCCCTGGCGGTCGCGGAGTGATCGGCGCGTTTGTAATTCGAAATGATCTGCAGCAGGTAATTGTTGTCTTCGCGCCAGCGTTTCTCGGAGAGTTCGAACTCGTTGACGGCGCGGTGGCCGAAGTCTTCAAGGAAATGGTGCATGGAAAATCTGCCGGAAGCTACTTCGTAAAGTGCGATGTTGATCTCCACGGTTTTGTCGCCGTCGAGGCCGCGGAGCAGTTTGGCGAGGCAGGCGCTGCCCTCTTCGCGTCCGAAAATCTGCTGGACTGTTTTCGAGAGCCGGTCGTGGAAATACGCGGCGAGGAAGCCGGGCTTGAGCGTTTCGGCACCGAAGTCGTTCAAGGCGATGCGTTCGCGTTCATCGAGTTCGGCGAGCAGCGCGGCATCACTGAGGTTGCTCAATTTCTTTTCGCGCGCCTGCTTGGCGTAGGCGAGAAATTTCGGCAGGTGCGTGCGTTCGAAGTCGTCAATGCAATGCGCCGAGAGCTTCTTCAGAACTTTTCCGGAGCGGTACATCTTGAAGAGAAACCACGGCAACTTGACCAGAAATCCGGCGCCGGCGCGTTCAAAATTGAATTGGGATGGCGGACCGAGAAGCTGTTCGGCTTTGCCTTGGCTGAGATCGTAATCGAGCGGGTAATCGTCGTAGAACAGTTCGGCGGAGCGCTGGCCGCAGGCGTAGACCTTGCCGCAGATGAGTTCGAGGAAACCTTCCTGCTGCACGCGGGCGGAGGGCATGAAGCCGAGGTCTTTGTAGAGCGTGATGAAACCGCCGCGATTCATGAAATTTCCGATGAAATCCCAGGTGAGCGGGGTGGGGGCGGTGAGAGTTTCGCCGAGATTATGTAGCGCCCAGGCGCGTTTTTCAGTGCCCGCCAATTTCGCGAGACGGGTAATTTCGTCGGTGCGGGCGACGGGGACATCAATGCCGATGTCGAGGCCGCGGATGCGGCGGCTTTGCAGCAGCGAGAATTTTCCGTTGGCGTAGCCCCATTCTATATCGACGGGGAAGTTAAAGTATTTTTCGATCTTGAGGCCGAGCTCGGTGACTTCGTAAACCTGCTCTTCGGTCAAGTGCGCTGAGACGTCGGACATGCTGCGCTCGACGATCTTCATGGTGTTGCGATCAATGACGAACACGTCGGGTTCGACTTTGCCGAGCACGAGCGCTTCGCCGAGTCCGGTGGTGCCTTCGATCAGGATGCGGCGTGCTTCGGGCTGATTGGGGTCTTCGGTGAACAGCACGCCGGAGAGTTCCGACGGGCACATCGACTGCACATTCACCGCGGTGCCGGGAAGATCGCGCACGTCGTTGCGGGCGCGGTAACGGATGGCGCGTTCGCTGTTCCATGAATTGAAAACGGCATTGATCGATTCGTTGATCATGGCGTGGGGATCGGTTGGGAAATCGCGTCCGGCCGCGGCGCGGAAGGCATCGAGATACGCCAGCGCCTGCTCCTTTAAGGAGGCGGAACCGGGTAAGGAGGCGCAATCCGGGAGTTTTACTTTTTCGAAAGCGTGTTCGGAGAGGCCGCAGACGATTTCGCTGTAGTGCAGAATGAAATCGCAGTACTTGCGCCAGAATTCGGGAACGGCGCTTTCAATTTCAGGGCGCAGGCCGACGTTGAGGACGGTGTCCATCATGCCGGGCATGGAGACGGCGGCGCCGCTGCGCACGGCGACGAGGAGCGGAGTGGGGAGCGATCCGAATGTGCAGCCGGTGAGTGATTCCAGTGTGGCGAGTGATAGCGCGACTTCCGCGTCGAGCCCGGCGGGCCATTTATTTTCAAGATGAAAGATTCGGCAGCATTCCGACGAAATGGTAAAACCCGGCGGGACGGGGAGCCCGGCGCGGCTCATGAGAGCGAGGCTGTGGCCCTTGCCGCCGAGGATGGTTTCATTGGCGACGCTGGCGCTGGTGGCGCCGAAAAAGTGGATGTGATTCAGAATTGCCGGCGCCGGTGCGCTTACCCTTATTTCGTCTTCGCGCGTGTTCAAGTTTGAAATCATACATGACCCATTTGAGCGTTTCACCTAAACTTAACAGGGAATTCGACGGTCCCATTTCAGGATTGCGTTGGAGGTCATCGGCGTATGGCACTTTTTCCGTCGACCGGCGGGTCATCGGATCCGCGAAAAGAAACCCGCGACGCCGTGGACGCGGCGCGGCTGGCTCAACAGGAAGCGGCGAAGCTTCGCGAGGATCTCGATCACCTCACACTGGTTACCGTTGCCCTTTGGGAACTGTTGAAGCAAAAGTCTGAATTGACCGACGCCTCGTTGACGGCGGCGATTCGGGATGTCGATGCGCGCGACGGCAAAGTGGATGGCCGTTTCGTGCGCCTGCCGGATCCGTGTCCCAAATGCAAGCGGCCCGTCACGCTCTCGACCAGCACGTGCGCTTACTGTGGCGTGAAGGTGGAGCGGACGTCGCCGTTTTGATGGTGGCTTCGCCCTATTTTGGGCAGACAGGAATGTCTGCACCACCATTGCGGACAGCAATGACGGAATGGCTGCCCTATTTTTGGAAACAGCGGCACGCTGCAATTATTCGCGTTAAGCGTGCGTGAGACTCGCAGGCTGGAAGCCTGCGGTACGTTTATTTTTTTTCCTCCTTTTTGCCGCCGATGGCGATGAGGCCTTGTTTTTCGGTGCTGACCCAGACGGCTTCGCCGGCGAGGATGGGGTCGGCCAAGGCGCGGCCGGCGAGTTTCTGATTGCGGTAGGCCCACTGCCAGCTGGAGGTCGTCAGATCGAACGCGCCGATCCGGTTTTCGGCGCAGAGCAGCAGCACGTTCTGATAAATGGCGGGAGCCTTGCCGCCCTTGCCGAGCAGCACGGTGTGGGTCTGCTCTCCTTTAGTGGTACTGACGGCGAGCACGGTTCCGTCTGCGGCGGTGAAAGCGAGATGTTCGCCGCTGACAGCGAGGTGAGTCGCGGGAGCTTTATCGACGCCGCATTCCCAGATGGCGCTGCCGTCGGTGATTTTGCGGCAGGCGATTCTAGCTTCGTCGGCGCTTTGTCCGGCGAGCGCGATGAACAGTTTTCCACCGGAGACGCTGGGCGAGCCCAAGGCTTGAGCCGGAAGAGCGACGCTCCAGAGCGTTTTTCCGGTCGAATCGTCGAGGCCGTGCAGTTCATTTTTTGGCCCGCTCGTGGCAATGAAAATCAGGCCGTGCGCGAGAGCGGGATCGCCGACGAGAGTGCCGATCGGGGACTTCCAGATTTCGACGCCATCGGTTTTTTTCAAGCCCGCGAGAGTTGTCGCGCTGGCTTTAATGATGAGCTGTTCTCCGGCTATCCCAACGAACGGCGTATCGTGGCTTTCGCGCGGGATGGATTTCCAGACGCTGCCTTTGCGGCTGGAGACGATATGGAGAGTTGTCCCCGCGGATTCGCGCGTCCAGGCGAAAACGTGTTCTTCGTCGGCGGCGAGAGATTGAACGGCGCCGGGTAATTCTGTTTTCCAGATTTCGGTTCGGTCCGTCAGGGTGACGCAGGCGAGCGCGGATTTGTTTTTCTGGTCTGACGGGCCGCTGAAATAGAGCTGTGTTCCGCAGGCCCCGAGCGGTCCGCGCTCGGGGCGCGTCGTGATCTTCGCGGCGTCGCTGATGCAGTCGGCCTTGTTGTCCATCACGCTGGGCAGGCCGCGTTCGTCAGCGATGCCGCTGTGTTCGGCGTTGCCGCCGCCGGCGGCCCACGGCACGGCTTTGCGGACGCGTGCGGCAGCGGGCGCTTCAACGAGGCAGAAAAGTCCGCGCGTTGCGGAACCGAAGTAGAGCCGGTTGCCGGCCGCGCAGGGCGAGGAGAAGAGGCTCTGGCCGGGGGTGACGTTTTTGGACCACTGGTATTTGTAGTTCATGCCATCGCGCTTCACGCAGAATACTTTGCCGCTGTTGGTGCCCATGTAGACGCCCTGTTCAGTGACCGCGGGCGAACAGACCATGGTGGAGCCGGTTTCAAACTTTTTGATGAGCGAGCCATCTTTGATGTTGAGGACATAGAGGGCGCCATCGCGCGAGCAGGCGTAGGCGCGATTGTCCTTCACAGCGACGGCACCGAGGACGCCATCGGCGGTTTTGTATTCCCACAGCTTGCTGCCATCGCTCGCGGAGAGGGCGAGGACGGAGCCGGCGGGAGTGGCGGCGCTGGCGACGTAGGTGCCGTTGCTCAGGCCGACGAGAACCTTGCCGTCGACGACGGTGGGGGCGCTGAAAACGGGGTCGCTCGTTGGGGTGCGCCAGATCTCTCTTCCCGTTTCGGCGTCGAGACTGATGACCGATTGGCCGTCGATGCCCGCGCCGCAGATCAAGCGCGGCTGTCCGTCGATGCGCAGCGCCACGGGAGGGCATTCGGCATCGGCGTAGACTTTTTCCATTTCAATTTTGACGCGGGAACCTTTTTGTTCGGGCGAGAGTCTGGCGTCGCCAAGCACGACTTTGCCGATGACGGTGCGAGCGGTTTTGTTCTGTGCGGAGGATGCCGGAGAGGACGCCGATGGCGTGCCGGGCGGCACTTCTTTGAACTCGGCGGCGTCGAGAAACATCAGAGTGGACTCTTTTCCGTCGTCGAGATGATGGCGCCGCGCGGAGCCGCTTACGGCCACGGTTTTGCCGGCGAGCTTGGCGAGCGCGTCGGCTTGAGGGCCTTCGGTGAGGATGTAATGCGTGCACCCTTCAACGCGCCAGAGAACTTTTCCAGTCTCGAGATCGACGCACCACCAGCCGTCATCGCCGGCGCCGATGTAGGCTTTATTTTCGAAAATGCAGGGGCTGCTTTCGACGTGGCTGGTGGTCTGGACCGCCCACTTTAATAAGGGCTTGGCGCCGGACTGGTCTTGAGTGGGCGAGAGGTCGAGGCAGATGATGCGCGAATCGCGTTCGACGTGATAGCCTTCGCCGGTGACGAGGTATTTCATGGCGTCGGCGGCTGTCGCGGAGGGCGTCGGGCCGCCGACGGCGGGAGATGAAAAAACCGGCTGCAGGGGCGGGGTCATCTCGGCGCCGAACTGCCAGACGACGCCGCCGGATTCGGCATCCAGGCAGGTGATCGAACCGGATTTGCTCGCCGGCATCTGCAAGCTGACTCCGAAGAAGACGCGGTTGCCCACGACGGTCGGCGAGGAATCGATGGCCTGAACCGACCCGACTCCCGACGGCATGTAGTTCCACGCCTGGGCGGCGTTCTCGAAGGGTCCGCGGGCGCCGGGAGTGGCACCCGTGCGTTCCGGTCCGCCGCGAAAACTGATCCAGGGTGTGCCCCCTTTGCTTTCGGTGATTTTTGCGTTGGAGAAGGAACTGTAAAATAGCAGCGCCGCCGGCGAGAGGGCCATGAGCGTGATGCCTTTGTGCGCCCAGCAGTAGTGGAGCAGGAGGCGGTAGGTGGTGGGTTTGAGCAAGCGGAACAGTACGGCGCCGAAGACGACGATCAGGTGCGGCAGGATGGTCATCAGCGCCTGTAGCGGACCCAGCGCGGACGGAATGACGGCAAACGAGGGCTCGAAAAAAGTCTGCATGCCGGGATTGAGGCGCTCCTTAACCGATGCTTAACATGACTACCCTGCTTCAGGACTGGCGTTGAGTGAATTTGGAAGCAATTGAAAGGTCGTTTAAGCTCATTTGAGGTCGTTTGAGGTCGTTTGAGGTCATTTGAGGTCATTTGGAGACCTAGAGGTTCAGATTGAATTTTTCATCCGTTGTATATGGATGAGAACGGAAACTAAATGTAGCAGAAAAAAAACGGGAATGACACGCGCATTGACTACTTCATTTATAGGTATTCTATTTTGCGCTGACGTCCAAGCAGACGAGATTGTTAACGCCACTTGACCCCCGGCAATAAATGCGGCCGCCGCACAGCACGGGCAACACAGAAATGCCACCTCCTCCAACTTGTAATCTGGACAATTCTTTGAATGCACCGTCGGACACATCTGCGACAATCAGTTTGCCCTCGAGCATAAGTAAGAGCTTATTCCCGGCAATGAGCACTTGTCCGCGGCCGCAACCGGGTATCGTCCACTTCACTTCACCGGTTTTGAAATCCACGCAAATCAAGTTCTTCTCGTCGCATCCAATCACGGCGCCTTCATGCCATACTCGAACTTGAAAATACGACATGAAATTCTTGTTTTTCCAGATTATTTCCGCGCCGGCCAGAGTGAACTTAATTAACGCGGTGTCAGGGTCCGCAGCCTTGGTTGTGCGCGTACAAATGAATAGTTCGTTGCCTTGGAGAATCGGATCGGCAGCCGCTTGATCACAAGGAAATGGCACGAACCATTTCTCAGTACCGTCAGCGACATCCGCGCAGGCCACGCCCTTTTCGCTAAAGGTGATGACGACACGTTTGCCTTCAAGTGTGGTAATCAGTGGGCTGGACCAACGACAGCTGGTCTTGAGAGTCCATCTAACTTTGCCCGTCATTTTATCAAAAGCATTCGCACCGGCGATCAGCAAGTCTCCCTCAACGATCGGCGAAGTTGACATTCCGCCAAAGGACACCGGCTTACCGATTTTTTCCTGCGGATCGGAATCCCAAAGCAACGTTCCCTTATCCGCGTCCAGGCAGAAAACACGCCCGCGCTTGTTCATCGCGTATAATTTATTAGCATCTACACACGGCGTTGAGCATGGTCCACCCGGAAATCCACTGGCCTCAAGTGGTTGAACATACCCATATCGCCAAACTTCCACACCCGTATCTGCGTTCAGGCAGTAAATGAAATCCATGTCAGGTTCGACTACGGTGGACTTTTCAACAGGCTTTTTGTCGTCGTTCGTCGTCGTCGGTTTTAACTTAGCCGCGATCACGGCATTATTTCCCATAGTATACACTTTGCTATTGGCTACGATGACACTCGAACAGCCCGTGCCTACCGTGGCACTCCACAGTTTCTTCGGACCGTCTTTTGGCCACTCTGCGTTTACGTTTTTTTCTTTACTGATGCCATTGCGATCAGGGCCGCGCCATTGCGGCCATTGTTCCGCCTCCCCTGCTGAAAGGGTCTTGGAAATTAATATTGCCGCTAACAAAATTCGGGGGATGGTCAAAGAAAAGGCCTCCTGCTTGCGCCATTGTTTTGTTACACCACCGCGCAATGCAAGTGGCTATTTAATTATTAAGTCTAAATGATTTAATGCTATCTTGAGAATACTTGGCGTCTTCGTTCACAGTTTATTCAACAAGACGCTAAAGAACGGAATGTCTGATGCTTGAGGTCGTATAGCGTCCGCGACGCGGGCGCATCGGTTCCGAATATTCCATTTATTTTTCTCGCGCCCGAATATTTCTAATGGCGCGAATAAACCCTTTCGAATCTGGCAGCAACGAACGAAGAGCCAGGTTGCGAATCACAAGTCAAATAACCGTGGCGAGTTGCCTGGTAACATATATGCGATGAGCGGGCTGTTTCAGGGTGTTGCAAGGTTGTGCGCTGGTGTAGTGGACGTTGCGTAAAGCAGAAAGGCGGACTGATGCGGCACTCCTTAATTTTCGTGATCCTCTTAGCTCTCGGGAGTCTCTTTGCGCAGGAAAAGAAGGAATCCCGCGTGATCCTGGATTTTGAGAACGGCGCTGACGCCGACGCCGTCAAACGTTTCGCCACGCATGTGGAAGTTGACGTTGTTCAGGACAATGGCGTCACGCGTGGGAAAAATTGCTGCCGCGTGATCGGCAAAGCCGGCGCGCCCTGGGCGAATTTCGAATTGCGCGGCGAGTTGATCAAAGGCTGGGATACATTTGAATACGTCGCATTGGACGTGTTCACCGAACGCAGCGAAAAAATTCCGTTCTCGCTCGAACTCCTCGATAGCGATTCGAAAAACTATCAGACCCGTTGCACCTACGAAAGTTCGTCCTTGCATTCCGGTAAGAACATGCTGCTCTGGCGCATCGATCGAGCCAAGCGCAACAAAGCCGAAGGCCGCGACTGGGCCGAACTGACTCCTGCGGAGAAGATTCGGCGCGGCGCGCTGACCGGTGTCCGTTTCCTTTTCAATCCTTTAAAGGAGGGCGGAAATACAGTTCTGTGGATCGACAACCTGCGCCTGCTCAGCGAGGACGCCGCCGTACCGACATTGAAGATCGATCTGCCGCCCGATGCGCTGGCCTACGATTTCGGGCCCCAAGGCACCGCCGTTGCAGGCTTCAAGAACGTTGTTGCGACGTCCGCTGGTGTGATCGGCGTGAGCGTCGAAGAGGCCGGCAAGGGCTGGGCTGATCCGCTGAGCGGCGACGGATTGGAATCAGACCGGCCCTTCACGTTCGACGTGCCTGTCGCGGACGGGGAGTATTGGGTCTGGATCAGCGCTGGAAAAGTGTTGAAAGAAGCCACGCGCAAGAACCCGTTTGTCCTGAAAGTCGGCGACCAGACGCTCTGCGACGAGACGTTGAGCGACGCCGAGTTCTACGGTGACAAAGGCATTTTCCGCCATCTGCGCACACAGTTTTCGCAGCGCCCGCATGCGCTGTGGCTGGATTACGTTCTTCCCGTGGCTCCCGAACAGACGGTGAAGGCCAAAGCGTCCGGCGGAAAACTGACGGTGCAGCTCAGCAATCATCGTCTGGCCGCGCTGGTGGCGATGCCGGTCGCCAGCGAAGCGGCATTTAAAACGCTAACCGCCGCGCTTCGCGAACAACGTATCAAGCTCTTTGAGAATGGCCGTTACACCGATCCGCACGAAGCGCCCAAGCCCGAGGCCAGCGATGGGGCGTACGCCTTGTGGATTCCCTCGCACACGCACACGATCCGTCCCTGGTCGGCGCCGAGCGCCGAGGAGCGAAAAACGGCGGCACTCGAATGGAAAGGCGTGCCGGGCCAGCGGCTGACGGCGCGAATTGGCGTCACCGCGTTTCAGGATCTGGGCGAAGGAGAACTCACCGTTTCAGCGCTAGCCGGACCTCAAACCATTGCGGCGGATAAAGTCCGGCTTTACTATCAGAATTACCGCGCCGCCGACACCAGCGTTGAAGAACTGTCGCTGCTGCCATGGACAAAGATCCGCTTTGAAGCCGGTACGACCTGGTCGTATATGCTCTGGTTCGAGATTCCACCGGACGCTCCGGCCGGGCAGTACCGTGGCACGCTGTCGTTCAAACCGTCGGCCGGCGGAGCGCGGGAGATGCCGGTGCAACTGGAGGTGTATCCGTTCAAGCTGATGGAGGCGCTGCCCTTGAGTCTGGGCGTGTATTACAGTCCGTGGACTTTTCCGGCCGGCTTTGATCGGCGAAAACTGATCGTTGAGCAACACCGCTTTATGCGCGAGATCGGTTTTACCGCGTCCGTCGTTGGCAGCGGCAACGTGGAAAGTCTGAATAAGGATGGAACGGTCAATCTGCGCGTGGACCCGCTCGTTTTTGAGATAGCAAAAGAAGCCGGCATGGGACGGCATCCGAAACAATATTCCATGGGCACCACGCTGGGCATGGCTCGCACCATCGCGCGCAAATTGGGGATGAGCCCGCTCGTGGACCAGCAGCCTGGCGTCGAGTTTCAAAAGAAGGAATTGAAAGGTCTTTATCAGGATGCCGTGAAAAAGTTTGCCGCCTACATTCAGCAATCGAATCTGCCGGTGGCGTTCGAGAGCGTCGATGAGCCGCGCGAGCATCCCAATCCGTGGAACCGCAACCTGGATCAGACCAATACGTATGCGGACTGGATCAAAGCCGCTTGCTCGATTCCGGTTTTCGTGACGCCGATGGGGGATGAAAACAGCGGCAAGGATTACATTTCGCTCGTGGATCACCACGACATCCTCTCAATTCACGCCTGGCAGGCGTCCAAACGCACGATGGCCAGAGCACGCGACGCGCAGAAAACGCTGTGGTTTTACAACACCGGAATGGACCGCCTGTCGTGGGGCTTCTACAGCTGGAAAATGAGCGCGGTGGGGCGCTGGGAGTGGCACTGGTCGTCGGACGGGCTGGTGCCCGTCGATGGCTACCCGTGCGCTCTCGACGGCTTCACGCCATTTACTGTTTGCGCGGATATGGCGCTGCGCGCGCCTTACGGATCGCCGTCCTTCCCCGGCGGCTTCGCGTTCAAATCCGCCTTTCTTTCCGCTTCTGAAGGCATCAGCGACTACGCGTATATTTTGACGATCGAGTCGGCGCTTGCGGCGGCCAAAGACCATCCCGCGAAAGCGAAAGTCGCGGGCGAGGCGCAAACGTTTCTGAATGCGTTACGCCAATCGATCCCGGATTTTCCGAGCATCAAGAACATGAGCGCGCCCGATGCAGGCGCGCTGGTCGGCGCGGGACTCGACACGCCCGTTGCAAACCTGACGCCCGCGTGGCGCTCGCGTATTGCCGAATTTCTAATTCAACTCAAGTGACCGTCGTCAGACCATTCCGAGCAGCAGTCTGAGGTGCCTCCTCTGAGGCACTCAGACCGGCACAGCTGCAAAATCGAACAACATCCTGATCTCGTTTCGCATTCTTTCGAAGCTGCCGTAGGATTTGTTAAGCAGAGTCGGGGGATAAAATAGCTCTGAGTGTCGTTGAGTGTAAAGGTTCATTATGCAACACGCATTGATTATCGACGATCATTTGGACATCGTCGATAGCCTCAAAGAGTTATTGGCCAGTGAGGGAATGACGTCAGACTCTGCGTCCAGCGTGGAGGAGGCGTTCGAGCTATTGGATGCAAAACATTTCGACGTCCTCATTGTGGATGTGATGATGCCGCATCTGAACGGCTTTTATCTCATTCAGAAATTACGACAAAATCCCGCGGATAGGAATGGCAGAACACCGGCCATTGCCTATTCCGGGCTGACCGAATTGATGCATCACCAAACCGGTTCGGAAATGGGATTTCAAGCCCTGGTAGGGAAGCCTAAAGTTGACGCACTGCTTGCTGAAATACGGCGGCATGCGACGGGATCAAAATGAAGCGCCGCTCGTGAAGTTCATTTTTCGGGCTCCATCAAGAAATGGTACATGAGATTGAACTCGCTGCCGCGCAAGCTTGAGCCGGAAATCATGGACGATCCGGCTTTGGACGCTGAGCGGCATCACGGAGCGCTTCGCGGCCTCGAGCGGATCAATCGATGGAGCGGCAGTTTACGTCTCATCTGGCCCGCGATTCATGCGCTTTGCAGGGGGTGCCCGGACCGCACCATAAATGTGATCGATCTGGCCACCGGCGGCGGCGATATTCCTTTGGGAATTCATCTTCGCGCTCAACGGCTGGGCTTGAAACTCCGCGTCCGCGGCTGCGATTACAGTACACGCGCCGTTGAGTTCGCGCGCCAGCGGGCTTCAGAGGCGGGCGCGGGCGACAGTCTGGAATACTTCAAATTCGACGCGCTGAAGGATTCAATGCCGGTCGATGGTGATGTGCTGCTGAGTTCTCTTTTCCTGCATCACCTTACCGCCGATCACGCTGAAACATTGCTGCGCCGAATGGCGCGGAGTGCGCGTCAACTGGTCCTGATTAACGATCTTCTCCGCACGCGCGCCGGCTTGGTGCTGGCTCATACCGCCACGCGGCTGCTCTCCACCTCGTCCGTCGTTCACGCCGACGGCCCGCAATCCGTTCGCGCGGCATTCACACTGAGCGAAGTAGGCGCGATGGCTCAGCGCGCCGGTCTGAATAACTGCACGGTTGAACGCCGCTGGCCCTGTCGCTTTCTACTCACGTGGGAACGGAATTCCGCATGAAATACGGCGCGGTGGTACTGGGGGGCGGGCCGGCTGGATCGTGCGCAGCCTATTTTTTGGCCCGAAAGGGCTGGTCCGTCGCCGTGCTGGAACGCAAAGAATTTCCGCGCCGTAAGGTTTGTGGAGAGTACCTTTCCGCGACGAACTGGCCGCTGCTGAGAGAGCTGCATATCACCGATGAATTTCTCGCCGGCGCCGGGCCTGAAGTCACCCGCGTCGGACTTTTTTCCGGCACGACCTCATTGAGCTCCCCCTTGCCTCGTTCATCTGACGCTTGGGGCTGGGGCCGCGCGCTGGGCCGCGATGTACTGGATCAACTGCTTCTCAAGCGCGCCACTGAAGCGGGCGCGGAAGTTCTGCAGCCCTGGGACGCGCTAGGTCTTCGTCGAGAGAACGGCGACTGGATCGTCCACGCCCGTTCTGAAAAAGACGGCGCCGAAACAGAGCTGCGAGCGAGCCTCGTCATCGCGGCAAACGGCTCCTGGGATCCCGGCAGTCCCGTTGAACCACCTAGGCGGGCTCCACAACGCGGCAGCGACCTGTTCGGTTTCAAGGCCCATTTCAGGCGCGGCGAATTAGCTGCTGGCCTGATGCCACTGCTCGCTTTTCCCGGCGGTTACGGCGGTCTCGTTGAGAGCTACCGCGGCCTGCTCAGCCTGTCGTGTTGTGTGCGCCGAGATTTGCTTGGCCGGCTGGATCGCTCAGGAGGTGTAAGTGCCGGCGACGCGATCCTGACTCATATTTTGAAGACCTGTCCCGCGGCGCGGCCCGCGTTTGAAAAGGCTCAGCGCGAAGGCGATTTTATTTCAGCGGGGCCCCTTCGTCCCGGTCTTCGTCGACTCTATAAAGAGAACGTGTTTCGCGCCGGCAATGCCGCCGGTGAGGCGCATCCGGTTGTGGCTGAAGGTATCAGCATGGCGCTGCAATCGGGCTGGCTGCTGGCGCGCTCCCTCGGTCCGTCTTCGGCTGCGCAAGCGGGCGGAGCGTTTGACGCGGCGGGTCTGGCCTACACCAAGGCTTGGCGCAGCCTATTTGTTTCACGCATCCGCGCGGCCGCTTTCTTCGCGCACGTGGCCATGCGTCCGCTTTGCGCGCGCGGCATGACGGCTGTGTTGCGTTGCGTCCCTGCTGCATTGACATGGTGCGCCGCCTGGAGCGGAAAGATGCACGATCCAGGCTACAGATTTCCCGACGCGTCACCCGAGGTGTGCTCACTGCCATGACCATTCGCGTGTTGGGAATAGGCACGGCGGTGCCAGAGCATGCGTTGGATCAGACTCTGATCGCAGGGTTGGCTAAGGTCCGTTGCTGTCAGACTGACCGGCAGGGTCGTCTGCTGGACTCGCTTTATCGCAGCACCGAAATTCGAACGCGCGGCAGCGTTCTAGCCAGCGTCGGTGAAGGGGCGGCATCGGAAATGCCTTTTTACCCTCTGCCCTCAAGTCCCTCCGATAAGGGCCCCAGCACAGCGGAAAGGATGCGGCGTTATGCGCGGGAAAGCATTCCACTGGCGCTGGCTGCCGCTAAAGAAGCGCTCGCCGACGCACACTTGAAGCCGGCTGATATCACCCATTTAATTACGGTCTCGTGCACCGGATTTTTTGCGCCGGGACCGGACATCGCGTTGATCAAACAGCTCGGGCTCTCACCGGAAACCGCGCGGCTCCACGTGGGCTTCATGGGCTGTCATGGGACGCTGAATGCGCTGCGTCAGGCGCAGGCGATTGCTGCCCAGCCCGGAACCTGCGTGCTGATCTGCGCCGTGGAACTCTGCACGCTCCATCTTCAGTATGGATGGGAGCTCAACGCGGTGCTTTCCAACTCGCTTTTCGCCGACGGAGCTGCTGCGCTTGTTATCGGGAACAGGAAGAGTGAACATTCCGAATCCTGGATTTTAGCTGCATCGGGCTCCTGCGTGTTGCCGGATTGCGAGGACGCGATGACGTGGACGATCGGGGATCACGGGTTTCAAATGACGCTGACCAAAACCGTTCCCAACTTGATTCATAAACATCTGCGCCCCTGGCTGGAGACGTGGCTGGCGCGCTATAATCAGAGTGTCGCAACGGTGGCCACGTGGGCGGTGCACCCCGGCGGACCCCGCATTCTCAGCGAAACGGCGCGCGCCCTGAATCTCAATCCAGCGGCGATCGCAGTCTCTCACGACATCATGGCGGCGTACGGAAATATGTCCTCACCCACCATCGTCTTCATCATCAACCAGTTGCGCGCCGAGGCCTCGCCACGGCCGTGTGTCGCTTTGGGCTTCGGTCCTGGCTTGGCGGTTGAAACCGCGCTTTTTCTATAGAGCTGAGCCGCGAATGGTCTGAGATTTCCACTGATTGTAGTCATGAACTTTTGATCTCATTAATGTCCAATCATATGTGCTGGCGGGCTGGATAGGGGCTTTATTTAACCGTGCTGCTCCATTTCGAATAATCCCCCTGTACCGAGGTCCCTGTGCGAATACTTTCTTTATCTGAATGTAAGAGTTGGGAAGAACTGACTGCATGGAGCTCGGGCGCGGATACTGTGAAGTTGAAGTTCGCGCCTCCTCAATGCCATTACAGATTGCTGGATTTTTTGGAGAGCTTGACGGCGGTGCTGAGTAATGTGCGAGGCTTACTTTGGTTTCGAGATTGGCCGTTATACCGCGAGTATCAAATGAGAATTTTCCAAAATTTTAGGAAAGGTATGGGAAGGTCACAAGCGCTCATTAAGGGGCCGGGACACTACCTCAACGATGAAGAAGGTGCTGAATTTATTGGATTGCTCTTTTTTGCACTCATTTTTCGTTGGGACGCCACCCACTTGTCGCAGTCCGGAGCATTTCAGATTACAGCGCACCATCATGAAACGTTGACGATTGAAATACCGAAAGCTCACACTCTGTTAACGACCAATATCAATCTGCTCCTCACAAACTATAAAGTTGAAATTTTGCACGGCTCCGTCTGATGTTGATGCTGCAAAGGTAGTTGAACCGATGCCGCCCGGGCGCTGTTTCAAAGACGCAAAGAAAGTACTCTATGCTACTTCGCTTGCTTGTTCATCTGTCGCAGGCGGTTGGCCATCACGCGCATCACGTGCTGAGCGAAATACGGGGTCTCTTGAACCAGGAAGTTGAAGCGCTTTTCGTCGATCACGATCAGTTCACATTCGCCGGAGGCCGTCGCGGAGGCGCTGCGTTTTTCGTTGTCGATCAACGCCATTTCACCAAAAATAGCACCGGCCGAAAGCGTTTCGAAAGCGCGCTCGCCGGCTTTCAATACCACCTTGCCGGATTTGACGATGTACATTGCATCGCCGGGGTCTTCCTCTCGGAAAACGACGTCCCCCGACGCGAATTTTTTCGCGTCGGCATGAGCGAAAAGGTTAAGCATGTTCAGCGATTTCAACACGGATGGGCTCCACAGCTACATTTTGGACTACTTAAAACGTATCGGAACTGTAGGCCTACTGAGCCACCGAACAATGTAGAAATTGAAACTTAACCTGATGTTTACACTATCGTTACAACTATGCAGTTTACAGTACCGTCTGCTGAGGATGATAGATTTTGAATGCCGATCGGAAACAGGCGACTGGATGCAAACCAAAGTGCTACTAAACCGTATCATTTGCGTCAGTGCACAAAATGTGACCGCATTGTGCGCTTGACGCGAGGTCCACTTCCCTCATAATCAGCTCGTTCGGCGTAAAGACCGGCTTCTTGAACCATTGCCAGGCTCCTCTATAATAGTGGTATCGAGGCTTGCGATGTCCGACGAAATCTTTGCCAAGAATCTGTTGCACACGCGGCTGGTTAACGCCTCACAGATCGAAGCCGCAAAAGTCGAGCAGGCTGTGCTCGCTAAAACGGGCACTAAGTTGATCCTCGCCGAGGTGCTTCTGCGCCAGAGCGTCATCACGCCGGCCATCCGCGAGAACGTCGAAAAAATTGCACAGGCTCAAAAGGTCGGCGGCATCCAGCAGCTTGGCATCTACAAGCTGCTCAAGAAACTCGGCGAGGGCGCGATGGGCGCGGTCTTCCTGGCCGAAGATACCGTGGCGCAACGCCAAGTTGCTTTGAAAGTGCTCTCTAAAAAAAGTTCGAGCAACGACACGTTTCTCATTCGATTCAAGCGCGAAGCCAAAGCCGCCGGAGCGCTCAAGCACCCCAATATTGTTCGCGCCTACACCTCGCGTGATACCGACGTGGTCGAAGACCTCGGCCACTACTTTTACGCGATGGAATATGTGGTCGGCACGACGCTCGAAGAAGTCATCAAGAAGCAAACTTTCATGCCTTGGGACCAGTCGCTGGACGTCTGCATTCAGGTTGCGCGCGGGCTGGCCTTTGCCCACGAACGCGGCATCATCCACCGCGACATTAAGCCCGCCAATGTCTACATGTGCGAAGACGGCACCGCGAAAATCCTCGACATGGGCTTGTCCAAAGACATCAGCGCCGACGCCGCCTCGCAATCATTCAATACGCTGGAAGGTCAGGTCCTCGGCACGCCTCACTATATCTCGCCCGAACAAGCGCAGGGCCACAAGAACATTGATGGCCGCGCCGACATTTATTCATTGGGCGCATCGCTTTACCACATGCTGACGGGCAAGACGCCGTTTGAAGGCGCGACGCCCGCGAACATTATTTTTAAACACGTCACCGATGCCGTCCCCAATCCGCAAAAGATACGCAGCGAAATCCCCGATTCCATCTACCGCCTGCTCCAGAAAATGATGGCGAAAGAACCGTCCGAACGCCACGCCGACTGCGCCGCGTTGCTCTCGGAAATGGCCATGATCCGCGCCGGTTCCGCACCGCTCACGCGCAGCGAACAAGCCGCCAAAGACGCTAAGGACGCGCAGAAGCTTCAGGCTGAAGAAGACGCCCGCTTCGTTCGAAATTTTATGAAATGGGCCCGCATCGGCGGCATGGCTGTCGGCGCGATTGTTGTGCTCCTGATTCTCAACTCGGTTGTTCGCAGCATTTTCGGCCCATCGCGGCAAGTGCTGGATCGCCGCGCGGAATTGGCCGCGCTTCACGACGACAGTGACGACAGCCTCAAGCGCGGCAACGTCGAACGCGCGATGGAAAAGTACGACAAGATTCTCAAGCTTTCTGCCGAGGGAGATATGACCGACGCGGTGGTGCTGGAACTGGTCGAGCGCGCCAAAAAAGAAAAGGCGAAACTGGCCGCGCAGCAGGCCGAAGCGGAGAAGCAGAAAAAGGAAAGCCTCGAGGAAGCGCAGCGAAAAGAGGACGCGAAAAAGAAACTCGCCGCCGAACAGAAGCAGGCCGAAGAGGAAGTTCATCGCCAGGCGCTGGCGCAGTTGAAGAACGATGAGAAAAAGAAAGTGCTGGAAGCGCAGAAACTCGAAGAGCAGAAGAAAGCCGACGAGGAAGCGCTGGCGCAGCTGAAGCTTCAGGAAGAGAAGAAAAAGCAGCAGCTTGCCGCCGAAGAAGTCTTGCGCCAGAAGCAGGAAGAAGCGCGAGTGGCTGCGGAGCTCAACAAGGAGCGCATGAAAAAACTGGCGCCGCTGCGAACTGAGATCATGCCTTCAGCGGGCTCCGCGCTGGCCGAACTGGCCATCATCGAAAAAAAGTTGAGCGACGGTGCTAACTATGCCCAGTTCACCGAAGCCTTCCGCGACGGTATTTCGCGCGTACAGACCTTCCTTGATCTGCCTCAGCTCAAGACTCTGACCGAAACGTACAAGGACGACGAGTTCATCGAACTTCGCAAACTAATCCAATCCGCCGCAGATAAAGTCTTCGAGTGCCAGGCCGCGTGGCGCGAGAAAAACAACACCGGCAAGAACTTTGATCTGCAGTCCTGGCTCGGAAAAATCTACGGCGATCTTGAAAACGGCAAGGCCCTTTTCGAGAAACTCAAGAAGTCGGAGTGAGTTCCAATCCATAACAATCCGTGACTGTTCTCTTACTTAAATAAGCAAGTCACTGCGGCATATATGCCCTAAATGAAATTTATTTTTTCTGGAAATCCGGACCTTATATTGATCTTCATCAAAGCTCAACATCCTGCACATACATTCAATTGTGGAGGCCTACATGAGCGCGAGCGTGTCTGAATCAAATTCACTGACCGAAATCGAACTGAATCAAATTCTTCAACTGAACTCAGAGCTGAAAGCGCTCGCCGCGGAGATCGTGGAATCCGGCGCTGACAATCACGCCCACGTCGAAAAGCTTCATCCCATGCAGCGCGAAAGCGCGCTGAATTTGCTTCACTACCTGGCGCTTCGGCGGCGCGATATCCGTCCCTTGCAAACCCGCCTGGCACAAGTGGGACTCTCCTCCCTGGGCCGCGCCGAAGCGCACGTGCTCGCCAACGTCATCGCCGTCTGCAAAATTCTCCAATGCGCATCGGGACAGCACGCCGTGATGCCACCGATGCGTTACTTGAGTTTTGAAGAGGGAAGGGATCGCCTTCACGCCAACACCCAGCGCCTGCTCGGCGGCCATCCGGCCGATCGCTCCGTGCGCATCATGGTCACGATGCCCGGCAACGCCGCGAAAAATCCCGAGCTCATTCCGCAGATGCTTAAATCCGGCATGGATTGCATGCGTATCAACTGCGCGCATGACGACACCGACACCTGGATGAGCATGATCACAACCCTTCGCGCTGCGGAGAAAAATCTCGGCCAAAGGTGCCGCGTTCTGATGGATCTGGGCGGTCCGAAACTTCGCACCGGACCCATCGGTGGACCGCCCGTCGTGAAATCGCGTCCCCGGCGCGATGACATGGGTCGCGTCATCCGCCCCGCACGCCTGTGCCTGATTCCCGAAGGCACCACGCCGCCGCCATCAGAGTTCGATCTGGCCGTCCCGGTCGCGGCCGAATGGCTCAAACAATCCGCCGTGGGAGACATGGTCTTTTTGATCGACGCGCGCGGTGCTCGCCGCAACCTGGATATCAAGGAAATCGTGGGCGACGTGCGCATCGCCGAAAGCTCGAAGACCCTCTACCTGACATCGGCAACTATTTTTCAGTTGCGCAATCAGCGTGGCGACACCAACGGCGAACCACCAAAGTGTTCGCTCAACCGGTTGGAAGGGTTCGGGCAATCGATCCTTCTGCATAAAGGCGAAACGTTGGTACTGACTCTGGACATGGCGCCCGGGAAGCCTGCCGACAGGGATGAGAACGGAACAGTGGTGACGCCGGCCCGGATCGGTTGCAGCCTCCCGCATGTTTTTTCCGACGTCAAACCGGACGAGAGCGTCTGGCTGGACGATGGCAAAATCGGCGGCGTGATTCGCTCCGTGACGCCCGAGGAAATAACAATTGAGATCACGCAAGCGAAGCCCGAAGGGGAACGGCTGATGGCCGACAAAGGCATCAATCTGCCGGAGAGCGATCTGCGAATTCCGGCGTTGAGCGAGAAAGACCGCTGCGACCTGGAGTTTGTCGCGCAGCACGCCGACATGGTGGGATTGTCGTTCGTGAATACCGCAGCCGACGTGGAGGAACTTCGCGAGCAACTCGCCGGGCTGAACGCGGTAAACCTGGGTGTGGTTCTGAAAATTGAAACCCGCCGCGCTTTCCAGCAGCTTCCGGAATTGCTTCTCGCCGCGATGCGTTTTCCGAGCGCCGGCGTGATGATCGCGCGCGGCGACCTGGCGGTGGAATGCGGCTTCGAACGCCTCGCCGAAATTCAGGAAGAGATTCTCTGGATTTCCGAAGCAGCGCACATGCCCGTCATCTGGGCGACACAGGTCCTTGAAACGCTGGCAAAAAAAGGCATTCCCACGCGCGCGGAAATCACCGACGCGGCCATGGGCGAACGCGCGGAATGCGTGATGCTCAACAAAGGACCGCACATTCTCAGCGCAATCGGAGTGCTCGAGAACATCCTGCGTCGCATGCAGTCGCATCAGAGCAAAAAGGCCCCGATGCTGCGCCAGCTTAAATCGTGGTCCCGCCCCATTGACGGATAGCGCGCGCCGAAGGGGACCACCATTGACTTGTTTTATTTTATCCGTCAGGCGAAGTTTGACCTTGCAACAAATCTAATTCGCGGTAACGTATTGCCCCCATGTAAAGGGAAGCGCAAGGAGCGCGCCGCTTGAGAGGGAAAGCGCGCTGGGATTCTCCCGGGGAGAATCCTGTTGGAACAGGAACAATCGTACGGCCAGCCAGATAGTGCCGTGATTTCAGGGGAGTGAGAAGTAGCAGTTATGGCCATGACCATCGCTCGACGCAAAGAAGTAATCACAAGTTACCAGACGACTCCGACAGATTCTGGAAGCACGGAAGTCCAGGTGGCTTTGCTCACGGAGCGCATCGTCGGAATGACCGGCCACCTCAAGGCTCACCTGAAGGATCACCATTCTCGGCTCGGCTTGACGAAGATGGTTGCGAGACGTACCCGCCTGCTGACCTACCTGCGCGACAACGATGTCGAGCGCTATAAAACCCTCATCGAGCGCCTCGGCCTCCGGAAATAGTCCACTGGGTTGTTGGCCGTGGCAATGGAAATGCCGCGGCAAGTATATGCCTATTCGATTCAACGCGATGCCTTGACTGCCTCGTGGCCATCTGTCCACGCGGCGTTGCGTCGTGCTTGGGCCCGATTCGGGCGTTTCCACTGACAACAAAACACGGACACCTACTTTTAAAGGGACAAGCGTAGAATGGCTCACCATATTGTTGAACGCGATATAGGCGGACGCAAACTCAAGATTGAAACAGGTAAGATCGCAAAACAGGCCGCCGGCGCGGTTGTGGTCACGATGGGCGAAACGGTGGTCTTTTGCGCCGTCGCCGAACAGGCCATGCGCGAAGGCATGGACTTCTTCCCGCTGACCGTCGATTACCGTGAAAAAGGCTATGCCGCAGGAATGATTTTCGGCGGCCGCTTCCAGAAGCGCGAAGGCCGCCCTTCTGATAAAGAAACGCTGACGATGCGCATGATCGACCGCCCCGTTCGCCCGCTCTGGCCCACCGGCTACATGCGGGACGTGTTGATCCAGGCGTTCGTTCTTTCCGCCGAACCCGATGTGGATCCCGATATTCTGGCGATGATCGGCGCCTCCGCCTGTCTCTCCATTTCCAACCTGCCGTTCCAGGGCCCGCTCGGCGCCGTGCGCGTCGGCATGCTGGATGGCAAGTTTGTGCTCGGACCGTCGCACACGGATCTTGAAAAGAGCGCGCTGGAACTGGTCGTTGCAGGAACCAAGTCATCGGTTTTGATGGTTGAATCCGGTGCGAACGAAGTGTCCGAAGACGACATGGTCAATGCCATCGAATTTGGACACGGCTTCATCCGCGACATCGTGGCGATGCAGGACGAACTGGTCGCCAAGGTTCAGCCGAAGAAGGACGTTTTCGTTCCCGCCGTGGCGCATGGCATCGTCGCTCAGATCGTCAGCGAGTATCTCGACGCCGCCAAGCGCGCCGCGATGACTCCGACGAAATTCGCGCGCCGCGATGCGCTCAAGCAGCTCAAGGCGGACCTCGTTGAAAAGTATTCCAAGGAAGCGCTGGAAAAGGCCGGCAAGCCGGTTACAGAAGCGACTCCCGCTGCCTATCACGTGAAACAAGGCTTTGAAGCGTTGCAGGAAAAAGCCATTCGTACCCTGATCCGAGAAGGCGTGCGCTGCGATGGACGCAAGCGCGACGAAATCCGGCCGATCAGCGGCGAAGTGGGCCTTCTCCCGCGCGCTCACGGTTCCGCCCTGTTCACACGCGGCGAAACCCAGGCGCTGGTCGTGACCACGATGGGCACCGTCAGCGACGAACAGACCATCGAATCGCTGCGCGGCGAATACACGGACAAGTTCATGCTGCATTACAACTTCCCGAGCTTCTCGGTCGGTGAAGTAAAAATGCCGCGCGGACCAGGCCGCCGCGAAATCGGACATGGCTACCTGGCGCGCCGCGCCCTGAAGCCGATGATGCCCGACTACGCCGATTTTCCGTATACGATCCGCCTCGTTAGCGAAATCATGGAATCGAACGGTTCCAGCTCGATGGCATCCGTCTGCGGTGGAACGCTGGCGATGCTCGATGCCGGCGTGCCGATGAAAGCGCCGGTTGCTGGAATCGCGATGGGCCTGGTTGAAGAAAATGGCGAACACTGCATCGTCTCCGACATCCTGGGCGACGAAGATCATTACGGCGACATGGACTTCAAAGTGGCCGGCACCGACAAGGGCATCACGGCGCTGCAGATGGATTTGAAGAGCCAGGGCATTCCTCCCGCGGTGATGCGCAAGGCGCTCGAGCAGGCCAAGGCCGGACGCAAGCATATTCTGGCGCAGATGGCAACCGTGTTGAGCGCCGCGCGCTCGAACATCAGCGAGCACGCGCCGAAGATCATCCAGATGAAGATCGATCCGGAGAAGATAGGCAAGCTGATCGGACCTGGCGGCAAGATGATCCGCTCGCTGGAAGAAAAATACAAGGTCACCATCGAAGTGCAGGATGACGGACAGGTGGTTGTCGCCAGCCCCAAGCGCGATCAGGCCGAAGCGGCGCAGAGAGTCATCGAAGGACTGGCCGGCACGCCGCAGGTCGGGACCGTATACATGGGCGAAGTGGTGAACATCAAGGAATTCGGTGTGTTCTTCGAGATCATGCCGGGCACGGATGGCATGTGCCATGTCTCCGAACTCGATGTTGCGTACGTCAAGAATCCGCAGGAGTTCTGCAAGGTCGGCGACAAGATGGAAGTGAAGCTCATTCAGGTCGATGATCTCGGCCGCTTGAAGCTCTCCCGCAAAGCCATCCTCGCACCGGGAACCGAAACCATCACTCCTCCGGGTGAAGGCGGCGGCGGACCGCGCCGCAGCAGTGGCGGCGGTGGTGGACGCGGCGGCGATCGCGGCGGC
>Ga0163144_10006853_pt1 | contig 25060 bp, 21 predicted proteins | sample OliLak19BULKMAT1_FD_123175 | JGI IMG/M metagenome (GOLD analysis project Ga0163144, IMG submission 123175) | Freshwater microbial mat bacterial communities from Lake Vanda, McMurdo Dry Valleys, Antarctica - Oligotrophic Lake LV.19.BULKMAT1 | ecosystem: Environmental > Aquatic > Freshwater >... | reverse complement strand
GCCTCGGGCTGAATAGGGCCACAGCCGCGGCGACACATCTTCAGGCACGGCCGATTCACTCGGGCGTGCCGGGCATCACGACGACTCGCCGGGGCTGTGGCCCGGGGGGTTGTAGGGGGGGCTCGGGTCCGTCTACCAGCCCCCCCTACCTAAACTACGTCCCGGGAACCGCGCCGCCGTCGACGGAGAGGCAGTGCCCCGAGATGAAGCTGCCCTGATCGCTCGCGAGGAAGACGTACGCGGCCGCGATGTCTTCAACCTTCCCCATGCGCCCGAGCGGCGTGTGCTGGACCATGGACTCCAGGGCTTTGGGCGGCATCTGGCGCACCATTTCCGTCTCGATGAAGCCGGGGGCGATGGCGTTGACGCGGATGCCATGCTTCCCCATCTCACGCGCCCAGACCTTCGTCATGCCGATGACGCCGGCTTTGGTCGCGACGTAGTTGGTCTGGCCGAAGTTGCCGTAAAGACCGACGACGGAGGACGCCGAGATAATGACCCCCGACTTCCGCGCAATCATGTGAGGGACCACGGCCCGCGTGCAGAGGAAGACCCCGCGCAGATTGACGTCGATCACCAGGTCGAACTGCTCGTCGGACATCACCGACACCTGGCCGTCCTTCACCTTCACCATCATGCCGTCACGCAGGACGCCGGCGTTGTTGATCAGGACGTCGATCTGCCCGAAGGCCTCCATCACCTTCGCAGTGGCCGCCTGAACCAGTGCGGGGTCCGCGGTCGAAACCCGGATGAAGAGAGCGTCTGCAGCCCCGGCGGACTTCAGTTCCGCAACCATTGCCGCTTCTTCCCCTTTTACGTCCCACACCGCCACCCGGCACCCTTCGGCCGCGAATGCGAGTGCTGTGCCCTTGCCAATGCCCGCGGCCCCGCCCGTGACCACGACCGACTTGTTCTTGAGTCCAGTGTCAATCATTGTGCTCCAATTTTGACACCTCGCGGCCTCGGGGGACGGCCGAGGTCCGCGATCCTCCTGGACGGCCCACGAGTCCCTTCACTTCATGTACGGGCAACCGCGGCCGAATCCTGTGCGAAGGTCACTTGGAGGGCGAAGACGTCGGGCGCGCTCTGGTCGCCGCCAATCGCTGACGGGCCTGGTCTACTGAACGCGACCTTCACTGCCTCGCAGGTCGATTACGTTGAGGCCGAGTGGAGGAAGCCGGGTCTCGAGACCATCGGGAGCACCTGGTTCGAGGATCACGTTTGTGACCCCCCACGATAAGAGGGTTCTCGCGAACTCTTCGGGATGGTGGTCGAGAAGGTCGCCCAGTCCATTGATGTGATCGGCGAGGGCCGGTGACCTCCGGGACACGAGACCGGTGACGATCTTCCGGCGGTGCTGGGTCTGCAGGAGGACGGCGAAACCATCCAGCGTGGTGAGAGGGATATTGCAGACGTATCCGGGCACCAGCCGCTGGAGATCCAGGGGCGAAACGAAGGGCTTGGCCAGCGGTCGGGGCGACCACATCTCGATCCCGGCCGCGAGGACCAGGACCGCCACCATAGCCCTTCCCCGACGCCCGCTAGCCTCGATCGCCGACAGCGCCCGCACCGCGGGCACCGTGAGGAAGAACAGCGCGAACAGGACACACCTCACCGGGGTGCGGCCCATCGAAAACGGTGGGACCGACATCAACAGCGAATACGGCAGAGGCACGCCCGTCTCCGTGGCAAATATCTTGAGGGTGGGACCGAGGCTCAGGATCAGGAAACCGAGAGCGAAGGCCCCGCACACCCGAGTCCAAAAATCGTGGATGCGATAGAGCCCGATGAGAGCGGCGCCGGTGAGTACGAAACCAAGAAAGGCCTCGTGGCCGGCCACACCCTTCCCGATCTGAGAATGGAGCGGGGCCATGAAGGAGAGCCACGGCTGGACCGCGGGATCGGGAACCAGGAACGCCGCGAGGTTGGCTGACCAGAAGCCCGCCTGACGCACGTTCATGGGCTGCGCCCCCCCCTGGAGCCAGGCCAGCGCGAAAGGGGAAACTAAAAGTGCGGCCAGACCCAAGGCACCAGCGACTCTGAGTCCGCCCATCGCCCGAAGGCGCATCGCGAGATCAGATCGAGTCGACGCGCGCGCCAACAGGAGCGCGCCTAAGGCCAGGAACGCGACCCAGGCGAATGCCACGGCCTCACCGAAGTAGGGACCGCCGCCGAACAGGAAGGCGAGGACCAAAGCGGGCCCGAGACGAGGCCGCTCCCACAGGCTCACCAAACACCAACCAGCGAGCGGAAGGAGGGCCGCCACCGCGAGATGATTGAGGTGAGGCGCATGAAGCTGATTGAAGGGAGAGAACGCGTAGGCGATGGTAACGGCGAGTGCCGATGTCGCGCCGCCACCGATGCGGCGGAGAAAAGCGTAGATCGAGAACGCGATGGCGACGTAGCAAAGACCGATCGCTACCTTGTACGCGATCATCGGATACAGCAGATCCTCGGCGCCGCGGACGGCCTTCACCAGCATCGTGACCGGGAAGAAGGCAGGAGTCAGCACATGGGCGGCAAGAGAAGTCCCTATGGGATGGAAGACGATGTCCGAATACAGGGGCGATTGCCCGGCGGAGATCGACCGCTCCACGCTCCACATGTTCCACACGAGCTGCCCGTAGTCGGTCCCCATCACCGGTATGCCGTCGAGCGGGAAGACCTGGGTCCAGATGAAGAACAGAGACAGCGGGACGGCGAGCACCAGGGCGATGCCGATTTCGGTGCGGGAAAGATCGGACCTCACGCTTTCGCGTCGCGTTTTATCGGCTCCAGGCTGAGCGGCACGGCGCGGAGTCTGTCCGCGCGGCTCTTGGAATCATCATAAAGGCGGGTCTGGACCCTGAATGGGTCCTCACCCTTGCTGGGTCTTCGGCGACGGTAGGTTCCGTCCGCGTCCAGCACCCGCGTCTTCTGGTTGTCCTCGAACAAAGCATCCAGAATGCCGTTCAGGCGCTCCACCGCATCCTTCGAAGTGATCCGGGTCATCAGCTCGATGCGGCGGTCGAGGTTTCGGGGCATCCAGTCGGCGCTCGCGATGTAATGCTCCTGATCTCCCCCGTTCCAGAAGTGGTAGATGCGCGAGTGCTCGAGATAGCGATCCACGATCGAGACCACTTCGATGTTCTCGGACACGCCCTTGAGCCCGGGACGCAGACAGCAGATGCCGCGCACATTGAGGCGGATCTTCACGCCCGCCTTCGAGGCTTCGTACAAGGCGCGAATGATGTCCTCGTCGACCAGCGCGTTCATCTTGCCCCGGATGAGGCCCGGCTGACCTTCCTCGGCGCGACGCCGTTCCCGGTCGATCATCGAAAGGATGCGAATACGCAACGCCATCGGAGCCATGGTCAGCCGCTGCATAGCCGGAGGATCGGAGAAGCCGGTGATGGCGTTGAAGAAGGCGGACAGGTCGCGGCCAAGGACCTCATCAGACGAGAGCAGACCGATATCGGTGTAGATCTTCGACGTCTTCTCGTTGTAGTTGCCGGTCGAAAGATGCACATAGCGCCGGATCCCCTGGGGCTCGCGTCGCACCACCAGAGTCGCCTTGGCGTGGGTCTTGAGACCGCGAATCCCATAGATGACGTGAGCCCCGGCGTCTTCCAGCCGGCGCGCCCAGCGGATGTTGGAGGCCTCGTCGAAACGCGCGGTCAGCTCAACCACCACCGTGACCTGCTTGCCGGCCTCGGCGGCGGCGACCAGAGCCTTCACCACCTCGGAGTCCGCGGCCGGCCGGTAGAGCGTCTGCTTGATCGCGAGTACTTGCGGATCGGCCGCCGCCTGCTTCACAAACTCGATGACGGTATCGAAGGATTCGTAGGGATGATGGAGAAGGATGTCGCGTCCCGACAAAACCGCCATGAGATCCGCGGATTCCGTGGGCAGCAGAGTCGATTGAGCGCGCTGCCTCGGATCACGAGAGGCATCGAGAGCGGGTAGACCCAGGATCTGAAAGAAGAGCCGGAGATCCAAGGGGCCGGTGATTCGGTAGATCAGCGGCTCCGCTCCCGGGAACCTCGACACCAGTTGCGAAAGAAGAGGCTCCGAAACCCGGGCATCGATGTCGAGGCGGACCACCTGGGAACGACGCCGGCCCCGAACCTCATCCTCGACTTGAGAGAGAAAACTGTCGCCGCCCCCTTCGTCGTCGATATCGAGCTCGGCGTCCCGAAGGACGCGGAACGCCGCCACATCGCGTACGGCCTGCCCCGGGAAGAGGGTGCCGAGTTGCGACAGAACGACGGTCTCCAGCCGGACGTACGTGGAGTCCGCCCCGGGAACACGCACGAGCCGCGGTAAGGCGGCGGGTACCGGCACCACACCGAGTCGCGGCCCGCTCTCCGGCTTCCCGGGGTCGGGGCCGGAATCGGTTTCGGGGTCGAACAGCACCGCGAGATTGATGGACAGGGACGGCAACATCGGGAAAGGTCGGGAGGCGTCGATGCCCAAGGGAGTGAGAACGGGAAGGACCTCGTCCTTGAAGAAGCGCACGACGCCCGCGCGTAACGGGGTTTCGAGTTCATTGAAGTCGAGGATGCGCAGACCAATTCCCTCGAGCCCGGGGCGGATGTCGCGCTCCGAGATCTCGTGCAGCCTCCGCAGTTGCAAGGCCGCCGTCTCCTTGACTACAGCGAGCTGTTGCAAGGGAGAAAGGCCCGCGGAGTCGGGTGCGGTGTCCCCTTCAGCGATGGCGTTTTTCAAGGACGCGACCCGGACCATGAAGAACTCGTCGAGGTTGTTGGTCACGATGGCCACGAACTTGGCACGTTCGGCGAGCGGTGTGGCCGTGTCTTCCACTTCTTCGAGCACCCGCGAATTGAAGGACAGCCAGGACAGTTCCCGATTGAAGAAAATCTCTGGATCCTGGGCCCTGCGGCGGGACTTGGGCTTGGGCGACATCAGGATTCCCCCCGGGACACTTCACGGAAGATCACACGCCGGCCAAACGCATCCTGAAAGAAGTCGCTGCGCGCGAGCAGGGCCAGGCGCTCCATGGTCAGGTCGCCCACACCCTCCACCTCGAAGGCGATCACCCCGTCTTCGGGTCGCACTCTCACGCTCCTCACCTTCTGCTGATGGTCGGCGTCCAGTGCATTGGCAAGGCGCAGAATGGCCCCGAGCTTGTTGACCACGATCTTCGCCTCGCGATCCAGAGACATGTAGGGAATATGCGAACGCTGGGGCAGGCCCCGCCGGTGATAGCGGGCGATGTTCGACACCACGAGGAGATCGTCCCGCGACATTCCGAAGATCTCCGAAACCGAGATGAGGTACTGCGAGTGCTTGTGATGAGCGCGCAGGTTTACGAACAGGCCGATATCGTGAAGGAGGGCCGCCACCTCCAGCAGGAGGCGGTCGCGCGCGTCGAGGCCGTGTTCGGACTTCAGCTCGTCGAAGAGACGAAGGGCCAGACTGGCGATGTGGCGCGCATGTTTGGCGTCGTAGTTGTACTTCTCTCCCACCGCGTGGGCGCTCGCCATCACCTGGCGTGAAAAGACCTCGATACCCAGACCCGCCTCCGACCGCGAGAGGTCGAAAATCAGGCCATGTCGGAGGGTCGCGTTTGAAACCGTGATGATCGCGGCACTCGTGGCCCGCACCAGCTCCGAATAGACCAGCAACGCCGGAGCCAGGGTTTCGGCCTCCGCCTGGGAGACGCCGTGGGTGGTCAGGATGGTGTCGACGTCGAGGGCCGCGATATCTTCACAGGTCTTGAGGAAAGACTCACGCGGAATCGAGGTCGGCGTAGTCACCTCGGAACCGGAAATGACCCGGCCGACGAGGCGGGCATCGGCGCCCAGGGCGATGAACTGGGTGACATCCTTGAGCGGCAGTTCGCGACGAATGTCATCGACGACGTTCTTGATGTGGCGAAGAATCAGCTTCCGGAAGTGACTGGGCGTGCCCTGAAACGCCGCGAAACTCTGGCGCAGGCGGATGGAGCCGATGGCGTAGGTCCCGGAATGCGCGGGCTCCCCGGCGTGCAGTGTCGACAGGTCGGCGCTGCCTCCACCGACCTCGGCCACGAGGCAGGTTTCCGTCGACATCTGGGGTAGCGACTTCAGCGATTCTCGAACCGCAAGGTAGGTGAGCCGGTTCTCCTCGGAGCCGTCGATCACCTCGACATCAATGCCGGTCCGCACTCGGATGCGATCAAGAACGGTGTCTCGATTGGTGGCCTCGCGCAGAGCTGAAGTCGCCACCGCCCGGTAACGGACCACACCGAACGTGTCCATGATCGATCGAAAGCCCTCAAGGGCGTGGAGGACGGCCTCGACCGTCGGCTGTCCGACGCGCCCCGCGGTGAAGGTGTCCTTGCCGATAAGCACGCCGCGAGAGGCCTCCTCGACGACCCGCATGTTCTCTCCCAGGCCCTCGGCGATGACCAGACGGACGGCCGACGCGCCAAGGTCGAGAGCGGCAAAGGGCTTGGGCGGCTCCAGAGGTGCGGTCTGGACGCCATCCTTGGGTTTGCGGGTCAGGGTTCGCTTGCGCGGGGCGGCCATTCTGGCATGATTCTAGCCGTGGAGAGCCGGGGCAGCCTCCTTCAGGAGGACGAACGGCGAATAAGGCGAATGCCTCACGTCCGTCGAAGGCTCGGGTGGGAGATACTGAGGTCAAATGACCGCGCGGATTGCCCCCCTCGACGAACCTCTCGGCCGTTTTCTGGCCCTTTACGACAAGGCAAAGAAAGAGGAAGCGACCGACGCGACGGTGGCGGCCCTCGCCACCGCCACCATGCACGGCCGGCCTTCGCTGCGCATGGTCCTGCTCAAGAACGTCGATCTCCGCGGCTTCGTTTTCTACACGAACTACCAGAGCCGGAAAGCCATCGAGATGGAGGCCAACTCTCAGGCCGCCATGACGCTTTACTGGCCAGGCCTCTACGTTCAGGTTCGCGTGGAGGGCACGCTCGACCGGGTCAGCGCTCAGGAGTCAGACGCTTATTTCGAGTCCCGACCCTATGGCCATCGCCTGGGGGCCTGGTCATCCGAGCAGTCTCGCGAAGTCGAGTCGGTAGCCGAACTGGCCCGCCGGTTCGAGGAGGTCGAGGAGCGTTTCAAGGACCGCGAAGTCCCTCGCCCCGCCCACTGGGGCGGCTACCGGATCACACCGGAATCCATCGAATTCTGGTCGGGCAGGGAAAACCGGATGCACGAACGCGAGCTGTACACCAGGGCCGGCAACGGTTGGTCGGTGAAACTCCTCCAACCCTAAACGTCATGGCGAGGCGGCCTTCCTCCGTCCGGCGGGTGCGGGGTCCGTGCGTGCGGTGCGGGGTTTCCGTGCGCGCGGGTGCGGACGGACATCCGCGCACGCGAGGTTGCTTCGGGCGAATTCGTTTGATGCGCCCTCGCAATGACGTAGGCAACAATTGGCTTGGCGAGTGGCTGCGGTCTCGGCGCAACCAAGGCACTTGGGCCTCTCGTCATTGCGAGGCGGACCACCGTAGCGCGGACCGCCGAAGCAACCCCGGCCCCCAACGACCCGTCGCGTTCAGCGATTCCGGCCCTGCAACTTCGCCAGGAGCCTCAGGATTTCGAGGTAGAGCCACACGAGGGTGACCATGAGCCCGAAGGCGCCGTACCACTCCATGTACCGCGGCGCCCCCTTCTCGACGCCCGTCTCGATGAAGTCGAAATCCATCACGAGATTGAGACTCGCGATCACGACCACGAACAGGCTGAAGCCGATGCCGACCAGGCCGCTCTCGTGGATCAGCGGAATGCTCTTGCCGAAAAAGCCCAGACCGATGGAGACGAGATAGACAAGACCAATCCCGCCCGTGGCGGCGGCGATTCCGAGTTTCATGTTCTCGGTCGCCTTGATGGCGCCCGAACTGTAGGCGAGCAGCAGGGCCGCGAGAACACCGAAAGTGAGCGCGACCGCGTTGATAACGATGCCCGGGTACTGGAGTTCGAAGAAGGAGGACAGGGTCCCGAGAAGCAGACCCTCCACCGCCGCGTAGATGGGGGTGGTCACCGGCGCCCAGGTTTTCTTGAAGACGGTCACCAGCGCGATGACGAACCCGCTGATCATTGAGCCGTAGAGAATCGGGAGGATCATCGCCTCGCCGAAAACCTGATTCCAGGACAGGGACGCGGTCCCCATCAGGATAAGGATGGAAATCCCCGTCTTGTTAACCGTGCCCGAGAGGGTCATCGCCTCTTCGCCAAGCACACGCGCCCCGGAAAAACTGTCGGCCTTGAGTGCCGGATTCCCGCTTCGAAGTGTCATCGTCGCCCCCTTTGATTTCGTGCGCGCGATGGTATTCGAATTCGAGCCGGATGGGTGATTGCGCATGGGTAGCCCTTACGGTGCCCTGAGCCTGCCGAGGGGCGGCTACCCTTCGCGGCCACCGTTTCGGAACCGGGCCGTCGAGCGGCTGCTAACGACTAAACGTCCGCCCGGCCGTTCAGGGTTGCGGCTCCATGGCCCACGGGACCCCTCATGGCAACAAAGCTTGTGATACGGTCGTGAGATGCAGCAGAACATCTGTCGCATGATGCGCATCGCGGCGGTGGCGAGTTGGCTCGCGTCGCTTGCTGCGGCGCAGGAGGTCTTTCCTGCGCGGACCCAGGAAGTTCGAGTGTTCGTTCGTGCGGAAAGGAACGGCGTTCTGATGTCGGGCCTGACGGCATCGGACTTCGAGGTCAGGGAAGACGGAAAGCGAGTCGGGCCGATCCGCCTTCTGCCTCTAAGTCCAGCGGCAGGAGGTTCCGAACCGACCGGCGCTGGCTCGTCCGACGCGGAGGCCACCGATCTTGAGTCCGGGTTTGCCATAGTCGCCGACGAGATCCTTAAAGAGCTCCACCGAGCCAATGCGCGCCTCTTCTCGCTGGAGTACAACCCGCAAAAGGCCCGGGCGCCCGGGACACCCATGGTCCGGCAGGAGGCCCCTTCCCTCTCTCCGCTGAGAGGCCGCCTCGCAACCAACCCTCTACGCAGTTCTTTCTTCACCGATCAAAGCGCTGCAGACCTGATGCATATGCTCGCGGTAGACCGGCGGGTTCTCCACACGTGGGACCCTACCGACCAGCCTGCAACTCGTCGCCCGCACTGCGGAGAACAACTACCTGCTCTCCTATGAGCGTTCGGCCGCACCAGATGGACGCCTGCACAAAATCGGCGTAAAGGTGCGGAAGGAAGGCGTCACGCTCGCCCATCGTCGGGGGTACTTCGCGCGATAGTTCTCCCCCGTTAACGCGGAGCTTCGCGGTCCCAATCCGCGAAAGGATTGAATCCGGCGGAACCGCACGGACAGTTCGCGCTAGACGGCGGCCGGAAAGGCCGTCTTCGCTACGCCGAGCGGGCGGATTCGGGCTGGGGCTCGTCGCGCCTCACGAGACGCCGGAGCGCCACCGTCCAGTCGTCGAAGAGCGCATACAGGACGGGAATCGCGAGCAGGGTCAGCAGGAGCGCGAAGGTCTGGCCGCCAATGATCACCACCGCGATCGACCGGTTGGTCGCGGAACCGGCGCCGCTCGAGATGGCGAGAGGCAACATGCCGGCCACGAAGGCGAGGGTCGTCATCAGGATGGGTCGCAGACGATCTCGATTTGCCTGGAGAATCGCGGTCGCGCGATCCAGGCCGTGGGCGCGCAGATTATTGGTGTGGTCGATCTGGAGAATGCCGTTCTTCTTCACCACGCCGAAGAGCACCATGATGCCGAGGGCCGAGTAGATGTTGATCGACTGATTGAAGACCACGATCGCGAGGAGGGCGAACGGCACCGTCATCGGCAAAGCCATCAGGATGGTGATCGGATGCAGCCAGCTCTCGAACTGCGCGGCGAGGACCAGATACATGAAGACACCCGAGGAAATGAACGCCAGGGCGAAGGCTCCGGCGGCCCGACCCTGCTCCTTCGACCTTCCGGTGAGGCCATAGGCGTACCCCGTCGGCATCTTGAGGCTCGCCGCGGCGTCGTTGAGCGACTGAATGACCGCCTGCTCGGAGAAGCCCGGGCTCACGTTGCAGGTGATGAGAACCTGCCGCGTGCGCCCGATTCGGTTGACCACCGCCGGCCCCTTGGATTCGTCGAATCGCACGATGTCGCCTAGACGGACCGAACCGAGCCGCGATGAGGGCACGCGGGTTTCGGCGATCGCCGCCGACGACGCTCGGTCCAGGCCCTCGGCGCGGATCCACACGTCATACCGCTCGCCGCCTTCGAAGTAGTCGGTGACTTTCACCCCGCCGACCATCGCGTTCAGGGTCGAGGCGATATCGATCACCCGCACCCCAAGATCCGCAGCCTTCTCGCGGTCGATCACGACCCCGAGTTCGGGCTTGCCGGTAACGAGGTCGGTGTCCGCGTCGACGACCCCCGGCACCTTCTTCATCTCGGTCAGCAGCAGGGTCGAATACTCCTCGAGCTTCGCAAGGTCCGGGCCGCCCACCCAGAACTGAATGGTGGCGTTGCTGCCCGACCCGATGACGTTGACCATGCTGACCTGGGTCCGGATCTTCAGCTCGGCGTACTGCGGCAGGATCTCGGCGCGCACCTGGTTCTGAACGGTGAAGACCGAAGTGGTGCGCGCTTCCAGCGGCTTCATCTTGACGTAAATGCTGCCGTAGTTCTGAGTGCGCAACGGATCGGCGCCGAGAGTGGTGAGGGTGGCTTCGACGCCGTCGAGTGCGCGGACCTGTTTACCAATCGACTCGATCAGCGATTTCGACGACTCCAGCGACCAGCCTTCGGGTGCGCGCACCAAAACCTCGAACTGCCCTTCGTCGTCGGTGGGCAGGAAGTTCTTGTTCGCAAGGACGAAGAGCGGGCCGGTTGCGAGTACCGTAACCGCGATGATCGCGATCATCGCAAAGCGATGCCCCATCGCCCAGCGGAGCATGCTCATGTAGGCCCATTCGATCCGCCCGTAGAAACCGGGAGCATGCTCGTTGAGGCCGTGCACGGGCACCACCACATCGTCGCCCTTGGGGACTCTCAGCCAGCGGGCGCACAACATCGGAGTGATCGTGAAGGCGACGATCAGGGAGATGAAGATCGCGAAGCTCATGGTGATGCCGAAGCTGCCCATGAAGCGGCCCACGATGCCGCCCATGAAGCCGATGGGCAGGAAAACCGCGATCAGCGACAGGGTGGTGGCCAGGACCGCAAGGCCGATTTCGCGCGTGCCCTGAATGGCCGCCTCCCGCGGAGGCAAGCGCTTGTCCTCGAGCAGCCGGAAGATGTTTTCGATCACGATCACCGCGTCGTCGATGACGATACCGACGACCAGGGTCAACGCCAGCAGCGTGATGGTGTTGAGCGTGTAGCCCATGTACTGAATAGCCGCGAAGGAGCTGATGATCGAGGCGGGTATCGAGAGGGCGGCGATGAGGGTGGGACGCGACCGCTTCAGGAACATCCAGACCACGCAGGCGGCGAGAATCGACCCGAGGATCAGATGCTCCATGACCGTGGCGATCGCGGTGATGACGAACTCGGCCTGGTCCCGCGCGTAGTCGATCTTCCATCCCTTAGGCAGACGGTCGCGGAGTGATTCGACACGTTCTTTGACCGCGGCCACGGTCTTCACGGTATTGGCCCCGGACTGCTTCCGAATCAGCAGGGTGACCGCGGGTTCGCCGTTCCACAACGCGGTGGACTCGGGGTCTTCCTCCCCATCCTCGATCCGCGCCACGTCCTTGAGACGGATGGCCACGCCGTTCTTCGAGGCCACCACGATCTCGCCAAACTGGTCGAGGGAGGTGACCCGGCCGTACGTGCGCAGTGACAGGTCGCGGGCGCCCTGCTCGACCTTGCCGCCGGGAAGCTGGAGGTTCTGGGCCTGGATCGCCTGAACCACTTGCGCCGCGGGCAGGCCGAGGCTCGCAAGAGCCCCCGCGTTCGCCACCACTCGAACCTGACGAGCGCGACCGCCGATGATGGTGGCCTGGCCCACGCCCGCGGCAGTTCCGAGATTCCGCTTCAGAACCTTGTCCGCGAACTCGGTCAACTCGCGCAGGCTGGCCTCGCCGGACAGGATGACCGCGATGACCGGGGTCGCGTCCGCCGCGATCTTCTCGACCACCGGAGGATCGATGCCGCGTGGCAACGTGAAGGTAGCGCCGTCGACCCGCTCGCGCACTTCCTGGCCGCCGACGTTTCCGTCCTTCTCCAGGTTGAAGCCCACGGTGACCACGGAAAAGCCATCGGAGGAGAACGAGCGGAGTTCGTCGACCCCGGAAATCGAGCTGACCGCCTCCTCGATCTTCTCGCTGACGTCCGTCTCCATCTCCTGTGGAGCCGCGCCGGGCATCCGGGTGGTGATGGTGACGAATGGAAAGTCCACGTTGGGGAAACGATCGACACCGAGCGTCGTGTAACCGAAGGCTCCGACAACCACCAGGGTGAGGATGAGAACGGTCGCGAAGACCGGTCGGTCGATACAGATTTCAGCGAGTTTTTGCATGGCCCCTTTACTTCCCGGTCAGGACGCGCACGCGCGCGAAAAGCCCAGGCCGCAGCCGCAGGTCGCGGTTCTCGAAACGGGCTTCGGCAAGGAACGTGCGGGTCGAAGGATCAATCGCCCCACCCGAAACCGAGATCACCCCGCGGAATTTTTGCCCCGGATAGGCGTCCACTTCGGCCTCGACTCCCTGGCCCTTACGAACCAGAGTGAGATCACCCTCCCGCACGCGGAAGCGGAGCTTCAAGGGAGCGAGTTGCACAATCACGAAGGCCGGGGTCGCTTCGGCCAGGCGCTCGCCGACGTTCGCGCGGCGTTGCTCGATCACTCCCTGGAAGGGTGCCGTGAGGGCCGCGTCCTTGCGCCTGGTTTCGGCCAGACTGAGCCTTGCCTGTGCGGCGTCTGTTCCGGCCTTCGCCTGCTCGAAGACACTCGCCGTCCGCTGGCTCGCCGCCTCGGAGACGGATCCTTTCGCCACCAGTTCGGCCTTCCGTTTCGCATCGCGCTCGGCCTCGTTTAGTGCGGCCTGGGCGCGGGCCACCTCGGCGGTCGCCTGCTTGACATCAAGGTCGAGATACTCGGTCTCAAGCTCCAGCAGGACGGCGCCGCGCGCCACCACGGCACCCTCATCCACCAGGACGCTCTTGACCCGCCCACCAATGCGCGAAGTCAGCTCCGATCGCTGCGACGAGACGAACTCACCGCTGTAGCGCGCCGAGAGCGCCGCGGAATCCTGACCGGCCTTCTCTACCGCCGCCGCGAGTTCACGCACATCGCCGGGCATCGCTTTCGCGGGCGCCTTGGTGGGTGCCTGGGTCTGGGCGTGGACGAGGGAGGACCAGAGGAGCACTCCGGCATAGATCATCTTTTTCATTTGAAGTTCTCCAGTGCGGCGTCTGCGAGGGTGCCGGCGGCGAGCCAGGCCGAAGCCTCGGCGGAAAGCACCGCGAATCGGCCCTGAATGAGGGCGCGGCGTGCTTCGGAGAGTCCGGTTTCGGCGGCCTCGAGATCAAGGGCAGTGGCCTCGCGCTGCTCGTAAAGGTCGCGGGCCTGCGCGTATTCGGCTTCGGCCGCTTTCACCTGATCCTCGGCCAGGCTCTTGGCGCGCCGCGCGGCCTCGATCAGAGCCAGGGCCTGACGCACATCCTCGGTCGCCTGACGCCGGGTCTCGGCGAGGGTGACCTCGGCCTGATGACGACGCGCGGTGGCGATGCGGATGCGCGCGCCGATCTCGCCGCCCTGAAACACCGGCACGGTGACTCGAAGGGCGGCATAGCCGTAGCTGTCGGAGGGGAAAGACGACTTCTGGCGGATGTACCCCAGGTCGGCGGTGACGACGGGCAGATGCGCGCCTTTCTGCTTCAATATCTCGAGGTCGGCGATGCGCAGGTTCGTCTCCGCCTGCTTGATCTCGGCGCGGTTAAACGCCGCCGCTTCCAGGCTCTCCTGGCCGCGCACGGGCAGATTCAGATCGGTGCTGGTGTCGAGCGTACCAAGTTCCGGGTCTCCCCCGTCGATGGCGAGGGCCATACGCAGTCTCGACCGCGCCTGGATCGCCTCGGCCTCGGCGCTGGCCACGCGGCGCAGGGCCGCCTTGTGCGCGGTTTCCGCGCGGAGCACGTCGACCCGCGTCACCTCCCCGGCGTCGAACAAGGAGCGGGCCTGGGCGATACGCTTCTCGGCCAGAGCCGCGGCCTGACCCTCGACATCCATCAACGCCTGGGCCTGCACGGCCGTCGCATAGTCTGCGATCACGCGCAGAGCGATCTGATCGCGGGTCGCGCGTTTCCCGTCTCGGGCCAGGGTGATGCCTTCCTTCGACTGGTAGTAGAGCCGGAACTCGCGACGCCCCGCGTAGATCGGCTGCTGAAGGGTCAGCCGAACGTTCCAGTCGGTGCCGGGAAGGATCGTGCGCGAATCCTCGGTCGAACCGAACGTGACCTCTTCGGAGTTGCGAATGAGGCTGCCCGTGATGTTGATCCGCGGCAGGACCAGAGACTTGGTCGCGACCCGCTGGGCCTCGGCGGCCTCGATTTCGTCGGCGGCGCGAAGGGCCGAGGGTGAAAACTCGAAGGCGCGTTCGAGCGCGGCACGAAGGGTCAACCGTGGAGGTGCCGGTGCCGAGGCCGCCACTTGGGCCTGGGCCTGGGCTAGAGCCGCGGCCAGAATCAGATGGATCATCACTTCTTTCTTCTTCCTGAGAGTCCGTTCAGCAGAAGGTCTGACAGGAACTCCGCATCGTCCTCGAGTCTGGGACCGGTGGTTTCCGGAATCCGGCGGAACAGTGTGGCGGCCACGGTTTCCGAAAAGAACAAGGCGAGACGCGGGGCCAGGGCCTTGTTCTCGACGTGCCCTTCAAAATAGCGGGTCAGCCGGTCAATGAATATCTGCTTCTCGGGGGGCGGGGCCTTCACGCGCGCGTCACACAGGGCGGCATCGCGCCCGGCCGGAAACTTCAGTTCGAAGTGAACGCGATAAAGATCGCGGCGCTCATCGAAGAAACGGAGTTGGGCAAGGACAAGTTCGCGCACCGTTTGGTCGAAGGGCTGCTCTTTGCCGAGAACATCCTCGACCTTGGCCAGCAATTCGCCGAGTCCCCGCTCGCTCACGTGGTGGAGGAGTTCGTCGCGGTCTTTGAAGTACAGGTAGAGCGTGCCCTTCGAAATCCCCGATTCGTCCGCGATGTCCTGCATCGTAACCGAGGCGCCCTTCCTGGCGATGGCCCGCAGCGCGCCTTCGGTGATGGACTCGACGCGGAATCGCTCGAGAACGGCTTCTCTGGTGGTTGACGGAGGGGTCACTTCGATTACTCGCTGGTCAGTCTACTGACTAGAGAGTCAGTCGCACAAGCGTTTTGGACGAACTATTTCGCCGCGATCGGCCCCACGCGTGCCTGATACTCGGCGGCCACCCGCCAGGCCGCAAAGGAGAACCCTCCCTGAATCGCGGTGTGAACCACTACCTCAAGTATTTGAATCCAAATGTTTTGATCGGTCAGCCTAAGTGCTGCAACCGCGGTGGTTCCGATCGCGTTCATCGCGAACAGTCCGGCCGCCATGTGAAGCTGTCGCCTCCAGCTCAGAATTGCGGAGGAGAAGCAGAGGCCGCCCACGCCCACCAGAGCCAGTCCTTCGAGCACGAGGCTTCCTCCCTCGCCCGGGAACCGCAAATTCAGAAAAAAAGCTGCGGCAAGAAACAGCCAGGTGACGGCCATCGGAGCGATCCAGGGGTCGCCGGCGTTGGGATTGCCACGGGCGGCTGCGCGGGACCGGTGGAGAGCGGTCGCCATCAAGGCAAAACCCGGGCCGCCGAAAACATGAAGCGTGGCGGCCAGCATGGGAAGCGCTTCCCCGGTGACCCCGAAAACGAGGTTCGAAACCGCGCGACCGAACCCGCCGAGGACAATGAGTACGAGGCCAGCGAGGGCTACGCGCCGGCTACGGGGCTCAAGCCGATCGACGAGCTGAGCGAGAAAAAAGAGCCCGAGGGCGAGGAAGAAGACCGGCGCGAAGTCCAGAACTGCGAGACCGATGACGAGAGCTTTCAACCCGCAGATTTTACGCTCGGTGAAGAGCCTCGGTACTTCTTGGCCGGTCGCTCCGCTTGGCGATATCACGGTCTTTCCAAACACCCGACGGTCGGCGGGGCTCTCAGCGGTCGGGGGCCACCGGGCAGTCGAAATCGCTCAGGATGTCCTCCACCCTATCGCTGATCTCGCGGCCCTGGACCGGCGTCCCCCGCGCGCACATCGCCGCAGGCAGCAAGGCCCTTACCCGCCAGCCACCCGGGCCAAGGGTGAGCCGAACCACTCCCCCACGGGCGATGCGATCTATCTCGGCTTCGATCTCCGCGGCGTTTGATGGTTTCTTGTCGATGGGCTGCCACTCGATATCGGGCATCAGTTGTTCTGCCCTTCAGACCTTGCCCACGTGGAGCCACGCGATACCGAAGGTGAGCGGCTTCGAGACAACATCACGAAGCCCGGCCGCCCGCATGAGATGGCTGAACCCCTCGGGTGACTCAAAGTTCGCTACCGACTTCGGCAGGTACGAGTACGCCTGACGGCTGCTCACCAGTGCTCCGATCTGCGGGAGGATGTGGTTGAAGTAGAAGCGAAAGACCGTGCCGATCAGTCCCGTGGTCTCGTGGAACTCGAGCACCACCACCCGTCCGCCCGACTTGACCACGCGTCGCATCTCGCGAACGCCCTGGGCAAGGTCCAGGACATTGCGGATGCCGAAGGCGATCGAGGCACCGTCAAAGCAGCCATCCGCGAAAGGCAGCCGCTCGGCATCGCCCTGACAAACCCTGGAGTCCGTAGCACCGCGACTCGCGAGCTTCGGCCGCACCCGGCGCAGCATGCCGAAAGAGAGATCGGCGCCGACACTACGGATAGCCCCCGCCGCCAATTCCTCGAGAAGCAGGTCCCCGGTGCCGGTGGCGAGGTCAAGAATCCGGTCCCCCGGCGTGACCCCCAACGCGCGCACCGCCTTCCTTCTCCACGCGACATCGACCCGCGCCGAGAGCACGCGGTTGAGAACGTCGTAGCGCGGCGCGATGGCGTCGAACATCGCCCGCACGTTCTCCTTCTCGGGCCGGCCGGGTGTAGGTGCGACGCTCGTCATCGAAAGAGTCCCGCGAGGACGACCGTGATCAGGTACAAAACCCCGATCCAGCCATTGACCGTGAAGAACGCCGCATTGATCTTCGACAGATCATCGGCGCTGACCAGAGAATGCTCGTAGACGAAGAGTGCCGCGATCACCACGAGGCCGGCCCCATACAAAAAGAGGTGTAGGGGCTCCACCAGAGCGACCGCACCAAGAAGGAGGATCGCGAGGACATGGGCGGCGCGGGCCAGCATCAGCGCGCGCGGGACACCTAACCGCGCGGGAATCGAGTGAAGGGCGTGCCCACGGTCGAAGTCGACATCCTGACAGGAGTAGAGGATGTCGAAGCCGCCCACCCAGAAGAGAACGGCAAGGCCCAGGGGGATGGGGGTGATTTCGAATTGCCCGCGAACCGCGAGCCACGCCCCCACGGGTGCGATGGCGAGAGACAAGCCCAGAACCGCGTGCGACAACATTGTGAAACGTTTGGTAAACGAGTAGCCGAAGACGATCGCGAGGGCCACCGGGGACAACGCCAAGCACAAGGGATTCAACTGCCAGGCCGCGCCGATCAACGAAGCACTCGACATGATCACGAAGGCCAGAACCTCGGTTCGCAACAAGGCACCCGCCGGAATCTCACGACCCGCGGTGCGTGGATTCTTCCCATCGATCTCGGCGTCGATCCATCGATTGAAACCCATGGCCGCGCTGCGCGCTCCCACCATGGCCACAATCACCCAGAAGAGCTTCGGCGCCTCGAAACCCTGCCGAAGGGTGGCGAGGAAGAACGCGGCGAGAGCAAAGGGGAGGGCGAAGATCGAATGCGAAAACTTGATCATCCTCCCGTAGGTCAGAACCTGCGCGGCGATCGGGGCGGTCATGCAACACCCCGCGGCGGCGCCGCTTCATTCAGAACGTACGCAACCGCATCCGCAGGAGGGGCGCCTTGAAACGGCACGGCGGCGAACTTCGCCATGGCCCCGATTCGGATCTCGCCCAGTCCTTCGAAGCCCAGAGCCAGGGCGCCGCCCCGGGTGAGCGCATGAAGAAGGGCCGCCGCCGGCACGCGGGGGAACTTCCGGGCGAGGAAGCGCGCGTCCTCAAGGACATCCAGCGAGGCGCAACTCGCGAGCGAGTCGGTGCCGAATGCGATAGCCACGCGGTTGCCAAGGAGCATGGCAAGAGGCGGCACGCCGTTGCCGAGATACTCATTGCTCCGCGGGCAGAGCACCGCGACCGCACCGCGGGCGGCCAGGATCTTCGCGTCGTCTTCATCCACGCGGACGCAGTGCACGGCCAGGGTTCGGGGGCGCAGAACGCCCAGAGAGTCGAGATAGCGAACCGGTGTGGTCCGCGGCGGGTCGAATGGGATGGGACCGACTCGACGATCGAGGAACTCACGCCAGACGCCACCGCCGTGGCGAAGGAAGTCGTCTTCGGCTCTGGATTCGGCGACATGAATGGAGCGAATCCCCGAATCGCTCATCAGAAGCGCGAACAGTTGGGGCGACAGGGAATGCGGGGCGTGCGCGGCGGTCTCAATGCGGACCCTGGCCGCGACCGGCGGCGTGGACGAGGCCTCGTCGACCGCGGGCCGCAGCCGAGCGGCCGCGGCGGCGCGGGCGGCTTTGGTCTGTTCGAAAATCAAGCTCGCCTTTGAGGGATCGAACCCGAGGATCTCGTGCAGCACGAGGGCGTGGAGGCCGGATTCCGCAAGCGGGCCCACTGCGGCGAGCGAGTTGGAGACATCGGCCACGGCGGCCGTGCCCTGGGCCTGAATGGTCGCAATCGCCCCACGAACCGCTGTCGGAACATCGTCTGGACCTCGTTCGGCGCGCACCCGCATCTGATCCTCGATCCAGGTAACGAAACCTCGATCGGCAGGCACCGCTCCCGCGAGATTCGACAACTCAAGGTGGGTGTGGGCGTTCACGAAGCCCGGCAAGAGCAGAGTGGATCCGAGGTCGATCTCGATTTCCCCGCCGCCCCTCGGTCGTTCGCTCGACCGCCCCACGCCCGTGACCACGCCATCCCGCACCGAGACGAAGGCGTCGCGGATGGGAGGTGAGGTCACGGGCAGGACAAAGCCCGCGCGATACAGGGTTTCTCGTGTCATCGGTGGGCGTCGCCGCCTCGCGTGATCCGCCTAGGCGGGCAACACTGCGATGCAGTCGATCTCGACGCGGAGCTTTTCTCCGGGAAGGCCGGTGACCTGAACCGTGGTGCGCGCGGGCTTGTGTCCGGCGAACATCCGCTCGTAGACCGCGTTCATCTTCGGGAACTCGGTCATGTCCATCAGAAATACGCCACAGCGCAGGACGTGCTGCAGATCCGTCCCCGCGGCCTTCAGAATCGTCTCGAGGTTGCGCAGAGTCTGCTCGGTCTGGGCCTCGACGCCCTCGGCGGTGAGACCCGTCACCGGGTCGCGGCCGGACTGTCCCGAAACGAAGACCAGACGATCGAACGCGGTGCCGGGCGAATAGGGACCCACGGGCTTCGGAAGATTGTCGGCCTGGATCTTGCGAATGGGAGAGTTGGACAAGGCGATTGGCTCCTGAATGAAGGGACTCATCTTAGTTCGAACCGAAGCACCGATCCCTGATCGAGGAGCCCTTCCTGCTTCTCTCAGGAACTCGAAACGGGGCAGTGTGCTGGCCTGGCTGTCGATCATGGTGCGCTCGCGTTCGCTCGACCGCTGGCGGCGAAAGACGACCCGCCGGGAAGACTCGGTGACGGCCGCCGCCGAGCTCGTGGCGTCAGGCAACCGCGAAGGCGACCCTGCGGCGTGGGCTACGCGAACCGCCCTCTCCGACCTCCCCGCCGAGCAACGCGAGCCTCTGGAGCTTGCCTACTGGGAGGGTCTCTCGCCAACCGAGGTCGCCCTGCGGCTGAACCTGCCGCTCGGTACGGTCAAGACCCGCATGCGAACCGGGCTGCGCAAGTTGCGAGAGGTTTTGTAGCTGGGGCGGCTACCCCGCGGGGCGCGAATGTAGGGGAGGCCTCGTGCCTGCCCTCTCCAGCACGGATCGCCGCATCGTCCGTGATGAGGGCGACGGAAAGGGCACCCACAAGGGAGTGCCCCTACAAGCCCAATTCCTTCCGACCTCTCCGCCGAGAAACTTGTAGGGGAAGCCCTTGTGGCTGCCCGTGAACCAGGGGGTGCCCCTACTAGTATCGGACCCTGACGCGGTAGGTGAGGACGGTCTCGCCGCCGGCGGGGACCGATAGATCCCACTGGGTTTCGAACGCGGCGGTCTTGCGGTTCGGGTGCGAGGTCTCGATCATGGTCCATTCGCCGCCGATCGGTTCCACCACACGGACGGTGACCGGAGTGTCTTTCTGATTCCGGATCTTGATCTCGTGGGCGGACTCGTAGGTGGTCCCCGGACGAGCGGTCAGATGACGGAAGTCGGTCTGCCGCCGTTCCGCCACGATGTCGAAGGCGTTGCCGAGTTCGAGCTTCACCTCTTCGTTCCTCGGGGTGTGGTCGATATTGTCCTCGCCGATCAACTGCGGCGAACCGGATCGGTCCTTCTTGAAGACACGAACGATGCCCTTCGGGAGGGGCTGACCGAGGCCCGGTGTGGCCTCGGTGTTCTTGAAGGAAACGAAGACCTTCACCTTCTCCTTGGACGCAGGCCCCGACCACACCGACTGGAAGTAGTGGGTTCCGCCGTTCAGTACGAAGTCCTTGGTGATCTTGATCCCCTCCGCCTGGAGCAATTGGATCTGCTTGGTCTGAGCGTTCTTGATGGTCGAGGGACGGTCGAGGGTGTAGAGGTGGTACTCGAAAAGCCCTTCTTCGGCGAAGCTCTGCTTGCTCATCGCCATCTCCGCGGCATAGACGCGAGCAGCCGGCTGAGGCTGATACACCGGTGCTTTGTGCACATCCCCCGCCACCAGTTTGAGCTTCGCATCGGTGTAGGAGGCGCCCGACTTGTTGTTGATCGTGACCCAGCCCTGCAGTCCCGCTTTCTCTTCGGCGGCATCGAGGGAGAGAACGTAGTCAGCACTCCACTGCATTCCGTTCGTGATGTACGAGGCCTCGATCTTCCTCCGGCCCGCGGTCGGGGCGGCGATCTGCCAGATCAGGGTCGGCCGGGCGATGAGACCTTCAGGGACGCTTGGAAACACGAGCCGCGAATAGGGAGGATTGATCACGATCTTCCCGCCGATCTCCCAAACCGTTCCGGCGTTGTTCGAGAGGAGCCTGCCCTCCACCTGCTCCTCAACCGTGGAGTTGTTGATCATCTTCTGCTGAACAAGAGTGATGTTCTGACCCACGAACTTGTCCAGCAACTTCGCCGGGGAAAGCAGATCGAATTCGTAGTTCTGCTCGAGGACGTTGAAGGGCGCGCCTTCAAGCGGCGCCACCCGAACGGTGGGCGCCTGAATCTGCTCGGCCACATCCATGAAGCGCACTTCGTTCACACCGGCGAGCAGATCGATCATGCGTTCCTCGCGCACGAGCCCTCTACCGTCGTTGTACACGGTGACGGCTACGGAAACGCGATTCTCGCCGGACGACGTCACCTGCCCGGCATAGGTGGCCTGGGAAAGGGCGAGGAAGAGGGCGGTGGCTTTTCTGGTCATTCGAGTTCCTTCAGGTTTGAGGTGGCGTTTGGCCCGGTTACATTGTCGAGACGCGCAGCCTGCTCAGATTCTTGCAGATCGCGACCGCGTGCCCCCGAGCCAGTACCGACCGGCTCTTCCGACCGCCGGACTCTCAGTTCGCGAGGTGGGCCCGGAGCCACGCGCGCAGTTCGGGTTCGGCGAGGGGCTTCGAGATGTGGAAGCCCTGGGCCAGATCGCAACCCTGAGCACGGAGGCGATCCAACACCTCCTGATTCTCGACCCCTTCCGCCACGATGGCCCGGCCCAGTTCGTGGCCGAGGTCGATGATGGAACGTACGATCGCCGCGTCGTGTTTATTGCTCATCAGACCCGCGGTGAAGGCCCGGTCGATCTTCAGCTCGGTGAACGGCAAATGCTTGAGATGCATGAGCGACGAATATCCGGTGCCGAAATCGTCGACCGAGAGCCCCACCCCGATGGCGCGCAGGGCCCCGCACACTCCAGCCGCAACCGCCGCCTCGCCGAGCACCCCGCTTTCGGTGACCTCGAGCATCAAGGCCGACGCGTCCAGACCGTGCCGGCCGAGGGCCTGAATCACGTCTTCGGCAAGCCTCGGATCCCGAAGGTTGCGCGACGCCAGGTTCACCGCGACCCCCGGCCGCAGGCCATCGGCGCGCCACGCACTGCAGTCGCGAACCGCGGCATCGATGACAAAGCGAGTGATCCGGTCCATGAGCTCGGAGGATTCGATCAGGGGCAGAAACTCGCCGGGAGCGAGCAACTCCCCATCGTCGCGGCGCCAACGCAACAGGGCTTCGACCCGCACCACCGATCCGTCCTTGAGCGAAATCTCCGGCTGGTAGTGAAGGACCAGCCGGCGTTCATCAATTCCGGAGCGAATCTCCGCGATCAGCTGCATCCGCGCGGGAGAATGCTGGTCCATTCCCTGGTGATAGCTGCGAATCCCGGAGTGTTCGGACTTGGCCGCATACATCGCGACATCGCCCCGGCGCAGCAGGGTCGCGGGATCGGCACCATCGGCGGGGCACTGAACGATTCCGATGCTGACCCCCACCGCCAGCGGTTCCCCTTCCACCATGATCGCCTGATCGAGGCACAGAAGAAGGTTCGCGGCCACGCGTTCGGCGTCGCTTGGGTTGCTTATTCCGCGGATCAGCACCGCGAACTCGTCACCCCCGAGCCGCGCGATGGTGTCACTGTCGCGAAGCTGGGCGCGCAGGCGGATCCCGATCTTCGCGAGGAGGAGATCGCCGATGTGGTGGCCGAAGGTGTCGTTCACCTCCTTGAAGCCATCGAGGTCGAGCAGCAGCAGCGAGAAGCGCTCCTGCTTGCGCTGCATATCCAGAATCGCCTGCTCGAGACGATCCAGGAGAAGTGCGCGGTTGGGCAGACCGGTGAGAGAGTCGTGCAGGGCCTGATGGCGGAGCTGTTCGGTCGCAAGCTCCAGTTCTGCGGTCCTCTGAAGCACCCGCTGTTCGAGGCGTTCGTTGGCCTCGCGCAGTTCGGCCTCCAGCCTCTTCCGCTGGAAGAACTCGGGCACCACCAGTGCGGCGTGACCCTCGACTCCGTTCCCGGCAGGACGCGGGGAGAGCCGGGCCAGATGTCCCTCGATGCGCGAGGGCGTAGCCATAATGAAGCGGCAATGCTCGCCGCCCGAGGCGCAGCATTCGATTTCGACCGCGACCAGCCGCAACCCGAAACTCTCCTCGCACCAGCCGGAGGAGTAGCCGGCATTCATCACGCAGACGGGAATGTCGCTGCGTTTGTTTTTGGCGATCCACGAGTGCGACTCGAAAGAAAAGGGGTGGTCGTAGATGAGGAAATACTCTTCGTCGGGCGACGGCCGTGAGTCGGGCGAAATGTCGACGAAGGCCATGCCGGAGAAGGCGAAGTGGATGGGGCCCGCCGAGAGTCTTTCGATGGGATCGGTGACGCCCATCTTGGCCTGGAACGCTTTGGCGTCGGCCCGGCCCAAGGCGTGGGCGAGGTCGAAAAGCAGGTTGTTGGCGACGCTCCGCGCCTCCGCTTCGCCCTGGTCCTGGTAGAGCTTCATCACCAGTTCGATGAACTCAACCGAGAGCGAGGCCGCGCGGAGCAAAACGTAGCGCTCGCCCGCGATTGAAATAGTGGCGGCGTCGGGGCTCTCGACGCGGTCGGCAAAGTAGCGCTTGACGTAGTCCTGGGCGCGCAGGAACGGCGCCTCGAACGCAGCCGGGACCTTGACCGTGGTGAGTCGTCCGCCGCTCATTCCGTCGTGGTCGCTCATGTCCCGCCCTGTCGCGCTGGTCAGTCTAAGAGGCTATGCGGCAGAGGGCAACAGGAATCCACTCTTCTGGCTGGAGGGAGCGGCTGGCCGCCAGGGGTGAACCTCGATCCTCAAACCGGCTCGGGATGGCAGTATGGGCCAATGAAACTGGATATCCCCGAGGGCGACTTCGCCGGCTACATCTTCGACTGCGACGGGACGCTCGTGGATACGATGCCCTTGCACTTCCGCGCCTGGGAGCGGGCGATGCAGCAAGTCGGCTTGAAAGGCCCGCTGAGTGAGGAACTCTTCTACTCGGTCGGCGGGATGCCCACGCGAAAGGTGGCGCAGGTCATGGCGAAGCACCATGGCCTGACCATCGATGTGGAACGAGTGTTCCACGAGAAAGAGGCGCTGTTTCTCGAGATGCAGGCCGAGATGAAGGTGATCGAGCCGGTAGTGAGGTTCGCTCGAAGCCTGCATGGTCGCGTGCCCATGAGTGTCGCCTCCGGCGGCCCCCGGCCCATCGTAAAAAAGACCCTGGAGCTGATGGGGATCGACGGATTGTTCCCCATCATCGTGACTCCCGAGGATGTGACCCACGGCAAGCCGTCGCCCGAAATGTTCCTGCTTGCCGCCAAACGGATGGGAGTTCCCCCCGAACGCTGTCTGGTTTTCGAAGACGCCGCTCCCGGCTTCGATGCCGCCACCGCGGCCGGCATGAAACACGTCGTGGTCAAGAGTCGCATCATCGGCTGACCTGGTGAAGGACCTGGCGAAGCAGCTTCCGGGTCAGTTCGAAGTCGCTCCCGGGCCGGTCTTCACCGTCACTTTTCCGGGCGCCACCCGAACCATCGCCGTCCTCCGTGGCTCCAGGCCTTGGCCTCCTGGTGAGCGCGGAGAAAGCTCCGGCCCGACGAAACGTCAGCGCCCATGGGCGGTCAATCAGTGGGAGAATCGACAGGCTTGCCCAGCCAGAGAATGCGACCCGACGTGCCCACGGCGCCCCGGGCGGACTGAATGTCAACGCTTCCCCTCTCGCCGGCGAATAACCCGCCCGGCCGGATCCGGATCTTTGGCACCCCGGGGAAGCTGGGGCTCTGCGCACTGGTGCTGGTGCTCCAGGCCGTCCTCCTCATCTCCACGGCCTGGGACAAGTCGGACACCACCGATGAGCCCGACT